>Ga0224497_10002004_pt1 | contig 12362 bp, 12 predicted proteins | sample SF_Jul11_sed_USG_4_FD_167970 | JGI IMG/M metagenome (GOLD analysis project Ga0224497, IMG submission 167970) | Sediment microbial communities from San Francisco Bay, California, United States - SF_Jul11_sed_USGS_13 | ecosystem: Environmental > Aquatic > Marine > Sediment | place: USA... | reverse complement strand
CCGCCCCCGGTCCGCCGGCGATACCACCTCCCGGTGTCGTGCCGACGAGGCCGTCGCCCGCCGTGACGTCTCCATAGGCGATCCCGTACTGGCCTCCCGAGCTCAGCGTCACCGAGAAATTGTTGCTGTTCCCTGCAAGGAACTCCGGCACGTCAAGGAATCTGACATTCGCAACACCATCACCGTACGAGACGGTCACCGTGCCACCTTGGTTGGGGCTGAGATCATCCCACAGCGGCGCAATCCGCGGCTGGTCGGCGAGAAACTCGCTTACGCTCTCGCTCCAGTCGCTGTCGCCGGACCCGAAGGTGAGGTTACCGTTCGAGTTGACGAACACACTCGAATAGCTCGAATCCTGGAACGGGAACGAGAACCCGAGTGGAACCTCTTCGAAATCGTCGTCACCGAGGTCGAGCACGAGCGGCCCATCGACCAGATCGAGGCTCAAGACGTAGCGGCCACCGGAGCCGCCGGCACCGGTGAGACCGAAGTCGGGAAAGGTGGTGGCGGCGAGGTAGTAGTAGCCGGACGTGGCAATCGGCCATACGATCTTCGACAGCAACCCGGCGCCGCCGTCGTCGTCGAAAGTGACCAGGTTCCCGTCCCTGTCGAAGAGGGCGATCAGGGAGTCGAGCTGACCCGTCAGCACCTCCGCAATGAGGATCTTGTCCGCCGGCGCCCGGAAGAGGTACCAATCGATGTCGCCGCCGGCCGGCTCGATCTCGGTGAACTTGGTCACGTCGATGGAGTCAAACGGCAGTCGGACCCGCCGCGCCTTTGGGCTCCCCTCTCTCTGTCAGGAGTGCAAAGCTGGGTTCGAATACACTTTGAGGCTCGAATCGGTGCGCGCGACTCCGGTCGTGACGGCAACGCCATGTCCTGCCGGCCCATCGCTCCGGCGCCATCGGGCAAAGGTGCCCACCGGTTGACGGGCACAAAGCCGTGTCGGGCGACCGAATGGAAGCGGTCGGCCTCCCCTCACCTCGAGCCGCCGCCCGAGATGCTGTGCGAGGATGATCGGGAAAGCGAGGACGCGGGAGGGCAACCGATGCATGATGGTCCCAACCCCTGGTACACGGACGGTCTTCGATTCTCGTGCACCCGGTGCGGCCACTGCTGCCGCGTCGAGGGCCATGTCTGGGTGGGCGCTCGTGAGATTCGGGCGATTGCCCGGTTCCTCGGGCTTACCCGTGACGACTTCGGACGCCGTTTCCTGAGACGCATCGGTCGCCGGCTGAGCCTGGTCGAGGAGCCCAATCACGACTGCGTCTTCTGGGACGAGGAGTGCACGATCTACCCAGTGCGCCCCCGGCAATGCCGGACCTTTCCCTTCTGGGGCAAGAGCCTCGCGAGCTCCGAAGCCTGGCGGTCGACCGCAATCGACTGCGAGGGCATCGATACCGGCCGGCTCTACTCTCTGCCGGAGATCGATGCGCTGCGCGCCGGACGAGGCGAGACTGCGGACGCTCCGGCCGGGGCGCAGAGTCCTCGCCCGCAGGGCGGCTAGCTCTTATGCTCTCTTCGTGTTCTTCGCCCGCTCGTCGGTCTCACGCTCATGGCGCCGCCTGCCCAGCCACTGATTGATGGCGGAGTCGCGGGAAAGGAAACGGATCACCGGTTTGCGGCGAGAACCCATCTCGCTGCGAAGCGCCAGCAGCGCGCGGTTACTCGAATCGATCTTGAGACCCCGGCGAACAGCCGTCACCGCATGCCGACGGTCGCCGACGAGAAGATAGAGCCGAGCCAGGTTGAGGTAGTTCTCTGATTCGTACTTGCCGACCCGAAGCGCATGCTTGCACAACGCCAGTCCGTCTCGGCGCTCGCCTTCGAGTCGTGCCGCCGCGTAGCCCAAATACGAGTAGTAGACGCTGGGAAATCGCGCACCTTTCTGATCTTTGCGTGCCGCCTTGCGCAGCAAGGCAAGCCCGGTCTCCCAGTCTCCTTCGCGGCAATGCAGGATGCCTCTGTCGACAACGACGGTCAGGTCGATAGTTTGCGTGTCCATCGACAAGAGATGCTTCGAATCGGTCATCTTGAGAAAGTGTACACCGTCGATGACGGACACACTACCGGCCTGGAGCCGTCGTCACGCCACCGTCGAAGGAATACGGAATTCTATCCCTGTTGTTATGCTCTGCTCGAGGCACGGCTCCCCCGGGGAGCTCGAAAGAGGAGGCGGCGACAGTGAACGCCAGCATTCAAGGACCGCTTTTGGCCCTGCTTGTCGCAGGGCTCCTAACGGCTGCCATCATCGTCGTTTTTCGACCAGTCCGCGGCTATCTCTGGCGCTGGCTCCGCGCGCGCAGAGCCAGCGAGCGCGTGCTGATCGAGGACGCGCTGAAGCATCTCTTCGACTGCGAATACAAGGGCCTCACCGCCAATCTGCAGAGCGTCGCCGGTGCGTTGGCCATCTCGGGCAATCAAACCGCCGAGATTCTTCATCGTCTCGAAGAGCGCGAGCTCGTCGGTGGCGCCGCCGGCGGCTATCGGCTCACTGACGCGGGCCGGCGCTACGCGCTTCGCGTCGTCCGCATTCACCGACTGTGGGAAAAGTACCTCTCCGATCACACGGGTCTCGAGCCCGAAGCCTGGCACCGGGAGGCCGAGTTCCGCGAGCATCAAACGAGCCTCGAGGAAGCTGACGCCCTGTCGGCGCGGATGGGCCATCCGCGCTACGACCCGCATGGTGATCCGATTCCCACCGCCGGCGGTGACATCGTCCCGCCACAGGGCACACCGGTCAATGAGCTGCCGCTCGGCGAGCTGGCGGAGATCGTCCACGTCGAAGACGAGCCGGCCGCGATCTACGCTCAACTGGTCGCCGAAGGTTTGCATCCGGGGATGCGCATCCGCGTTCTGGAGTGCTCTCCGCAGCGCATCCGCTTCGAGGCGGACGCCGAGGAGCACGTCCTCGCCCCGGTCTTCGCCGCCAACCTCTCGGCTCGGCTCCTGCCCCGGGAGGAGGACATGCCAGGTCCCTTCGAGCGGCTCTCGAGTCTGGCGATCGACGAGCACGCAACCGTCGTCGGCCTGTCGCCCCAACTGCGCGGACCCGAGCGACGACGCATGCTCGATCTCGGCCTCATCCCCGGCACTGTCGTCGCAGCCGAGCTCAGGAGCCCGTCGGGTGATCCCACCGGCTATCGGATTCGCGGCGCCGTCATCGCCCTCAGACGCGAGCAGGCGGACCAGGTCCGCATCGAGCGCACAGCCGGAACGACGGAGGCGCTCGTCTCGTGAGCCATTCACCGGCCGATTGCGCGACCTGCCCGGCGCACCACTTACCGAACCTCGTCAAGCTCGGTGTCGACATGGAGAACTACGACTACGTCGTGGCGCTCGCGGGCAACCCGAATACCGGCAAGAGCACCGTCTTCAATGCCATGACCGGCCTGCGGCAGCACACCGGTAACTGGCCGGGCAAGACCGTGGCCCGCGCCGAAGGCGGTTTCTCCGCCGCAGACGATCGCTACAAGCTGGTGGATCTTCCCGGAACCTACTCGCTGCTCTCGGCCAGTCTCGACGAAGAGATCGCCCGTGACTTCATTCTCTTCGGCAGACCGGACGTCACCGTCATCGTCGTCGACGCCACGCGCCTCGAGCGCAACCTGAATCTGGTGCTCCAGGTGCTGGAGATCACCGATCGCGTCGTCGTCTGCCTGAACTTGATGGACGAAGCTCGGCGCAAGGGCCTGACCATCGACGAGCGTCGGTTGGCGCGCGACCTCGGGGTTCCCGTAGTGGCCACCGCCGCGCGCTACGGAGAAGGGCTCGACGAGCTGCTGGCCGCGATCCGCGATGTCGCCACCGGTGAGACCGTCTGCAAGCCATACCGCGTGGGCGGCCGCTCGCCGGCCCTCAAGAAAGCGGTCGGTCAGTTGTCGAAAGAGATTCGCTCTCTCTACCCGGATCTGTCGAACGATCAGTGGGTCGCATTGCGACTCCTGGACGGCGATCCGAAGATCGTCGAGGCAGTCGAAAGCGGCGCCCTGGGCGAATTGCAGGACGGCGTCGACATACTGGATGTCGAGTCCGCTGCTGGAGAGCCTTCCACCCCGCTGGACTCGACATCCCGACACCCGGTCCTCGCCGAGGCTCAGCGGCTTCGCTGGCAGGTGGGCAAGGACTTTCATCAGAAGCTCATGGAGTCGATCTACGCCGAGGCGGCGCGAGTCGCCGACCGCGCCGTCACGCGCGGCGGCGCGACACCACGCTTCGACTGGGACCGCACACTGGATCGTCTGGTGACCAGCCGCACCTTCGGCTTCCCGTTGATGCTGTTGATGCTCACCGCGGTCTTCTGGATCACCATCGCCGGCGCCAACGTGCCGTCGTCGATGCTGGCAACACTCCTCATCGACACCGTGCATCCACTGCTCAAGAGCGGTGCTGCCGCGATCGCGCTTCCCTGGTGGCTCGACGGCTTGCTCATCGACGGCATGTATCTGGCCACCGCCTGGGTCGTTGCGGTCATGCTGCCACCGATGGCGATCTTCTTCCCGCTCTTCACCCTGCTCGAGGACTTCGGCTATCTGCCGCGCGTCGCCTTCAACCTGGACCGTGCCTTCAAGCGCGTCGGCGCCCACGGCAAGCAGGCGCTGACCATGAGCATGGGTTGGGGCTGCAACGCCGCGGCGATCGTCTCGACTCGCATCATCGACTCGCCGCGCGAGCGCCTGATCGCCATCATCACCAACAACTTTGCCCTGTGTAACGGCCGCTGGCCGACGCAGATCTTGATTGCGTCGATCTTTATCGGCGCTTTGGCGCCGGCTCACCTGGCGGGACTTCTCTCAGCGCTGTCGGTCGTCGGCATCGCGGTTTTGGGCGTGGTGCTGACATTTGCCACCTCGTGGCTCCTGTCGCGCACCATCCTGCGCGGCGAAGTCTCGATCTTCGATCTCGAGCTGCCGCCATACCGTCCGCCGAGGATCCTGCGCACGCTCTACAACTCGGTGATCGATCGCACGCTGATCGTGCTGTGGCGCGCGGTGATCTTTGCGCTGCCCGCCGGCGCCGCGATCTGGCTGCTCGCCAACATCACCGTCGGCGATCAAAGCCTTGCCCAGTGGGTCATCCACGGCCTCGAGCCGTTCGGTTTCTTTCTCGGGCTCTCCGGCGTGATCCTGCTTGCCTACATCATCGCCATCCCCGCCAACGAGATCGTCATCCCGACGATTCTGATGCTGACCGTCCTGGTGCTCGGCGTCGACAGCATCGGCGCCGGGACCGGAGTGATGTTCGAGCTCGACTCGCAGGCGGCGACCGCCGACCTGCTGCGGGCCGGCGGTTGGACGCTCCTGATGGCCGTCAATCTCATGCTCTTCAGCCTCATCCACAATCCCTGCTCGACGACCATCTACACCATCTGGAAAGAGACCCGGAGCGCCAAATGGACCACGATCTCGGCGCTCCTGCCGGTGGCCATGGGCTTTGCCGTCTGCTTCGTCGTCGCCCAGGTGTGGCGTCTGGTGGTTGCTCTCTAGAGAGCTGGCCGCAACGTCGCACTAGTCCGCGCCGCGCGCCCCGCCGAGCCGCCGCGAGCTGTAATCAGGGGAGCTTCACGAATCGAGCGCGCGAACGAGCCGCTCGACGGCCGCCTGGAGCTCGGTGACCTGCTCCTCGAGCGCTGCGACCCGCTCGCCGAGGGCTTGGCGATCCGCGGTGTGTGCGTCACGGTCCGGAGCCTCCGGCCTGATGGTGGCAGCCGGCGCCTGCGGCGCGGACTCCGCGGCTGATCCGCCGAGCCGCTGCGCCCAGCGGTTTTCCTTTTGACCCGGCTGCCGTGACAGCTCGACCACCAGATCCCTCTCTTCGGTGGCCATGCGGACCAATGCCGCCTCGATCTCGGCGAGGCTCGTAAACGCGTGCAGGCGATGGCTCCGCGAGCGCAGCTCGCCGACGGTCTGCGGACCACGCAGCATGAGCACGGTCAGGAGCGCTTTTTCCTCCGGATCGAGCTCCAGCCGCCGACTGATCGACTGGCTCCAGCGCTGGGCGCGCGCGCCGTCGCTGCGCCACACCAGGGTCTCTGTGCGCAGCGCCTCGAGCTCGTCCCAGACCTCTCCTTCGGCGAGTGAGGTTACCGGGTCGCGATTGCTCTTCTGATTGCAGGCGGCGAGCAGTGCATTGACCGTCAACGGGTAGTGGTCGGGGGTCGCTTGCTCTTTCTCGAGAAGGGCTCCGAGAATTCGCACCTGGGTCGGGTTCAGATCATCGATTGTCCGCATGGTGTTCTCGCCTGCGCTTCTCCGGTGGTCTCCTCCGTATCGCCACACATCTTATCGACCTCTCGGCCGACTCGAGTTTCCCTTCCCGGCCCGCGGCAGGTACCGTAGCGGCCGGCAGCAGCGAATGACGACATGGGAAGCGCGATGACGGACTGGTATCTCTATCTCATCAGAACGCGCGACGGCGCGCTCTATACCGGCATCGCCACCGACGTCGAGCGGCGGCTCGCCGAGCACGAGCAAGGCACGGGGTCGAAGTACCTGCGCTCGCGCGGACCCCTCGAGCTCGTCTACCGGGCGAGGATCGGCGCCCGGGCCCTGGCGCTCCAGGTCGAGGCCCGGATCAAGAAGCTGCCGAAGCGAGACAAGGAAGCGCTCGTCATGACAGGCGTCGAACGTGAGAGACTGCTCGCGCTGCTGGCGATGCCGCCAGCACACCCGTTGCACAATGACGCACAATCCGAGGACAACTCGAGAGAGGAATAGCTGATGGCACGAGCACGCGCACGACACATTCTGGTCCCGACCAAGGAAGCCTGCGAGGACCTCAAGTCGCAGATCGAAGCCGGAACGACAGACTTTGCCTCCTCCGCCCGCGAGCACTCGAAGTGCCCGTCGGGAAAGCAAGGCGGCGACCTGGGCGAGTTCGGCCCCGGCCAGATGGTCAAAGAGTTCGACGATGTCGTCTTCTCTGGCGACCTCGGGGCGGTTCACGGCCCGGTCAAGACCCAGTTCGGCTATCACCTGATCGAGATCACGCACCGCACCGAGTAGGCGACAGCGCTCAGAGCGCGGGGCCAACATAGTAGACTCTGCCATCGTGAAGTCGAGTTTCGGGCCGGCAAGGGCCCAGAAACTGAGAAGGGCTGGCCCCCCAAAAGATGGCAACAACACTCTCGCCCGTCCGGACTCGCACCATACCCTCTCAGTTTCCGTCCTGCGCCGGCTCCCACTCGTCGAGGAGAGCATTCGTGATGCGCTCCCAGTAGCCTGCCTCGAGCTCGCCCTCGTCGAGGAGCGGCTCGTCGTAGTCGAAGATCACCGAGTCCTCGAAGTCTTCGCCGTCGCGCTCTGCCGCGAAGAAGAGCTCACACGTCGCCGCGCCGCATTCGAGCGTCTGAAACTCGTAGTCGAAGGGCCCGTCGCACCAGTTCTCTTCGCACATCTCGTTGAGCTGGGCGACGACCGTCGCCTCGGGATCGGCACCACGGCGCGAGGCTGCCGGCGCGGCCGGTGCGCCAATCTCGTCGGGCGCCATCGCTTGCTCCTCGCCGCTTGGCCCGCCGCAAGCCAACGCCAGCACAAAACAACATAAGAGAATCACCATGGATCGCATCAGTTCCTCCTCTTTCCAACATGATCGAACCGTAACCAGGAGCCGTTGCCCGCTCTGTCGTCTATCAACGCGGCGCCTCTTGCGCAACTACTCGGCAATCCGCACCTCCCCGTGCAGCCGCATGGCGATGTCGAAGTCAGGCTCTTCTGCTTCGTAATCGACGGCGATCGGGAATGTCCTCCCGTCCTCCAACTCCTCGAGCGGCAGAACAAGGAGGACGAACCCGCCGACCGCCGATTCTTCGTCTCGCAGGTAGACGGGAAGATCGCCGTTCGGTGCCGCCCCCTCCTGCAGATTGCCCGTGAAGAAGCGCTTCTCGACCATGGTGCCCGGCTCGATGCCGTCGTTGCAGCCCGGTTGTCCTGCGTGCGTCACTCCGAACTCGAGTGCAGGATCATAGAGCAGCCAAACGGCTTCGTCTCGCCACACAGCATGGAAGACGGGATCGTTGTATCTGAAGTCCTCGAAGTCGATGGCGCTCTCCCACTCGATGCGAAGCGGCGGCTCGTAGCACGTTTCGTGTCCCTTCCATGCCGTGTCGAGAACCGTGCTCTCACGAATGAAGTCGGAAGTGGTGTGCACCGCGCGGTGGCGATAGCTGGCGACGTAGCCTTGTCCACTGCTCCGGTCATCCTGCTCGAGACGTACGTTGACTTCGATGTGGAGCGTCTCGGCACCGAGGTCCCGAATGTCGCAACCCAGCATGACACCGAGTGCGGTGAACGCGATCGACACGCCCACCCCACTGCGCCATTTCGATCGCACCCTTACCATTCCTCCTCGTCCTCGTCCTCGTCCCACTCCTCCTCACCGCTCTCCATCAACGACGCCATCTCCTCGGCATAGCGCTCCAAGAGCGCCTGCTCGGAGGCGGTCGCCTCGGGCAGGTCTCCGAGCCGGTTCTTCTGGTGCTCGAACATCGCCATCGACATCTCGATCGACGCCTTCATTTGCGTGCACATCTCCGGCCCCATCTGCGCGCATTGCTCGTCGATCATGCGGCGCTGCTCGGGCATCTGGGCCTCGGCCTGGGCGAGTCCGGCTTGCATCTGACCCCGCATCGAGAGCGCGATGATGCGCATCGACTTCTTGAGCCACGGCTCGGCAACCAGGCCGTGGCCTGCGGCAAACGAGCGGTAGCGTGGATCCGCCAGCACCTCGTCGTAGTCGACGAACTCTTCGTCGTCGTCCATCTCGTCACCGAGCTCCGAGAACTCCGCGTAGTGCTCGATGAAGCTCTCGATATCGCCGGCATCGATCCGCACATCGCCGACGAAGTCGTTTGTGTTGTCGATCCACTCATCGAGCTTGCGGTTGGCCTCTTCGACCATGGCGGTCGTGTCGGCAGCCTCTTGCGCTCCAGTCACACTCGAGAAGAGCAGTGGCGCGACAAGTAGAAGGATGGGGGTCGTGCGTTGCATGCGTGCCCTTTCGTCGAAAAACGTCTGTTGTCTCATCTCATCCAGAGAAGCCGCGCGCCACGTGACTACGGGCTCTCCTCGAGCTCGTCAAACTCCGCACAGGGCGGCTCTTCTGTCCCCGCCGGCCAGAGCTTCCAGCTGACGACGGTGCCGTCGTCGCGCTCCTGGCTGCCGCAGAGGAGGTATCCGTCTTCAGGCAACCGCACGTCTTCCTCGAGGTAGCCGAAGAGTCCTCCCGCGTAGAGGCTGGCGTCGTAGAAGGCGCCGCGCCCGCCGATGGGCTTGGTCGTCGGCCGCGGCATCCCGGCTTTCGCGTCATCCTCGAAATGGACGCCGCCCAGCGGAATCTCCCTCGATTCCACCTCGATGCCTTCCAGATGCTCACCGCCGGGGTAGATCCACAGGTCGTAGGTGTTCCCGTAGGCGGAGATCTCGAGCTCGGTGCCCTCTCCCAGCGCCACCTCGCCGTTGCCCTTGACCGTCTTCTCGCGGCACGGCATCGGCAGCTCGCTGCACACCTTGTCATGTTCGTCGACGCTCCAGACGGCCGTACCGCTTCCCGCCCAGGTCTCCGGATCGACCTTCCGGTCGAAGGTGACAGTGCCGGAGGCGGTGTTCCTGATCTGACCCGTGGAGGAAAAGCCGAAGAGCTGTTTTTCGTCCAGGCTTCTGATGTGCTCGATCCGGAAGCTGCCGGTCCAGGCTTCGACAGCGAGCCAGTCCTGGGCGGCAAACGCGGCCGGGCTCGAGACAAGGATGAGCGTCACCGTGACGAGGCTAGCCCGGCCCCGGCGCATTGCCGCGCCATCCCAGCCCCAGGGCAATTCAGTGACGATGCGGCGCTCCACGGCACTAGGGGGGCACAGGGCCGCAGCCATCGCTGGCGAGGTTGACGCCCGCCTGGGCGGCATAGCAGGAGTTCACATACCACGTGCCCTCGCAACCGCATGCCCAGGCGATGACCGACGGACAATCCACCGGCTGTTCAACACAGCTCCCCGATCCGTCGCAGACGTCCTCTGCTTTTTGACAGTAGTTTCCATCACCGCAACTGGGATTCTCCGTGCAAATCTCTCCGTGGCAGCTGTCGCCTTCATCGACAAAGTTGTTGCAGTCGTTGTCGAGACCGTCGCAGACCTCGGCCGAGGGCTGCTCGTTCTGCACACACGTGACCGTACTGTCTTGGCACGTCTCCGTCCCTGCGGCGCACACCCCAGGTTCACCCGTGTTGCACACCGCCCCGCCGTCGGGATTACCGTCGTCGACGGCGCCGTCGCAATCGTTGTCCAGCCCGTCGCAGACTTCGGCGGACGATGACACATCCTGATTGCATACCAGACTGCCCGCCGAGCAACTTGTGGTTCCAGCGCTGCAGACCCCCGACAGTCCCGTATCGCACGAGCCTCCGCCTCCTGGATCGTCCTCGTCGATCGCTCCGTCACAGTCATTGTCTACGCCATCACAGACTTCAGCCGTCGCGTCCTCGTCGATCTGCCCGTCGCAGTCGTTGTCGACGCCATCGCACACTTCGGGAGCCTCAGGATAGACGTCGCTTCTCGAGTCATCGCAATCGCGCTGGCCTTGTGGATCCAGGACGTACCCTTCGGGCTGCGTGCAGGAGTCGATCGGCTCCGCGTCGGCAGGGACGCCGTCTTCGTCGGCATCCGGATACCAGAGCAGACCCGACTCGTCGGTCGAACCGTCGCAGTCGTTGTCGACGGCGTCGTCGCACTGCTCGCCGGTCGGCTCAACCGCGCCCTCGCACGCTCCCCAGACGAAGCCCGAACAGGTCTCGCTCCCGAGCTCGCAAGCACCCACGTCCGTGGTGCCGCAGGACTGCTCGGCACCCTCGCTGACGCACTGCGGGCCGAAGGCGTTCAAATACTCGCTCCGACAGGCAGGACAGACGATCTCGGGTTGGCTGAGGCAGACGCCGAAGTTCACGAACCGGCAGTCGAGCCAGGCGCTGAACGCCGCCGCGCACGGCGCCGTCACGGCACAGCTCCCCGGGCACGCGTTGATGCATACCCCGTCCGCACCGCATCCGCTGAGACAGAGGTCGAGACATGCCGCCTCGGTCGGCGTGCAGTAGCCGCCGCAGGCCTCGTCGACCAGCGTCTGCTGATCGCAGTCGTTGTCGAGGCCGTCACAGAGTTCGATGGCGCCTGGATAGACGGTAGCTTCCGAGTCGTCACAGTCGCTGTTGTCAGCGACATAGCCCGCCGGTGCACTACAGGACACGACGGCCGCCGCCGTGCCGTCGCCATAGCCGTCGCCGTCCGTATCCGGATACCAGGAAACCTGATCGCTCGCCTCCTCATCGACGGCGCCGTCGCAGTCGTTGTCCAGCGCATCGCAGATCTCCGCACTGGGCAGCACGTCGCCGACACACGGATCAAAGCCGGTGCCGGTCGCATTGCACGAGCGGGTCCCGGCCCGGCAGACCCCGATACCGACGAGAGACATGTCCCCGCCGAAGCAGTAGATGAAGTCATTCGGGCTACACGGCGGAAGGCCGGTCGGGGCCACGCAGTCCCAGCCGAAGGCGGCCTGGACCAGCATCTGGCCGAGGGGGCACGTGATAGCGCCCAGCGTGTCCTCATCGGTTGCCGTCGTCACCACGTCGAGCCCGCCGATCGTGATGCTGTCGCCGGAGATCGCCACTCCGGATGTCGTGACCGGCACGGCAGAACTCGACGAATCCGTGGCCTCCTCTGCAAACTGGGCCGCCGCGGGCTCACTACCGCTGGCTCGCGGCTGTCTCTCCGCGTCGGCTGGCGAACCCCCCGCCTCGGCCGGTGCCTCTTGGAGCGCTAGTCCAGGTGCACCGCGCACCACCGAAAAAAGGCTGGGAGACGACCATTCCGACTCCCCGCTCGAGTCGAGTGCCCTGATCGACCAGGCGTACCCCTTGCCCTTGATCAAGCACTCCTTGAGCGAAGGCGTCCAGGAGGATACGCCTGCGGGGACAGTGCGAAGAATGGCCGGCGCGGCCGCCTCTGACCCGCCGGCGAGCCGATAGACGACAAGTTCGTATCCTTTCGCCTCCGGAACCGCACTCCAACTGAAGGTCGGGCAGCGTGATTCCACGACCACGACCTCGGTCGGGCTTCCCGGGGATACCGTCACCGGGATCTCTCTTGCTCGGGCTGCCGTCGTTACTGTGAGCACCAAGACGGTGAGAATCAGCGCAGCGTATTCGTGTTTCATGTCGGCTTCTCCAGTCTTCTCTCGCTACACTCGGCCGAGTCCGTTCCTGTCAACGACATGCACAGCCTGAGCACCATCATCGGTCGGGGTCAGCGTGGCCGCCGGCGCGAACGGAATCTCGGTGGCACGGGCAAGGCCTGAGCGGGGTCCAAAAGAGCACCGGGC
>Ga0224497_10002003_pt1 | contig 12362 bp, 21 predicted proteins | sample SF_Jul11_sed_USG_4_FD_167970 | JGI IMG/M metagenome (GOLD analysis project Ga0224497, IMG submission 167970) | Sediment microbial communities from San Francisco Bay, California, United States - SF_Jul11_sed_USGS_13 | ecosystem: Environmental > Aquatic > Marine > Sediment | place: USA... | reverse complement strand
AGGAAGCTTACTGTGTAGGAAATGCATGGAAAGAAGACTAAACGATGACACTTAGTATCAAAAGAAAAATACCGTTAGGGGAAATGAATTGGATGTTTCTTTGTAAATTAGGTTCTGAAGAAAAAGATAGGGTGTTTGCTAGACACTGTTGTATTTACGGTGATTATGAAAAGTGCAACAAGTTAGGAGAATCACATGATCTTTTCTGACACTTCTGAAACTTTGGCAGTATCTAAGGCGATTGTTGAGAATTCACTTGAGTCCTTTGCAGTGTTTCAAGCCAAATTAGATTTTGAGCAAGCAGAAAGTAATCTAAAACAACTGCATTTTGAAATTACATTGATGGAACAAGAAGCGTATGAAGCAAAAATTGAGTTGTATGAGGCCAAACTGAAACTGAGATTACTTTTGTAATACAATGAAAATGATGTAGAAATTAGTGTTCATTTGATGCTAGTCCCAGATTAAATCAAGATTGAAAATCTATTTTTTTGTTTAATGATACATTTTGAATCCTTTTGCATTTCTAAGCAAATGTAGTGAAGTCACGTTCTAGTGTGATGATCAAGATAACATTCAATAGCGTGATGAAGAGAGAATAGTGAATATTGGATAATGTACAATGATTAAGAAAAAATGTGATCGATGCGGTGCTGATTTAGGCACAGAAAGCAAAAAAACTAAACAACGATTTTGTGGTAATTGCAAAAAGAAATTCGGTTTATATCGATAATTAAAATTTAGATTACTCAACTGGCTTTTTTTCTTGTCTTTTTGCACTGTCTTTTTTCCTTCTGGCACCAAAACTGATCAACACCAGTAAGAAACCTATTCCAATTAAAATCCCTGATAATAATTTGTAAGCTTGGTTTTGATCTTCTGCTACCATCAAATCAATTATCTCCTCTTCAGTCATTCCTGGCTGACCTGCAGGTGATTCTGCAATGGCAACTGTCAGTACAATTCCTGCAATGAACATTGTAATACCTCCAGTTAGAATTTTTTTGTCAACTAGGACCATTTATGATACTAATTGCATTTCACCATATATTAGGTATTATAGATATGGAAAGCGTATTGATATACGCCTGTGTAGGAAATATAATACATGTCTGAACTGGATGAAAAACTAAACAGTATTTGGGATACGGATAATCCAATTGATACTAAAAAAATCTATCAGAACCAGCTTGATCTCTACTATAGATATTCAAATTATGTTAAAAATCTTGAGGATTTGATAAGATGTCCTTCTGATACATTGCAAAAAGATCTTGAGGGATACTGCATGTTTCTAGCACAACGTGTGAAAAATGGTGAGTTATCTCCCAACTCTGTGTCCCAAAAGTTTTCTGGAATTAAAAACGCGCTGGAAAATAACTACAGAGAAAATGACATCAAATGGAAACCAATCAAGAACAAATCTCCTCGCAAGGTAAAATTAAGCGGATACAAGCCATACACAAACGAGTATGTTCAAAAAATGTTATTTCATGCAGGTTCTACAAGAAACATAGCGATAATTCTATTTCAAAATTCCATAGGTCCTAGAATAGGGGTACATGATCATCCGCTATTAAAAAAACACACAGTTATGATGAGCAGCACATTTGATGATAATCTTGATTGTATGGCAGTGATACTTTATGGAGATTATGACATTGACACTGATGAGATGGATATGAGAAATGAGCAAGACAATGAGAGCAGTTTTCAGGAGGCAACCTACTGGGGATTTCTGACCCCTGAGGCAACAAAAGTGGTTTTGGAATATTGGAAAGAAAGAGAAAATGATGGTGAGATCTTTACGCCTGATACTCCGATCTTTAGGGCTACATACCGGTTGGGGATTACACGTGCAAAACAGGTATCCCGAGGCAGCGTATCCCAAATTTTCAAAAGGGTGGTAGAGAGTGCAAAAATACCACGTGTAAAGAAAGGCAGGCGATATGACATCCAATTAACTCACGGAAATAGAAAACGATTCAACACCAAACTCAAACTAAACAATGACGTAAATGACAATGTTACAGAGAAATTAATGGCTCACAAAAAAGGACTTGATGGTGTGTATCTCAGACCAAGCAGGGTTGAATTTTTCAAAGAATTTGTAAAGGCAATTCCAGAATTGACAATAGACGGCACTGCAAGAAAGCAGGCAGAACTGGAACAAAAAGAAAAGGAGAATGCAATGTTAAGGGATGTCATAGATAAAACACTATGTGAACATGACCGTGATCTCAAAAGATTAATGGCAAATACCCAATCTATCAAACAACATCAATCTCAAAATTGAATGAAATCAGTGTAAACTTTGTTAACAAAGTTAACAGGCAGCCTATATGCTACAAATCAAAAACTAATGTATGAAGAATACAAAAGAAGAAGAAAAAGAAATCTGCAGAGCAGCAGATTTCTTTGAAAGATGCGGCAAGGGTGAGCATTTGAATCATCCAAGCTTTGCAATGGATGACTGTGACTTTGAGGGAATGATTGACTGATGGCATTAGATGATGTATGTTCACCTAACTGCTGGTGCAAGAAAAAGAAAAAGTCAGATGAGGAATACTGCTGAAAAATGAATCCTGAGAAGACACAAGAAAAAAAACTGAGTGGGAAAACAGAAATGAATAAAATCCAACAGTGTCTTTGTGACGCTCCAAAGGTTTTTAGTTTTAATTTTGAATGTAAAGGTAATAAGACAACCGTCAAATTGTGTGCAAGATGCAGGGATGATCCTAATTTTGCCAATGGTAAAGATGAGGGATTTTTGAAATGACTTACGGTACAAAATATAAAATTACTGACATCAAGTCCCAACAATCATTCATTGTAAATTCATCAATTTATGAAAATGTCGAGCTGATGGCAGTGGGTCTGGAGGATAGATTCACAGTGGAGGTAATTCGGGACTTGATGTCCTGTCATAGCTGCGGACAGGGTTTGATTCCTTTCAAGAAAGGCGTATGTATGTGTGGAATGCAAGTAGGCAGCATACAATATGTAAATAATCCAGAAAGGTTTGCAGAAAATCAATACTGTTTCTATGTGGGGACGTCAAAAGTTGAGAAACTGGGAATTGCAGAGATGATGGATAACTGATGAAAAATGAATCCGAAAAAAACGCAACAAAAAAAAGAAACTCCGGTATATTTGATATTTTCAAATGATCGAGAAAATGTATGTCCCTACTGCGGACAAAGTTTTGTCACTATCCAGATATCTGCATGTGTCTGTGGAATGCAAGTAGACAACATACAATATGTAAAAAGAACCAAAAAGTTTGCAAAAAATTACTATTCCTACGTGGAGACAAACAGTGCTTCGTTTGAATAATGTCGTACTGATCTTTTTATTATTTATCTCACTGGCCGTTTCTTACGCATTTGCCGAGAATCCTACCCCCTACAACAAGTGGGATTTTGACTCTGGTGAGATTGAAATCTCCCAGGATCCGAGAAACCTTGATGACATGATAATCTTGATACCTGTTATCTACAAGGGGGACATGGGTCTGGGAACCGTAGAAATCTCCGCAAGGGTGTCCAATCCTGACGGCTCACAATTTACGCAGGGTTGGATGCTGTCAAGGGATTCAATGAATACTACTACGCTAAAAGGAATGGCAACTGTTGAAATTGATGTTCAGAAAGTAGTATCTCAAGGACAATTCAAGTGTGTTGGTTTTGGATTCTGGGGTAACAGTTGCACTATCATATCAGGTAACAAGGCGTATGTTGATGACATAGCAACTCTGGAGTTAGTTGATGAGAATTTCAGTGCAGGAGTAGTAGATGCGCATATCACAGTTTGGGAGTTGGTAGAGTAATGGCAATAGTCAGTCAGGACAACAATCTGCAACAGACTGGTTTGCTAGTATCACAGGCAACTGATCTTATCAATGCAAGTGAAGCAGTACTTGAAACAGTAGAGATTGATTCACCATTTGTTAAAGTAACATACGATGATGAAGCAATGACTCCACAGCAAAAAGCACAATTGCAATCAGATCTATCACAATTAGGATTAAACTGATGATAGATTGGCACATACAAACATGGTATCTTCTTTAAATTAGATTACAATCAGACAAACGTAAATTATAATTTTTTCTTTTTTCTAATTCCAATGACATTAATCTAATGTATCATTTCCTTTCCTTAATGGATAATAAAGAATGTCCAATGTGTAAAAGCAAAAACTATGATGATGTCAAGGGCTGCAAAGATTGTGGTTTTGCAGGTTTATGTTTGTCCGAAAAGTGATAATTTTTTTATTTTCACAATAACCAGTCCCTCTTAAGCCAAAATCTCCAATTTACAGTAACAAGTTATCTACCATGATCATTACCTGCATCCTATGCAAGAGACACCTTCTGTTTGACTAATGCAGGATCAGGAATGAACATTGGTATTATCGTAAGTGCATGTGGCATGTCGCGCATCTGATTAAACTGGATAACTTTTTCTGATTGAGCAATAACCTGCCATTTTAGGCTCGAATCCGCATAGTTTAGGATCTCATGATTTGTAACATGCTGGGCTGCGATACGGAGGCATTTACACAGGTCATGTTCTGGCACTTTGAGGGGGATGGTGACAGAAAACCCGCATGCAGGCAAATCATGAGGTTTTGTGTAAATCATGCGAAGATAATCTCCACAGATAGGAATCACATCAGGATACAAGTGCTGAATTGAGAAAGATAAATCTTGATCTGAAGGACAAGGATTACCTGGACTTTCTCACACTGTGCATTGAGGACGAGCTGTCTGTCGAGGAGAAGCTGAAAAACATAATCCGATACCACATCATCACGTATCGCAACAGGGCCAAGCTGGGACGTAGCGGCAAGCTTGACAATTTTTCCTAGTTTCATTTTTTATTTATGATCATTTTCATAACCCTAATGGAGATTATGAAATAATAAAAAAGAAAAGGGTTGTGTGGTTATTCGCTGCAAGCATCAGATGTTGGAATGATTTGTCCTCTCAATGCACCGGGTCCATGATTCTCGCTATGTAAGTTCACATAGAGATTTCCTGCACACAATTCAACTAATGGAATAGCACCAGTCAAAGAATCATAATCGTTCAATGCTACGCTATCTCCACCGTCTCTTGTGGGCGGATTAGTTGGATCCATATCAGGATCTACTGCAGACAGGTTTTCATCAAGGTCATCCCATATTCCTGAAAAAGTTCTTGCATCTACATCTACAACCAAATGCTCATCGTCTTCACTTGGGGCGCCAAATATGTTTAAAACATGAGGTCCTGCTTTGCCTGGAATTTGATTATGCAGGTGAATTTTGGTAATTGGATCACCATTTCCTTTAGATGTTTCACCTTCCCATTCTGCTGCAAGGTTTTTTGAGACTTGAATTGTATATTTTAGAGCTGGCTCACCTTCAATCTCAGTAAACTAGAAGCTTGCTTTTCCATGTCCGGTACCTCTTTCTTCAGGCACGGTTTGCTGTTTTCCCTGAAGTTTTGCTTCAAAGTCTGGTGTTGGTTGTTTCTTGGCAAATGCATCTGGCAAAGTGGTTATTGAAACTATTGAAATTGCCAAAAGTGCTGCAATTGACAGTCCTAACACCGTATTAGTATGTCGCATAATGGTTGTATGGAATTTTTCTTTTAATCTAATTTGGTACATTTGTAGAATGTACCAGATTCATAATCTTAGATATGATTATGTAACCCTGTCACTTCTCTTAGTTTCATTTTGTAAAATCATTTCATGTCATGTGACCGATGCACCGACATCCACACTGCACAGAAAGAAGGCAAGTGTCAGAAGTCATGTGATTGTTCTTGTCATGATATACTTTCATTTTCATTGACTGAAAATTGTAATTCAACGGGGTGTATCAACTTCAGGAATGATACGTCATAATGATCTGTCCCAACTGCGACGGCAAGCGCCGACAACCTGGAGCCGAACACAAGCCATGCAAGACATGTGATGGGTATGGGTTGCTGCACGATTGACTAGTTCCCTAATGACATAATCGCTGAGGCGATACAGTTGAACCAAAAGATAACCAAAGAAGATGAACTGGAAATTTACAAGCAAGTACTAAGAGGAAAACGACAAAGCATAGTAGCAAGACAATTCGGAATAACGCAAGGCTGGGTATCAGTAATTTACAACAACATTACAAAACGCAATGATGAAAACCTGGCAGTATCAACTGCACTAGAGTTCATAGGAGAATACACAAGGCAGCACGATTACATCACAATGAAGCAATACGAGTTGCAGGAACTTTTGGAATCAACTCAAGATGAAAAGCTAAAGGAAAAGATTATCATGTCACAGGTTGCACTCTCTGAGATTTTACTACATTCAGTATCGCAAAGAAAATTCATGCAGGCAGTCCAGGAGGACACAAATGCATTGCAGGCCTATCTGCATACCTTACCCAAGCCGGGACAACTGGAAAATCAAGGGGATGATGTTGGCATATGAAACTAAAGGAAGCATACGGTCATCCTAGTTACAACCGTCTGATCAAGGCGTATCATAATGAGAGATTGAGAAACAACCAGATCATATCTTTGGTACAGAAGATGTGTCGTGATTGGCTCAAGGACAAGACTGACTGTGAAAAATGTCAAAAGAAGTGGAAGATCTTATGATTGCTGTATTCCTGCAACTAGGACTTGCATAACAAAAACAATTCTTCTCTTCTACAAGATATTGACACATCATTAAAAATACATGGGTGTATTTGTTATGGTCATGTACATGTAAAATAAAGGCCATGACAACTGGACAGAAAACATCCACATGAGCAGAATTCTCCTCCAAAGTCTAATACCTTTCAGAACTTTGAACATCAGGGGAAAAGATGCCCATAAGATGAAAATTGACAAAAATGCAATTCCTGCATTGTCCCTTAAATTGCTTGAATCGTTTATCAGCAAATCCCCAATTGCCATAAATGACATAAGCAGCCAAGCACCACTAAACGGAATTGCCATATATCCAATGAGTATCGTTATCGAGTCAGCATCAGACGAACGGGAGTCTGTAATGAAAAAAGCAATTGGTAAGAATGCAAACAGTCCGATGATCATGACTATCGCTATTTTTTCTTTTTTCAGCACGCAACCAATCTCCAAATTTCCAATATTTAGGCTTGTGATAGTTTGATAATTCTTCTCTTCTACAAATTACTTCTCTAACCGCAATACGACAACTTCCATGCGTTGAACAGTGATCCGTTTGCACCGTCAAAGAAGCTACTGGGATACAATTCAATGATTGCACAAGAACAGCAAAAGGAAAACCCTGACATTCCAAAAGACTTTGTAAAGTTCAACGAGCTAATCGGAAACCCGATACATCCTGCAACACATCAACAGATGTGTCTGACTCCATACCAGTTGGACTTTTTCAAAAAGATTGACGAATCATTGTTGCACAAGTACCATCTCAACAAGGGACGACAGATGGGATTTACCGAGCTTGTAATTCGCATTCTTTTGTTTTATGCAATGACAAAATATTCTGCAGGAAAGATTGTCATCATGGCAGGAACTCGTTTGGATACCACCAAGGACATCTTTGCAAGACTCACTACGCTGATCAAGAATCTTGCACCCTACGTGCAATCAGCTGGCCCCAATTCAATTATATTTGCAAACGGAGTTGAGATAATATCTCTCCCAGCACAATCTGAGGCAATCATGGGACTCACCAAAATCAGGGCAATACTCATGGATGAGGCTGCAAAGTGGAACCTGCGGGATGACAGGCCGGTAATGAACGCGGTGATGCCAATTGTTCGCTCAAACCATTCTGATTTATTTATGATATCAACGCCCAAGGGACCGCGTGGATTCTTTTACGACATTGACAATGAGAACAGTGGAGACTTCTTGAAGATAAAATATTCCATCTGGGAGACTGAGGGTAATCTCTACACCCGAGAGGAAATTGAGGCAATGCTTGCAAGCACTACTGAGGATCCAAAGCAGGAATATCTCAACGAGTATGTCGCGGGACGTGATTCAATATTTGGTTCATTGGGTGAGGAGGATGAGGATGATTCCATGGAGGAATGGAGGTGATGATTTTTTCTTTATTTTATAATATCTTGTATCAGATTTTAAACGGTCAATTTTGCACAAAATGTTAATCAATAATCAATAAAATAATTCAATATGGGATTTTGGGATGATGTAAAAGAAAAAGTCTCAGATACAATAATTGAAATTAAAAAAAATCCTTATCTTGATGTAGTTGCAAAGTCAGCTCTTGAAAATATTCCAGTGATAGGCAATATCTTAGTAAAATTATATGAAAATGCTCCAGGTAAAGAAGAAAATAAAACAGAACAAATTATTCAATTATTACAAAATCTTGAAAAACTAAATTCTGAATCGTTGGAAGTGATCTCAAGAGAAATTAAAAATAATGAAAATTTGTTAATTAATGTACACGATTCATTAACTAATTTAACTAATGAAACATCATCAATTTACAAACAATTAGAAAAACATGATGTGAATTTTGTTGAAATAAAAATAGGTCAAACAGAAATACATTTGGATGTATTGAAGCTACAGAAAAAACAGCAAAAAATTTTGAATGAATTGCAAGATGTGGGAAATAATGTAAGATTACTTTATGAAGAAATAGGAACAATTCAATCCAAATTAGGTATTGAAAAAGAAAATGATACTCACATAAAATGTGGTTCTGGATACAAAATTTATTGTCCTGATGGGTGGGAAATTATGTCAAAAGATGAAATGAAAAAAGGTTTTGATAATGTAATAAATAAAATTGAAAATACCGTGGGATCTTTGGAATCTAAACATGGAGCAAGAATGGATATGGTAATTAATCTTAAAGAAAAAATTATTCCATTTTCTCCAAGTGTAAACATCGCAATTTCTGATGCAGTATATGACAATCTCATACAACAAGTTAATGCTTCAAATATTCTAGTTCTTACGTTGGGAGGTTGCATAGTCAATCAAAATATTGATGAATGGTCAAACGTAGCTACACAAGAAATGATTACTAAAACTGAGACTATGGATATATTCACTTTACAAAAACATTATCTGCACAAGAAAAAACATTACATTATAACAATAACTCAGTTAAGTTCAAATCAACTTCAAAACACACCAAAAATATCTGCAGATTTGAAAACTATCTCTCAATCATTTACATTTGTTTAGCGTTTTCATAATCCTATACAAGATTACACAATACGGAATACTTCTCTAATACGTAATTTCTAAAAATCATTCATTGCCCACAATTGAGGATATTTTCAACTATGTCATTTTACTAAAACAACTGATAACAACGCTAAAACAAAAAGAGATTTCAAAGCACTAAAAATGAAAATTCAGGATAGAAAAGGCTTGCTATCCTTTGTGGCATTTTCCTTTAATCTGAAATTATTTTATTGAAAATCAAGTTAAGCATCATCTGCCATGCCGTTTAACTGACTAGTTATACCGACCATGAAAGCCTGACTGTGCATAGGGGAGTCATTTTGGGAACCAGGAGGAGTCATTCTGGTGCAGTCAGGTCTTTTCATAATCTTAGATAGGATTATGTAAATGCATTTCCACATGTGGAAACCAGATTAGGAAAATGTGATCTTTCTTTTAATTTAATGAAAGGTAAGTACCATTATGCATACTAAATATGGCAGTTTAGAAAAAGTTGGTAAACTAGATAATAAAGAAAATTCCATATGGAATCAAACACCATTAAGTGATTTTGGCTCTAAATGCATTATGAATGAACATGATATTTGTCAGGATCCTAAATGCAAATGTTTCTGTCATCAAAAAGAGGTAGAGTATGAATAAAAGAATAACAATAATGATTGATGACAAATTAAATAAGAAAATAAGACTATTACAGGCAAAAATGATTCAAAAAGAGAATAAGTCAATCAGTTATTCTTATGTGGTAAATTTGCTTCTGAAGAACTCACTAAAACAAAATAATTCATAATCTTAGATAGGATTATGTAAATTTAGTCACTAGGTTCTTTTTTTCTTTGATTTAGTTTTTCTTTTGGTTCATTTTGGATGTAATTCTCATAAATGTAATACCAAGGATCCATGTTCACACCAGCCAAATGCTCTTCAATCTCTTTTCCTTTTTTTGATGAATCCGTTCTCATTTTATCTCATACTTCCTAGAACTGTGGTTATTAAAAAAATAAAAGATTAGGTACCTTCTACCCATAGTTTCTTTGTACCTCTTCCTGTGTTGGCCCAGTGTCCATCCACTTGATCCTTGATCTTGTGCATTGAGAAGATTATGCTTGGGATCAGTGGCCTGCCCTGTGTTTTGATTGCCTCGATTCCCAATCCTTCTCCTGTCTTTTCAACGGCCATCATCACATTAAGAACATCACCTGATTGAAACGGCATCATTGTCTGGTTTACTATAACATCCTTGTGATCGTCATTGCTAATCATTGCGCGTACGTTGGAATTTGGTATGTCTTTGTTGTTTTTTCTCAACCAAAAATCAATACTGCTTGCTCCATTGCCTGATGTTCTTCCAATTTGTGGTGCGGCTATGAGCACATAGGTACCTGATTGTTCAATATTGATGTCAGCTGGACGCTCAATTGAATGCCCTATTCCTGATATTGCGTCATTTTGATCCATGAAAATTGGTACGGGTTCTGTTGTTTCTGGCCTCTGGTCTTGTGTACTAATTATTTGTGCAAATTCTATAGTCATTATGATATTAATGTCATACTTTCATAAAAATATGCATCACTGCTTATAGTCATTTGTAGTTTTAGTGTGCACAAAATATTTTTCATAATCCTATACAAGATTAGGCAATACTTCCTTTAATCCTAATTTTCAAAAATCATTCATTGCCTGATCAAACTCTGGAACAATTTATTGAATCAAGCAAGACTCAATACGCAATACAAAAGGGAACACAGGCATCAAGCGAATATGTGACAATCATCGCACCTTACGTTAATCAAATCATATCATTACAGCAACAACTCAAAATAGCACTAGAAAGAGTCCCAAAGAAAGAACGTATCAAAATTATGAAGAAAGGTAAGAAATGACAAATGAGCACGCTGGCTTCCTGGTGGTTCAATGTATTGGATATCGGTGATTTCTTAGCTGGAGAATATTTTCTAAATGTGGGTGGCATGATACTTCGTGTCACTGACAAGGACGATGTACGGGAAAGGCATTTTAACGGTGTATCTGTAACTGGAACTTCTGTTTTAACTCAAAAATATTATAGCCCAGTCTCTGAAACTGAAATAGATTACAGGCCAGCAGCAAGTAAAGAAATAATGTGTTATCTTGAAGCTGCAAGAAGTGGTGGGGGTCAATTTGCATCAGTTACTTTTAAAATTTGGGCAAACACTACAAAAGATTCAAAGACAGGTGCAAGAGATGTATTTGGTACAACCGCTTCTGCATCCACTAATGGAAATTATGTTAGCCCCCCTTTCATATTACATGCAAATGAATATCTTAACATTGAAAGAATCAGTGGTAGCGCAACTGGCGTAATTGTAACAAAGATTGTTGGAGTAGAGAGAGATGCAACATAATGGAAAGGATCTTTACAAACCTGAATTATTTCTAACAACAGTTAACCAAATCCCTGAAAAACAGAAATTTGTGGATTTTATCTACCAGAAAATATCTGACGGGCAAACTGTCCGTGCAAAAGATGATGGCACGGATGTAGGATATGTGATGCTTGACAATGAAGAAATGCAAAAAGTCTTTCAGCCAATTTTTGACAAGCTCAAAATCTCACAAGCCAGAATCAGCTATGTCTATGTTCATTATGCCGAAAAAGGTAGAAAATTTGCAGTCCATGATCACGACAAGCCACATGCGGTGTATTATCTGCAGGTGCCGATGAACAGTGGTCACATATACTTTCCAGACTTTGATGGCTGTCGTATAATGGAGCCAAAGGAAGGAAAGATTATCATAATTCCAGAATTCATAAAACATGGTGTATCTGAACACGGAAACGATGCCTTGAGAATCGCAATTACGATGCAGTTGGAAAACCTGATCTAACCTCTGCAATCATCACAAAGGGGAATCTCAGTTATCCCGATCTCGTTTTTACTGATTGCAGTCAGTGTCACTTTAACTCCTGAGGAATAGCATTTCTGGCATAATCCTATCATGATAAAGTAATGTGTATACACATAATCATATTACACATTGTAAAATTTTAGTTCGATCTTGGTAAATTGTTTTTTTTCACATTGATCGATACAAACGTTCACTTTTACAATTCAAATTAAAATTGAGATTTCATTGGTTCAAATGCTTTGCATAGACCGCTGCCATCAGCATAAGG
>Ga0224497_10002001_pt1 | contig 12364 bp, 10 predicted proteins | sample SF_Jul11_sed_USG_4_FD_167970 | JGI IMG/M metagenome (GOLD analysis project Ga0224497, IMG submission 167970) | Sediment microbial communities from San Francisco Bay, California, United States - SF_Jul11_sed_USGS_13 | ecosystem: Environmental > Aquatic > Marine > Sediment | place: USA... | reverse complement strand
CCACCAGGGCGAAATCCGGCGATCCCAGGCGACCGAGAATGTAGTCCCGATCAGCACGGGCGTCCTCTCCGGATATGGCCCTGTACTCCGATACTGCGGCAATCACCGGTTCCCGCTCTAGCGGCAGCGCGGCTTCGGTCCAGGCTCGATAGCCGCCGTCCAGCAAGGAAATTCGCGAATGGCCGAGCACGTCCAGGGTCCACAGCAGACGCGACGCCTTGCCGCCACCCTCGTCGTCGTAGGCGACAACGTGCTTGTCCGGCGTGAGACCGATAGCCGATAACACCCGCGAAAGTTCCGTGTCGCCTGGCAGCAGGCCACCCACCGGCGGACGGCTCAAGGTGAGCGCGGCGTAATCCAAGTGCACGGCTCCCGGCAGGTGAGCTTCCGCGTAGGTCTCGGGCTTGCACAAATCCACGACGAGTACGCCTTCCGCCGCCGGGAGAGAAAATTCCCTTGGCTCAAGGATCAGCGGGTAGCTTGCAGCGTTCACGGGGGTCGACGTGGTTCGATAAGTGGCTGTGCGTGGATTTACTCGTCCGAAATCCTGACCACGGTGCGCCCGGCCACTTTTCCATCGATGTAAGCGTCGAAAACGTCAGACAAGGTGTCCAGATCCACCTGATTGGTGACAATCTCTTTGAGGTGCCTGGGCTTTAAGTCTTTCCCCAAACGCTTCCACACCGAGCGCCGCTTTTCCTGCGGCACGAACACCGAGTTGATCCCCAGCAGATTAATGCCGCGCAGTATGAAAGGCATCACCGTCGTGTTGAGCTTGATCCCACCGGCGAGTCCGATGGAAGCGATGTTGCCCTCAGGTCTGACCGTGCGCGTGATCCAGGCAAGATCGTCGCCGCCGACGCTGTCCACTGCGCCACCCCAAAGAGCCTTCTCCAGCGGCGCCGCGCCCATTTCCACCTCGCCACGGTAGATCGTGGCGCTGGCGCCCAGATTTTTCAGGTAATCGTCCTGATCGCGCTTCCCGGTGAACGCCGTCACTTCAAACCCGAGCCCGGCAAACATGTCGACAGCGAAGCTGCCCACCCCCCCGGTGGCGCCATTTACCAGAATCGGCCCCTTATCCGGCGTCTGGCCGTTGTGCTGCATGCGGTCGGCAGCGAGCCCCGCGGTGAATCCAGCGGTGCCGAGCGCCATGGATTCGTACAGGCTCAAACCATCCGGCAGCGGCACCACCCAGTCACCCGGGACACGGGTGTATTCCGCGTAGCCGCCGTCATGCTTTTCGCTCAGTCCAAATCCGGTGACGAGCACCGGGTCATCTTTCTTGTAACGTTTGTCTGAAGACGAATGCACGTAGCCCGCCACGTCGATACCACCGACCATGGGAAAGCGCCGCATAATCTTCCCCTTGCCTGTAGCCGCGAGCGCGTCTTTGTAGTTCACATCCGACCACACCGAACGGATGACCACGTCACCCTCCGACAGCGCGTCCAGCGTGATTGTTTCCAGCCGCGCCTCGGTCTTACCGTTCCCTTCGTGGACGCGGAACGCCTTGAATGAATCCATGTGGCTGTCTCCTTCTTTTATCGGTGATTCGACTCCGCGCCCATCCTATACTATCCGCCTCGCGCGGCTAAAGCCGCTCGCCGCGGCGCCATTCCGGGCCCGCAAACCAAGCCATGCGCCTCTTCAATAACGACAATCGCAGCTACGAAGAAGTCTACGGGGCTTTTCGCTGGAACATTCCCCAATGCTTCAATATCGGCGTCGAAATCTGCGATAAGCACACGGACCGCGCCGAGCAAACCGCGCTGTTTCTGGAAAACGCCGCGGGCAAAGAAAAGCGCGTGACCTTCGCTGAGCTCAAGTCGCTTTCGGATCGGTTTGCCAACGCGCTTCGAGTAGTTGGAGTTCGCAAGGGAGATCGCGTCGGAATCGTCTTGCCGCAGCGCGCGGAAACCGCCATCGCGCACATTGCCATATACAAGCTGGGCGCCATCGCGCTTCCGCTGTCGGTGCTGTTCGGACGCGATGCCCTCTCTTATCGTTTTTCAAACAGCGGCGCCAAAGTCGTTGTAACCGACAGCACGCGAGCGAAGACCATCGCTTCAATTCGAGACGAAGCGCCCATGCTCGAAACGGTCATCGTTTGCGACGACGGACCGGAGAATTCCGAGTTCTGGTCGCTGCTCAACCGGGCACAAGAAAATTTTTTTCCTGAAAACACCTCGAGCGACGACCCCGCGATCCTGATCTACACCTCCGGAACCACCGGACCGCCGAAAGGCGCGCTGGTTGCACACCGGGGTCTTCTGGGTAACCTCACGGGATTCGAGCTTTCCCAGAATTTTTTTCCGCAGCCCGGAGACCTCATGTGGACGCCGGCGGACTGGGCCTGGACCGGAGGCCTGCTGGACGGCCTGGTGCCTTCGCTTTACTACGGCGTGCCAGTGCTCGGCTACGACGGCGGCAAGTTCAGCCCGGAGAAGGCCTTCGCCCTGATAGAGAAGTACTCGGTCAAAAACGCGTTCATTCCACCTACAGCACTGAAAATGATGATGAAGGTTACCGACGCGGAGCGCCGATACAAGCTGAAGATGCGTTCCATCATGTCCGCGGGAGAACAGGTGGGTGTGGAAGTGGTGCGCTGGGCGGAAAAAGCGCTCAAGGTCAAGGTCAACGAGATGTGGGGCCAGACCGAATTCAACTACCTGGTGGGCAACTGCGACGAGATATTCCCGCTCAAGCCGGGTTCCATGGGCAGACCCTACCCGGGCCACGTGGTGGACGTCATCGACGAGAACGGCATGCCGATGCCCGACGGCGAGGTGGGCGAGCTGGCGGCGAAGCGCGGTGACCCGGTGATGTTTTTGGGCTACTGGAAAAACGAAGAGGCGACGCGGGAGAAGTTTATCGGCGACTGGTTCTGCACCGGTGACGTGGGCTACCGGGATGGCGACGGTTATCTGTGGTTCGTCGGGCGCAAGGACGACGTCATCTCCAGCGCCGGACACCGGGTCGGCCCCGGAGAGGTGGAGGACTGCCTGCTCAAGCATCCGGCGGTGGCACAGGCCGCGGTCATCGGTGCTCCGGACGAGCTGCGCGGCAATCTTATCAAGGCGTTCATCGTCCTGACCGACGACCACACGCCCTCGCCCGCGCTGGTAGAAGATATCCAGCAAAGCGTGCGCACGCGTCTTGCCGCTTACGAGTATCCGAGGGAGATCGAGTTCATCGACGAGCTTCCTATGACAACCACGGGAAAGATCCGGCGCATTGAGTTGAGGCAGCGAGAGATCGAGAAGAAGAAGGTGCGTTAGATTGGCGCTCGGCGCACGTCGGGATGGGTTTTTCTGTTCCGGTATGTCGTATATCGGATTTCCGCCTCTGCCAGATTCATTCGAGAGTAAGTTGAGCTACGTTTACGACCCCCAGATTGCCGTTAAGGCGCTGAAAGATGCCGACACAAAGCTTGCGCGGATGATCGACCGCATCGGCCCGTACCGCCTGCGCGATCGAAGCGCGATGACGCCATTTCAGGCCCTGCTTCAGTCGATTGTTTATCAGCAGCTTTCGGGGAGAGCCGCCGGCAGCATTCATGCGCGGGTGCAGGCACTGTTCCCGAGAAAGCGCCCTACGGCCAAACATTTGCTGGCCATCTCCGATGATTCCCTTCGCGGCGCCGGACTCTCCCGCGGCAAGGTGCTTGCGGTGCGCAACCTGGCCAAGCGCTGTGTCGACGGCTCCGTGCCCTCCAGGGTGCGGCTGAAGAAGTTGGATGACGAGGACATCATCCAGCACCTGGTCCAGGTGCGGGGCATCGGCCGCTGGACGGTGGAGATGCTGCTGATTTTCAACCTCGGGCGGCCTGACGTGCTGCCCGTCGACGATCTCGGCGTGCGCAGAGGGTTCATGCACACCTTCGGCGGCAAGACTCTGCCCGATGCAAAGAAGATGCTGCGGCGCGGCGAGCGCTGGCGCCCTTACCGTTCGGTGGCGAGCTGGTATCTTTGGCGAGCCAGCGAGCTCTGAGCCGACACGCGATTACCGGCTGCGACAGCCAGATCCTGTAAACTCGCGCCCGGTAATTCCTTGGTGGAAAAACATTAACCGTCAAAGGTCATCTAATGATTGAGCTCTACACCTGGCCCACGCCGAACGGCCACAAAATCCACATCATGCTGGAGGAAACCGGCCTCGCGTATAAGGTCCATCCCATCGACATCTCCGCCGGTGACCAGTTCGAGCCCGAGTTCTTAAAGATAAGCCCCAACAACAAGATGCCGGCGATGATCGATCTCGATGGCCCCGGCGGAAAGCCCTACTCGCTGTTCGAATCCGGCGCGATTCTCATGTACCTGGCGGAAAAGACCGGCAAGTTCATGCCCGGCGAGATCCGCGCCCGCTACAGCGTGATCCAGTGGCTGATGTTCCAGATGGGCGGCATCGGTCCGCTTCTCGGCCAGGCGCATCACTTTCGCGCCTACGCGCCGGAAAAGATCCCCTACGCCATCGATCGTTACACCAACGAGGCCAATCGCCTCTACAACGTGCTCGACGTGCGACTGAGAGATCACGAATATCTTGCAGGCGAATATTCCATCGCCGATATCGCCACATTTCCCTGGCTTCGCAGCCACGAGCGCCAGGGCGTCAATCTGGACGACTACCCGAGCGTGAAGCGCTGGTTCGACGTCATATCTGAACGGCCCGCGGTGAAACGAGGCGTCGAGGTTCTGGCGGATCGCAGGCGCAACGGCGCAATCACGGACGAACAGCGCGAGGTCATGTTCGGCGCAAAACAGTACCAGCGAAGATGAGCAGCCTCATACTCGCCATTGATCAGGGCACCACCAGTACCCGCGCCATGGTTTTCGACCGGACGGGTGAGCCGCGGGCCGTCGCGCAGCAGGAGTTCACCCAGCATTATCCAAAGGAGGGTTGGGTTGAGCACGATGCCGAGGAGATTTGGAAAACGACGCTCAGCGTATGCCGTCAAGCGCTGAAAAAAGTCGAAGCTAAGAATGCCGGCAAAGTCGCCTGTATCGGCATCACAAACCAGCGCGAGACCACCGTCATCTGGGATCGCGAGAACGGAAAACCGATCCACAACGCCATCGTCTGGCAGGACCGGCGTACCGCCGACACCTGCCGTACGCTCAAAGAGGCAGGCTTTGAGGACGAGGTGACCAAGGCCACCGGCCTGCTGCTGGATCCATATTTTTCCGCGACCAAGATCAGTTGGATTCTGGATCACGTCGACGGCGCTCGGGAGGCGGCCGAGCGCGGCCGGCTCGCCTTTGGAACCACCGACTGCTTTTTACTCTGGCGCCTGACCGGCGGCCGGGTGCATGCTACCGACGCCACCAACGCATCGCGCACGCTGCTGTTCAACATCCACGACCAGGCCTGGGACGACGATCTGCTGGATCGCTTCCGCGTCCCGCGTGCGCTTATGCCCGAGGTGCGGGACTGCGCCTCAGCTTATGGCGAATGCGACCGCGAGGTGCTGGGACAAAGCATCCGGATAACCGGCATCGCCGGCGACCAGCAGGCGGCCGCCATCGGTCAGGCGTGTTTCGTTCCGGGCATGATCAAGAGTACCTACGGCACGGGTTGCTTCGTGGTGCTCAACACCGGCAGCGAAGCGGTCGCTTCGAAAAACCGCATGCTGACCACGGTCGCTTACCGCGTCGACGGGCGCGTGAGCTATGCGCTGGAAGGCTCGATCTTCATCGCCGGGGCCGCGGTCCAATGGCTCAGGGACGGGCTCAAATTGATCAAGAGCGCGGCGGACACGGAGGCGTTGGCCGCCGGGCTCGAATCCAACCGCGGCGTTTACCTGGTACCGGCTTTTACCGGGCTCGGCGCACCCTACTGGAACCCGCATGCGCGCGGTGCGCTTTTCGGGCTCACGCGAAACTCCGGCCCTGCGGATTTGGCGCGCGCGGCGCTGGAATCGGTCTGCTACCAGACACTGGATCTCATCGAGGCCATGCGCAATGACTTGGGCGGCGCGCTGGAGGCGCTGCGAGTCGACGGCGGCATGGTGGTGAACAACTGGGTGATGCAGTTTCTCTCCGACGTGACCGCGCTTCGAGTCGATCGGCCGCGGGTCACGGAAACTACCGCGCTGGGTGCCGCCTACCTCGCCGGGCTCGGTGCCGGTATTTTTGATTCGCTGGAGGACATCGCGCATCACTGGCAGCTGGAACGGCGCTTCACGCCGCAGATTGGCGAATCCGATCGAAAAGTCCTGGTCGACGGCTGGCGCCGCGCGGTGAACAAAGTCAACGAAGACTGAGCGTGCTTACCCCTCGAACTTCGGTAGGTCTCCACGAGGTCGTGTTCCGGGAAACAGGTCGTACTGACGTCGAGTGCAAAAAAAAGGAGCCGCCGAATGGCGGCTCCGAAAAGCGAACGATTCGACTAGAAATTATAGATAATGCTTGCGGAGAACATGTCGACATCGTCACCGTCGACATCGAAGCGCTCCCACTCGCCGCGCACTGAGAATTGAGGCGTAAAGTGAAACGCGCCGCCTAGGCCGAACATGAAATCGGTGCCGTCGTCATCAAAGCTACCTATGGGTGTGGAGATTTCGCCATCCCAGGCGAAAAAGCCCACTTTGCCCAACAACGAGAATTGCTCTATCGGATAACTTCCCACCGCAGCAAACTGGAAGCCATCCACCTCTGCCGTTGCGGTGCCGCCTGGCCCCGACACGCTGACCTCACCGAGATCCGCGTAGCCGATTTCGGCTCCAAAATACTGATTGAACTTGAAGCCACCGAAAACCTTGAACCCAACATCATCGTCATCACAGCTGGTGGCACCCGCCAATGCAGGGTCTCCGCAGAGATCTATGCTCGTGAAACCGGCGCCAGCACCGACATAGAACCCAGCGTCCGGACCCAGGCCCATGCCTTGTGCCAGAGCTGGACTGGCGTTCAGGCCGAGAAGCGCTGAAGATATGATGCCGCCAATCGTTAATCGCAATTTTTCTTTGTTTAACATATCGAACTCCTTGCAATTGAGACCTAAGGGAATAATCAAACACCGCCGCCCCCAGGCGACATGAAAAATTGTAGACTTTTCTTGAGCATTTGCTTCCCTGATTTGACGCCGTCGATGTGCACTATTTGAAGCGTATTTCGTCCCGGCGGCAGAACGGGGACCGGTCATTTTGACTGACAGAAATCCGTCCCCACTGGATGCCGGAGCCTGGACAGGGTCAAATGCGGCTGAACTTCCGAGCGAGCCGCCGGACTTCGGCGTGCCGGCAGCAGCCGACCAGATGGTCGTTCACCATGCCGGAAGCCTGCATGAAGGCGTAGCAAATGGTGCTGCCGACGAACTTGAAGCCGCGGCGCTTGAGCTCGCGGCTCATGCAGTCGGATGTAGGCGAGGAAACGGGAACGTCTTCAGGCCGCCGCCATCGGTTCTGCTTCGGCCCGCCGCCGACATGCTTCCACAGGTAATCGGCAAATGACTCGCCTTCATCCCGGATCGCGAGAACGGCCCGTGCGTTAACGCTCGCCGCCTCGATCTTCAAACGGTTTCTGATAATTCCCGCATCGCTCATCAGCGCTTTTCGTTTGCGCGCGTCGTAACGCGCGATTTTTTCAGGATCGAAGTTGTCGAATGCGCGTCGATAGTTTTCCCTTTTTTTCAGCACCGTATACCAGCTCAAGCCCGCCTGCGCGCCCTCCAGCAGAATCAGCTCAAACAGCCCGCGCTCGTCCCAGAGCGGTACGCCCCACTCATCGTCGTGATAGGCAAGGTAGAGCGGATCGTCGTTAACCCAGTGGCAGCGGCGGGGGACTTTGTTCGACGCCATTGAATACTTTAACGTGTCATCTACGAAATCGATTTGATGAATGACGATTTCTGAACTGCCTGATTTAAGGAATCGCGAGCAAGCTCGCCCCTACAGCGGGCTTCGTTCGGTCTGGGACACGTCTATTCTGTCCCCACATACCACATACTACATACCACAAACTTACCGAGCACCCGACGTCCGCGCATGCTTCCGAACCAACGCCATCTCTTCGACATTCCCGACGACGTCGCCTGGCTGAACTGCGCTTATATGGCGCCGCTCATGCGTGCGGTGTGCGAGGCGGGCGAGCGGGGTATTTATCGCAAACGCCAACCCTGGCTGATTACGTCACGGGATTTTTTTACCGAATCCGAACGAATACGCGGGCTGTTTGCAAAGCTCATTAACGCCGATACCGACGACGTCGCTATCGTACCTTCGGCGAGCTACGGCGCGGCCGTGGCGGCACGGAATCTTCCGCTCCGGGCGAACCAGCGTGCGCTAGTACTCGACGAGCAGTTTCCGTCGAACGTCTACGCCTGGAACGCATCCTGCCAGGCCGCCGGCGCAGAACTCGTCACGGTGAAGCGACCGGCGCACGGGGACTGGACGGAGGCGGTGCTGGACGCGCTGGATGAACGCGTGGCGGTGGCGGCACTTCCCCAGTGCCGCTGGACGGACGGCGCGCTGATCGACCTGGAGCGCGTCGCCGGGGCCTGCCGCGACACCGGCACCGCGCTGGTGCTCGACCTCACCCAGTCTCTCGGCGCCATGCCCTTCGACGTCACCCGGGTGCGTCCGGATTTCGTCCTCAGCGCAAGCTACAAATGGCTGCTCGGCCCCTATTCCCTCGGCTTTCTTTATGCCGCCGCCGACCACCATCGCGGCGAACCGCTGGAGCACAACTGGATCGCGCGGGCGGGAAGCGAGGACTTTTCCGGACTGGTCACCTACCGCGACGAATTCCAGGCTGGAGCAAGACGCTTCGATATGGGGGAGCGAGCCAACTTCCACCTTCTTCCCATGGGGGTCGCTGCGCTTCATCAGATTCTCGAATGGGGTGTGCGCGATATTGCGGAGACGCTCGCTGCGCGCACCCGGGCCATCGCGGAGCGCGCCGCGTCCCTAGGCCTGAATTGCCTGGCCGAGCAACAGCGCGCCGGACATTTTCTGGGTCTCGGATTTCCGAAGGGTATCCCGCCCGCACTTTTGGACTCGCTCGCTAAGCGCAGGGTTTACGTAAGCGTTCGCGGGGACACCGTTCGCGTGACGCCGCATCTTTACAACACTGACGAAGACGTGGATCGACTGTTCAACGCCCTCAAGGCGCTGATGCCGTGAACTTCGCCGGCGCCGGGCGCTGCCTCATGTCAGCGCCTGGCGTTGCTTCTGCGTAGAGCGCTGGCGCGGCTCAGTCCAGCTGGATCCAGGTGGTCTTGAGCTGGGTGTACTTGTCCATGGCGTGAAGCGACTTGTCGCGGCCGTACCCGGACTGCTTGTAGCCACCGAAGGGCGTGGTCATATCGCCGCCGTCGAAGCAGTTGATCCAGACCGACCCGGCTCGCAGCGCGCGCGCCGTCTTGTGCGCGACGTTGATGTCCCGGGTCCAGATGGCGGCGGCGAGCCCGTACATGGAATCGTTGCTGACGCGAACGGCTTCGTCGATGTTATCGAAGGTGAGCACTGACAGCACCGGCCCGAAAATTTCCTCGCGGGCGATCTTCATGTCGTTGTTCACCTTGTCGAAGATGGTCGGTTCGATATAGCAGCCGCCGCTCTCTTCGCGAACCCGTTTACCGCCCATCTTCAACTCTGCGCCGGAACCCTTGCCTTCATCGATGTACCCCAGCACCCGCTTGGTCTGGGATTCGTCCACCATCGCGCCCATGAGAGTGTCTGGATCCAGCGGGTCGCCCGGCTGCATGCTGCGGCCGACTTCCATTACTTTTTCCAGCACCGCGTCCTTGACCGACTTATGCACCACCAGCCTCGAGCCCGCGTTGCACACCTCTCCCTGGTTGAAAAAAATGCCGAAGGCCGCGGCCTTTGACGCCGCTTCCAGATCCGGCGCGTCGGCCATGATGATGTTGGGCGTCTTTCCGCCGCACTCGAGGCTCACCTGCTTCATATTGGACTGGCCCGAGTACTCGAGGAAGTATTTGCCCACTTCGGCAGAGCCGGTAAAAGCAACGCCGTCCACGTCCATATGCAGGCCGAGCGCCCGTCCGGCGGTCTCACCGAAGCCCGGGACGACGTTGAGCACTCCTTCCGGAATGCCCGCTTCCACCGCCAACTCGGCGATTCGAATCGCCGTGAGCGGGGACTGCTCCGCCGGCTTCAGCACCATGCTGTTACCGGTGGCAAGCGCCGGTCCAATCTTCCACGCCGCCATCAGCAGCGGAAAATTCCACGGCACCACCGCACCAATCACGCCAAGAGGCTCTCGAGTGATGAGCGCCAGCGCCGATTGCGAGGTGGGCGCAACTTCGTCGTAAACCTTGTCGACGGCTTCCGCGTACCAGGCGATGCAATTCACTACCGCCGGAATGTCGATGCTGGACGCATCGCGAATGGGCTTGCCCATGTCGAGAGTCTCCAACAACGCCAGCTCGTCGGCATGGTCACGAATGCTTTCCGCAAAACGCTGAAGTATGCGTTTGCGTTTCGCCGGCGCGAGCCGGCTCCAGCTTCCCGATTCGAACGCGCGACGCGCGGCGACAACGGCGCGGTTAACGTCCTCGGCGTCACACGCCGCGACCTTCGCCAAAACGCGGCCGTCCAGCGGGCTCACGTCATCGAAAGTCTTGCCCGAGGCTGCATCGACGTAAGAGCCGTCGATGAAAGCCTGGCGACGAATGTCGAGGGCTTCTGCGCGCCCTTTCCAGTCATGAATGGAGACGACTGCGGAGGACATGGGAAAAACTCCTATATTTGTATGTGAATGCGGTTCTGCGCTTCGCGGATCAGCCAACTTAGCGTTGCAAATGAGACCCTCGCAAGCCGGGGGGTCAAAAATCTCGCTAAATCAGGTTTGAATTGGTCGATCTTTAGGTCTATTCTTTAATGTAAGTTAGGACAAATAGCAGATAAACTTCTGATTTTATGAAAGAAAAATGATTTTAATTCGCAATAAATATGCCCCCGGCGTTGCCGTGGATGCGGGCCGATCGCCCATGGGCGGGCACCCGCCGGCGACCTTCAAGGGTATCCGAACCCACTATGCCAGGCTCGGCAACAGCCTTGCCGGACTCGCCCGCAGCCTCAGCGGTGCGCTCAGCCGGTCCGCGCCCCCGGCGCTGGTCCTCGAGATCAATCGTAGAATTGTCCGTTTCAACGACCCGGTGACCTTCGAATTCAGCCTCAAGCCTCGAACCGAATTTCCGGCGGAGCGGGTAGCCAGTCTCATCGACTGGCCTGCGGAAGATATCGAACGCATGGCGGCAAAGATCCGCACCGTGGAGCAACGCTTCGCAGAAACCATCGCCGCGTCTGTCGAGCGACCGCAAATTATCGGCGCGCTGCTCAGGAGTCTGAGCCTAAAGCTTTTCTCCAAGGATCACGGCTGGCGAGAAATCATTGCCGAACTCAATCGTTGCGATTCGGAATACGATGTGTACAAGAAAATCGCGCTGGTCAAATACACCCAATACCTGCGCTCGCGTCAGAAAATTCTGCGCGATCTTTACTTCGAGCGCCGCAGCGCTGCGCCCCTGGAATCAATAAACCCGTCCGCGACCCGCGAAGCGGTTCACGATGGATCCCGGGGTCCGCTCGACACGGACTTGTTCGAATCTTCCGTAAACAAGCACGAGGAAAAATCGGACGCCGAAGCGTTCAATCCGCTGCCGCGGGGTGAAACCGTCCGTCTCCGGTTTGATGACCGAATCGAGATACCGATTCGGCTCTCTTCTCATAGTTTCACGCTCGTCGCGGGAACGAACTTTTATTTGATGGACGAGCACGGATCGAGTTTCCCAATCAGGCAAGGAAAGAATCTCGTTGGACGCCATCCAGATTGCGACGTCGTGATCCAGTCTTTTTATTGCGGCGTGTCGAGGAAACACCTGATTATTGAAAAGGTATCGGACTCGGTCGCGCTGCTGACCGATCTTTCTTCGCACGGCACTTACGTGTCGAAACAAGGTTTCTGAACGGCCAACTCATCGTGAGTCTCCTCCGTTCTTATCTGCTGGCGTAGCTCGGCAACCGCATGGGTAAGACTGCACACTTGCCCATGCGGGTTTTTTTCCTCTCGCTTATTTTTTCAAAACCTCGGGCCAGTTCACGTCTGCTTTTTTGATATATCCGCTGATATTCTTTTCCCAGCGCTGCTTCACCCCCTGACTGAAATTTAGATAGAGCCTTCCGTTGACCACGGACCAGGCCTCGGGATCCGTGGTGGCGGTATAGCCGTTAGCGACGGCATAAGCGCAGTAACCGCCATAGGCGGGAGCGTACTTTTCGGGTGCTGATACGAATACGGCTCGGTTCTCCTCTTTGGAGAAATACCAGGTAGCGCCGTTCCAGGAATGAGTGATTCCCGGGTCGCCTTTCACCGGTCTTTTCTCGGTGAAATACCCC
>Ga0224497_10002000_pt1 | contig 12366 bp, 11 predicted proteins | sample SF_Jul11_sed_USG_4_FD_167970 | JGI IMG/M metagenome (GOLD analysis project Ga0224497, IMG submission 167970) | Sediment microbial communities from San Francisco Bay, California, United States - SF_Jul11_sed_USGS_13 | ecosystem: Environmental > Aquatic > Marine > Sediment | place: USA... | reverse complement strand
TGGCCGAAACGGGCGGCTTGTCGAATGCTATTTTCGGTTCGTTGATGATGGTCTCGCTGGCCACCGTGTTGGGCACCCCGGTAGGGGTACTGGCGGGGATTTATCTGGCCGAGTACGGGCAAAAAACTTGGTTGGGCAGCGCGACGCGGTTCATCAACGATATTTTGTTGTCGGCGCCGTCTATTGTGATCGGCCTGTTCGTCTACGCGGTTGTTGTGGCTCAGCTCAAATCTTTCTCGGGCTTTGCGGGTGTGCTGGCGTTAGCGCTGATCGTTATTCCGGTGGTCATACGCACGACGGAGAACATGTTGAACCTGATTCCAAACTCGCTGCGAGAAGCGGCCTACGCTTTGGGCGCGCCGAAGTGGCGGGTGATCATGACGATCACGATGAAGGCGGCTTGGGCTGGTGTAATGACCGGTATTTTGCTGGCAGTAGCGCGCATTTCTGGTGAGACGGCGCCGTTGCTGTTCACAGCGCTCTCCAACCAGTTTTGGACTTCGAACTTGAGCGAACCCATGGCCAGTTTGCCGGTCACCATATTCAAGTTCGCAATGAGCCCCTATGAAAATTGGCAAAAACTCGCGTGGGCGGGGGTTTTCATCATCACCCTCGGCGTGCTGTTACTAAACATTTTGGCGCGTGTACTGTTCCGTAGCAAACATTGATGGATAGCAAACACACTATGGATGCCAAAGCCGGTTCGCCCGCGACGGTTGCCCCCAAGCTTTCAGTGCGTAACCTCGATTTTTTCTACGGGGCCTTTCAAGCGCTGAAGGGTATTAACCTTGATATCCCTAAGAACAAGGTCACCGCTTTCATCGGCCCGTCAGGTTGCGGCAAATCGACCTTGCTACGCACTTTCAATCGCATGTTCGAGCTATACCCCGAACAACGCGCAGAAGGCACGGTACTGCTCGATGGGCACGACATCCTGAAGAGCCGGGAAGACGTTTCGCTGATTCGATCCAAGATCGGCATGGTGTTCCAGAAGCCCACACCGTTTCCGATGTCGATTTACGACAATATCGCCTTCGGCGTCCGCTTGTTCGAAACGCTGCCGCGCGTCGAAATGGACGAGCGCGTAGAGTGGGCGCTCAAAAAGGCCGCTTTGTGGGGTGAAGTCAAAGACAAGCTGAACCAGAGCGGTTCGAGCCTTTCTGGTGGGCAGCAGCAGCGCCTATGCATAGCGCGTGGTATTGCGATCAAGCCGGAGGTTTTGTTGCTCGACGAGCCTTGCTCGGCACTCGACCCGATCTCCGCCGGCAAAATCGAGGAGCTGATCACTGAACTCAAGACCGACTACACGGTGGTGATCGTCACCCACAACATGCAGCAGGCGGCGCGTTGCTCAGACGCCACTGCCTACATGTACCTTGGTAACTTGATAGAGTTCGGGCCGACGTCAGAACTTTTCATGAAACCGAAGAAGAAGGACACCGAAGACTACATCACCGGGAGATTTGGCTGAACTCCCACTACACCGGTCTTATCGGCCGAGGAGCACACGATGACAGATAAACACCTCTCTACCCAGTTTGACGCTGAACTCAGCGGCATCTCCACGCGCGTGCTGGAGATGGGCGGCCTGGTCGAGTCGCAGGTAGCCCAAGCGGTGCAATCGCTGACGAACTTCGATGGCGAAATCGCTGCGATAGTGCTGACGACGGAACAGCGCGTCAACGCGATGGAGATGGAAATCGACCGCGATCTGTCGACCATCATCGCGCGCCGGCAACCCACTGCGCGAGATCTGCGCCTGTTGATCGCCATCTCGAAGACCATTACCAATCTCGAGCGCATCGGTGACGAGGCGGCGCGCATCGCGCGCACCGTGAAGCGGTTGATCAAATCAGGCGGCTCCAACCACCAACGCTTGCCGTTGAGCGACCTCGCCTTCGAGTCAGAACTGGCGACCGCGCAACTGCGCAAAGCGCTGGACGCTTTTGCGCGGCTCGACGTCGGCAAGGCGATCGAGGTACTCAAGCATGACGATCTGATCGACAAGGAATTCGAGGGCCTGCTGCGCAAGCTCATCACCTACATGATGGAGGACCCGCGCACGATTTCATCGGCCATAGACATGATTTGGGTGGCCAAGGCGATTGAGCGCGTCGGCGACCATGCTAAGAACTTGGCGGAGGTCATCATCTACATCGTCAAGGGCACCGATGTTCGACACAACCCGGTCGAGGCGGTGGAGTCCATGGTCGAGTAATCAGCACTTGGCGCAGACGGGCATGAGCCGGGTTCTGATAGTCGAAGACGAGCCGGCAATCGCCGAGTTGATAGCGATGAATCTTCGGCACGCGGGTTTCGATATCACGTTGGCCGCCAGCGCCGAACAGGCGCAGAGCGAGGTCGATCGGATCTTGCCCGACTTGGTGATTCTCGACTGGATGCTGCCGGGCCAGTCGGGCCTGTCGCTTGCAAAACAATGGCGAGCACACTCGCGCACGCGCGAGTTGCCGATCATCATGCTGACGGCGCGCGCCGCCGAGACCGACAAGATCTCCGGCCTAGACGGGGGCGTTGACGACTACCTCACCAAGCCTTTTTCCACCCAAGAGCTGCTGGCGCGAATCCGCGCTGTGCTGCGCCGCAAGCGGCCGGAATCGCTCGACGCTGCTGTGGAGGTCGATGGCTTGCGAATCGATCCATCAACGCGCCGCGTTACTTACGGTGGGCAAGATGTCACACTCAGCCCCACCGAATTTCGTTTGCTGCATTTCCTCATGGTGCACCCAGAACGCGTGTATACGCGCGCCCAGCTACTCGATTGCGTTTGGGGTGACCATGTTTTCATCGAAGAGCGCACCGTCGACGTGCACGTGAAGCGGTTGCGTGAGGCGCTTTCGAAAGTAAGCTGCGCCGGCCTGGTCGAAACTGTGCGCGGTGTCGGATATCGCCTGATCTAGGGTCGCGCCGCCTCACGGCTTGAGGCTCGCCCATAAACTTTTGCAACACGTTAATGAGTTGGTCTTTACCGCGCATTCTCGCTCGCTTGCTGGCGACATTGCTGGGCGGTGGTGCGGGCCTTGTGATCGGTGACCTGGTACAGGCCCCACTGTTCGGCGTTTTAGTGGGCAGTTGCGTCGGCGTGCTGCTGATCGGTTTGCGCGATGGCTTGCGTGGCTATCGACTCATCAGTTGGCTGCGTGGCACCCAAGACGACCAAGCCCCGCGCGATGCCGGCTTCTGGGGCGAGATCGGCTACAGAGTCGAGCGCGCTATCCGCCTGCGGGAACGAGATACTGTGCAAGAGCAGATACGCCTGAAGCAATTTCGCTCTGCGATTGAGGCATCGCCAAACGGCGTGTTGATGCTCGATGCGGGAGACCAGATCGAGTGGTGCAACCCGGTGGCGGCGGACCAGTTCGGGCTCGATCCGCGGCGCGACATCCGGCAACCGATCACGAATTTGGTGCGGGCCCCCGCGTTCGTCGACTACATGCAGGCAGGTGAGTTCGACGAGGCCGTCGACATCCCAGGACCGCATGGCGATGGCACGCTTTCGGTGATGGTTCGCCGCTACGGCGAGGGCCAAAAGCTGGTGCTGTCGCAAGACATCACGGAGCGTGAGCGCTCCGAACGCATGCGCCGCAACTTCGTTGCAAACGCATCGCACGAGATCAGGACCCCCTTGACGGTGCTGTGTGGGTTTATCGAGACCATGAGCAATCTGCAGCTATCCGAGGCCGAGCAACGCCACGTGCTGACGCTGATGTCGCAACAGGCCCAACGCATGCAGGCTCTGGTGAGCGACCTGCTCATGCTGGCGATGCTAGAAGGCAGCCCGCGTCCGGCGCCGGACCAATGGATAACGGTCAGCAAACTGCTGGCTCAAGTGAAGACGGACGCCACGACCCTGTCGTCCGGGCGGCATCAACTGCATTTCGCCGACGAGCTGTCAGGCCAGATCGCCGGCACCGAAACGGAGTTGCTGAGCGCGGTGGGGAACCTGGTCAACAACGCCGTTCGCTACACGCCGGAGGGCGGCACCATCGACGTGACTTGGCGCTTGCGGCCTGACGGTACGGGAGAAATCGCCGTGACCGACAACGGGCCCGGCATCGAGCGCGAACACCTGCCACGACTGACCGAACGCTTCTACCGGGTCGACAGCAGCCGCTCGCGCGACACCGGCGGCACCGGACTGGGCTTGTCCATCGTCAAACACGTCGTGCAACGCCACGGTGGCGAGCTTGAGATTCAGAGCGAGCCGGGTGCGGGGTCGAGCTTCAAACTGGTGTTGCCTGCGGCCCGGTTGCGCGCATAGTGGTGGCGTCAGCACACGCTGGCGCTGCTGAGGGTGGTACTCTGGGAGGCGTTCGCGCGACCAACACGGAGGGTGACATGCAGGAGTTGAATGCGAAGCGGATCCTGTACTACTGCCAAAGTCTGGTGGGGGTAGGGCACCTTGCTTGTAGTTTGCGAATCATTCGTGAGTTGTTGTCACACGCTGAGGTCGATTTAATTCAGGGTGGACTAGACACCGGCACCGCTTTGGAACTCCCAAGATATCGTAATCTGCGTCTGCCTACGCTGTTGCATGATCATGAGACCGGTGGATTGATCGACCCAGAGGAAAACGGCGACGTCAAGGAAATATGGAAATCGCGCACTGACGCGATGACTCGCTTTCTGCGCTGGCCCTACCATGCCGTCGTCGTCGAGTTCTATCCCTTTGGCCGCCGGCGCTTCAAGCGCGAGGTACAAGATTTGTTTCGTACCGTTCGGGAACACTGTGGCCCGGTTCCGATCTTCACCTCGGTGCGCGAAGTGTTGGTGCCGCGCGCACTTGAGACAGAGCGCCGCATGGTAGCGTCGGTGCGCAAACATATACACACGGTGTTCGTACGCGGCGACCCGGCGATCGTGCGCTTTGACGAAACCTTCTCTCTGGCGCATGAGATTGAGGATCGGCTCTGCTATACCGGCTACGTCAGTTCGGCGCCTCCGCAATGTCGCCCGACGCGGAAAAAACAAATTCTGGTCAGCCAAGGCGGTGGCAACGTAGGTCGGGAACTGCTGGAAGGGGCCATCGGCGCGGCTGCGTTGATGCCGGACTATTTGTTCTTGCTCGCCACGGGGTCCCGAACCACGCAGGCCGAGCTCGATGAACTACGGCAAACGGTGCGCAGTGGCAATGTGGAGATCACGCTATTCTTGCCTGACTTTCAGCAGCGTTTGATGGAGTCTGCGGTGTCGATCAGCATGGGGGGCGACAACACGCTGCTCGACGTCGTCACCACCCGTACTCCAGCACTTGCATATCCCTACCAGGGAAATAGCGAGCAGGGGTTTCGCATCAAAAAGTTTGCAGAGCAGGGATTGCTGTTCGCGCTGGAGGCTGCGGATCTGGTCGCCGAACGCCTCGTCGGAAAAATCGAGCAAGCACTGAACGCACCCTACCCAACGCGCGACATTGCTGTCAATGGTGCCTTCGTGACAAGCGAGAAAATCAAGTCTGTTCTGGCAAGTGCAGCGTAGTTGTGCACGATGCGCCACCACGACATGCAACGCGTATGACCTGCGCCAACACCATCGTTGCTGAAAATCTGCGCCAGGGCACTGGCGAATGGCGACTTACTCGCCCAGCCACGGCGCGCGAGATAGAAGGTTACGCATCCGCCACCAGTGTCAATCGCGGCGAGGTGATCAATTTGTACGTTAATACCAAGGCACCAACTTTTGCGTTGGAAGTATTCCGCATGGGCTGGTATCAAGGAATGGGCGCTCGGCGCGTCCTGGGCCCTACGGTTATCGCGGGCACTGTGCAGGTCGTGCCCACAGTCGAGCCGCAAACGGGCCTCATCGATTGTGCGTGGGCCAACCCCTACCCTTTAACGACGGCCAACCCCGGCGACCCGGCGGATTGGGTCGGCGGCGTATATCTTGCAAAACTCACCGAGCTCACCGATGGTGCGCAGAGTTACATCGTTTTTGTGGTGCGCGATGATCAACGATCAGCCGATCTGTTGTTTCAGCTCAGCGTGACGACCTATCAAGCCTACAACCATTGGGGTGGCAAATCTCTCTACAAGTGGGGTAGCGCTGAGCGTAAACGCGCATCGAAGGTGTCGTTCAATCGCCCGTATGCGGCCAATGCCCAAAACCCGGCAGCAGCCTATGGCATGGGCGCGGGCGAGTTTTTGACCAATCTGCAACCGCACCCGGATAGCTATAAAGTGAGCAACGCCGGCTGGGAATACAACATGCTGCGCTGGTTGGAACGCGAGGGCTATGACTCGGCCTATTGCACTAATCTGGATACCCACGCGATGCCGGGCTTGTTGCGCCAATACAAGGCGTGGCTCTCCGTCGGGCACGACGAATACTGGTCATGGGAAATGCGGCAGCATGTCGAGGCAGCGCGAGACGCCGGCGTGCATCTTGGCTTTTTCTCAGCCAATTGCGCCTACTGGCAAGTCCGCTTTGAAGACAGCAGTGAATCCGGCACATCGAGTCGCATCATGGTTTGCCACAAGAAGGCGGCGCGCGACCCGATTGCGGCAAGCGGCGCCGACAGGTCCCGCGCGACCGACAAATGGCGTAGCGAAGCGGTCAATCGACCCGAAGAGCAGCTTATTGGCGTGATGTATACCGCGGACCCCGTTGATGCCGATATCGTGATCAAAGCGGCTGAGCACTGGGTCTTTGCCAATACCGGACTTGAAGCGGGCGCCACCTTGCCCGGACTGTTGGGCTACGAGGTTGATCGCGTGCACGCACATGCGCCCGCGGGCATACAGATACTGGCGGAGTCGCCATGGGTTGCGCTGACCGATCCGCGTCAGCATGGCGTCGCACATATGAGCGTGTACACGGCAGCCGGCGGCGCCATCGTTTTCGCTACAGGCACGATCCAGTGGTCCTGGGCCCTGGACGATTACAACGTGCCTGCATTGCGGTCATCGCGCCTGAGCTCGGCGGCACAGCAAATAACACACAATGTCTTGCAACGCGTCTTGTCAATGCGTCCTAGTGCGTCTGCGCTGTCCTCGCAGCCATGAGCTGATCGTTGATATCGACCTCGCTCAACTTGCCCTCGTTGAGCGCCAACACACGATCAAACTTGGCAAAGGTCGAAAACTGATGCCCGATGACCAACTTCGTCTTACCGGCATGCATCTCATTGAGCGCTCGATCAATGGCAGCAGCAGACTCAGGATCGACGGCGGAAGTCGGTTCGTCCAGAATCAGAATAGACGGCCGCTTGATCAGAGCGCGCGCGAGGCAAATCCGCTGACGTTGGCCGCCTGAGAGCATGCAACCACGCTCGCCGACCAATGCATCGTAACCGTCAGGCAGTTGCACAATGAATTCATGCGCGTGCGCCGCACGCGCCGCCTGCTCGATCTCTTCGAGCGTGGCATCGGGCTTGCCGTAGGCGACGTTCTCGCGGATGCTGGCACCGAATAAGACCGTGTCTTGCAGCACAATGCCGATCTCGCGGCGCAGCGACTCGCGCGTATACGTGGCAAGATTGCGGCCATCAATGCGGATCATGCCGCCCTGCGGCTCGTACAGGCGAAGCAGCAAGCGCACCAGGGTCGACTTCCCGGCACCAGATGCACCGATCAGCGCAACACGCTCGCCGGAACATATATGCAGCGATACGTCGTCGAGTAGGGGTGTCGCATGCTCGTAGCCAAAGGTGACGTGCTCGAGCGCGATCTCTCCCTTGAGATCGACAGCTTCGACCGCATTGGGTGCGTCGCGAATCTCTGGTGCTATGGCAAACACTTCGCTGATCCGTTCCGCGCTGACGCGCGCACGCGAAAACTTTGCCCATATCTTGCCGAGATCTTTGACCGGCTTGTACAGGGCATTGATGTAAGCCACGAAAACCAACAGGTCGCCGGGCGTAATCTGTCCCTTGAGCGCGAGCAAGGCGCCGGCCCACACAGTGCCTGCTGTGCCGAGCGCGGTGGACAACCCTATCGCTTTAGAAACGGCCGCGGCAGCGCGAGCGCTCCTGAGCCCAGCCTCCAGACTCTGGGCACTTTCCGTCGAGAAGCGTTCTTGCTCAAAACCTTCGCGGCCAAAAGCTTGCACCAAGGCGATCGACGACAACACTTCGTTGAGTCGAGAAATGACCTTGCCCTCTTGCTTGCGCTGTGAACGCGCCGACAATCGAATTTGGCGATTCAAGAAGTACAGCACCGCAAAAAGCAGGGGCAAAGTTGCCAATACCACCAGCGCGAGTTGCCAGTTCATCGCCAACATGATCGCCACCACGCCGAGCAGCATCAAGATCTGCGCGCTAAAGTGAATCGCCCAGTCGGAGAATACGTCGCGTATCAAATTGGTGTCGGAAGCGACCTTGTGGAGTAACTCTCCCGAGCGCGACCGATTGTGGAACGACAGCGACAGTTGCTGCAGGTGCGCAAACAATTCACACCGCAAGGTGTAGACCATTTCATATCCCACCTTGGCGCTCAAGTAGGTTTGCATATAAGCAAAGCCCCCGCTTAGCAAGGCGATGATCGCGATCGAGCAGGAAATCGCCACCAGGGCCACCATCGTGCCGTTAGCAAACAATGGCTGCAGCCAAGCAAGCGTTGGCGCCAATGGCCTGGCTAACAGGACATAGTCAATCACCAACTTGATCGGCCATGGCGAAAGCAGTTCCATCGCAGTGGCCCCCAGCAGACTGATGAAGGCTAGCGCAACGCTCCATTTGCGCGCGCGCAAGTCGCTCAAGACGATCTGCTTAAAGCGCGAGGCACCCGGGTTCATTGGTGGCCTTTGGGCTGCGAGATCCCGCCCAGGGCCACGTTGTAGGTCGCAAATGCTTGTGCCTGCATATCACATGACCAACCCATCGTGGCAGCTCCCGATATTGCTGCCGCTGAGCGTAAACGTAGCAATCTCTGTTGCAATGCCCCGGCGGACGCGATAAAAGTATTTGTTGCGCAAGTGCAGATCAGACCATCTCTCAGGCGGCCAATCAAGCAGCTTGCCCAGCAGCACTCGGTTGGTGCCGCGGTGACCAACGATCAGGATGCTGCGCCCACTGTGCTGTAGCAAGATTTCTTGCAGCGCTTGGCTGACGCGCTGCGTGAACTCGTCGAAGCGCTCGGCGCCGGGCACCTGATAACCCCAAATGTCGGCTTGCCACAGCGCCCACATGGCTTGTGCGTCGGGATCGCGTTCGTCTCGATAGCGCCCCTGCAACACGCCCAGATAGATCTCATTGAGCGCGGGTAATGAGACCATCGGCGATCGTATTGCGGTCGCCGTAGGCTGCGCCGTGTCTATCGTACGTTGCAGTACGCTGGTGTAAATTGCAGCGAGGTTTTCATCCTGTAGGCAACGAGCCAATGCCTCACTTTGTTGTTGACCTTTGGGAGACAAGCCTGGGTCGAGTTGACCGGTCACGCGACTTTGGTTGTTCCATTCGCTTTGGCCGTGGCGCGCGATGTAAAGCGTCGTCACTGCTGGGGAGGCCGACAGGCCGCTCAACTTGTTCATTGCATTCTCAGCCACCGATTTGCTCGAGTATGTCTGCCAGAACGCGGTCGGAATCGAAATGCCGTTCGGCGATCTCGCGCGCCGCCAGACTGTGCTCCTGATAGTCGGCGTTGATCGCCTCTATCCCTGCCAAGGCTTCGCTCATCGATGAGAAAGTCAACAATCCCTTGCCGGTCGGCAGGTGGCCTTCTACTCCCGTCGACTGCACCAGCGCGGGTTTCCCGCTGGCCAAATATAGCGCGCTTCGATCGCTGAACCAACCGGTCTCAAATTCCACGTAACGGTTGTGTGCAACGCTGAACTCCGCACGCGATCGTCCGATGTAGTTGCGATAGTCGTCGAACTCGCGCAAGCGGCCCGGATCGGAAATGATCCACCCCCGGTCTTCGAATATTTGGCGGTCTTTCAAGTGGTCGTCGGACTCCATACGCAGCGCGATCTCCAACCCTTGGCCGCTGGCAGCCGGAAGGTCGAGGTACTGTAGCCAGTTGTCTGCTTTCTCGCCAGAGCGAACCCCTTGCCACTCGAAGGTGGCTCTGCCCTTCCAGGTGGAAATGGTGGTGAATCGCTGGCACCGCAGGTCAGTCGCTGCTGGCCACATGGAAAGCAAGACCGGACGCGGCATCGGTCGCCAGCGTAGCCCATCGGTCGGTATCGAACATCGTGGTGTGCCGATGTTGAGCCCCATCGTAAACAGAAATTCGTAGCGGTCGAGCGGATCGTGGCCTTCGGCTCGCTGGTGAAACAGGGTCTGCGTGCTGCCGGGGTTGCCGTCAAAGAACGCGCGCTGCCTCGGCGGCTCGAAGATCTCGGGTAGCCTGTGGATTTGTCCGCTACGGGTGGCCAAGAGATCGGTCATTTTGGCAACGTCGACTGCCTCAGCGAACGACATCCCATGCGTCGCCTCGCCCTGTTTATAGATCAGGCAACACCTGGGCCAGAGGCCATAGAAGCGGGCGACCGCTTCAAAATGAGCACGCCCGTCCCACTCGGAGAAAGGTACTGCCTCGCCATTCGCAGCGGTACATCGGCCGCGTCCAACGTGCTCGATCAGATAGACCTCGTGGCCCAGGCGTTGCCACCCTGCCGCATAAGCCAGTGCATGATCGATGTGGCCGACCGTGGTGTTGGCTATCTTGCTGGTACAGATGATTCGCATAGGTCGATGCGGGAAGCTAGCCAAGTGGAAGATGCAACTCGATGAATCGCAGCCAGTCTTTGACCCTGGTATTCCACGAGTATCGATCGCACGCCACGCGCCGATTGTTCTCGCCCAAGCTGGCGACGAGCCCCCGATCGGCCTCTAGTCTTGCGACGACCGTCTTGATGCGCTCAAGATCTCTAGGGATGAAAAATCCGTTGCACCCCTCTTGGATCAGATCTTCGCACCCCCCAACTCGGGTGGACAGGACCCCGCGGCCACAGGCAGAGGCTTCCAGGACGCTCTGGGAGAAGCCTTCCGAAGTCGATGCGCAGATGTAGAGATCGATCTGGTTGTACAGCGCCGGCATATCCTCCCGCTGTACTTGGCGCTCCCCCCTGTTGCCTAGAACCATGATTTGCACATTCGGGATCGCGCTCAACGGTTCGATGAATTCGCTGAACCCTTTCAGATAGTCGTGTTTAGGGATGTCCTTGCTGCCGGAAAAACCCAGGACCAGCGGAGTCCGTGGGTCGATATTGACCGGCTTTTTCGGGCTGAAAAGCTCGGTATCGACCCCGTTCTCTGTCAGCGCGATGTTTGTCAGTCCGGCTCGCTCAAAAATCTGGTGCAGCCTGCGGCTGACAGTGTTGACTCCCCTGAGCCGTGACAGCCGATCGAGCAGCACCGCCGGCGGCGACGGCGAGAAATCAGGCAGCGACGTATAGTCGTCCCACGAGCGATGGGAGTGGATTCCGGTGATCAGTTTTCGACGCTCGACGAACGGCATCAGGTCTTCGTACAGCGGCTTCTTCTTCGAGATAATCTGAGTCCACCCCAGCGGAAAGATCAGGTCGTAGCGGTGATGTTCGCGCTCGATGAAGTCCATCTCATCGCTTGCGGCCGCAATGTCAAGCACAAGACGGTCGTTGTTGTTGTACCGTACCAAACCCTTGGCGATCGTGTCGTACGACCAGCCCGGCTTGTCGGTGACGATCAGTACTTTGCTCATCAGCCGTCTACCGTAACCTGGCTCAATGTCTTGAACTGGTAGCCGCGCTTGGCGAGCAACTCAAAGATCGCCTCCAGCCTGTGGAGCATGCCCTGGCAATCTTCTTCGCTCGCGCAGTAGGGGCTCTTGCCCGGAACCAGCTCAACGTTGTGGAACATGCAGCACAGGACGGTCGGATCCGTATGCTGCTCATACCAGTCGACGACTTTCCTGCACTGCTCGAAATCGGAAAACTTAGGCGTCGGACGCAGCCACTCCAGTTCCGGGGTGATAGATACCGGCACCTCGAGCACGGACGAGTCGCCAGGCTGGCAGATGTCGTCAATTGACGGGTAATAGGGCGACAAACACCGTGGCTTGGAGAAATCTGCGATGTCGTGCCAATTTCGAAACGGCGTTACGCTGGTGTCGTGCGTGTAGCCGAGTTGCTGTAAACAATTGATCGTCCAGCCGCGCGCGCCGAATCTACCGGCCCTGAACGAAGCCGGGCGATGGCCGAATAGATCAGCAAATCGATCGGTTAGGCTTTTCAGCTTCTCGAACTCGAGCGCTTCGTCATACTGACACTGCATTTCGCCGGGGTCGCATCCGCTGAAATCGGGGCCGGGGAACTTAGGGCAGGGTCCGATATATTCCCCGTGCAAATGGGAGCCGAGCTCGCACCGGCCCGGGCCCAACGAATTCAGAAATTCGACCGATCTCGCATCGACCATCACCGCCGGGCTGATCAGAT
>Ga0224497_10001998_pt1 | contig 12391 bp, 9 predicted proteins | sample SF_Jul11_sed_USG_4_FD_167970 | JGI IMG/M metagenome (GOLD analysis project Ga0224497, IMG submission 167970) | Sediment microbial communities from San Francisco Bay, California, United States - SF_Jul11_sed_USGS_13 | ecosystem: Environmental > Aquatic > Marine > Sediment | place: USA: California... | reverse complement strand
CGCACCCAGCATACGCAGCCAGGGCGGACGGCCATGCTTTTGCTCGAATTTTTCGGCAAAGGCGCGGTTCTTGCCCGACATCTTGTCTTTGGTCAAATAGGGGACTAAAGCCATTTCTTAACCTCCTTCAAGATCGATGCCAGGCACGGTGCGAGTTCGCACAGGGTCAGGCCGGGATCGGATCAGCCGGATTTGGATTCGGGAATGAGTAGGCCTCAACAAAGGCCGGGCGTTGTTGAAGCATGTGCCACCAGCTCGCCAAATGAGGCCGCCGGCTCCCATCGAGCATCTCTGGGCGCTCAAGTACCTCGATGCGTTTAAGATAGGGCGACAGCGCGATGTCCGCGAGCGAGAACGTGTCGCCGGCCAGCCATGGCACGCGGCTCACGGTCTGCTCGATACGATCTACGAGAAGCTCGAGCTGTGCATAGCTGTGATCGATCTCGGCCTGGCTCACACCCTGCTCCAACTTGCGGAACCAACTGCGGCGGAATTCCGAGTTGGGATTGCGCCGGCCGATCTCCTGCAACTGCTCATGGCTGAAATGCCCCATACGGGGTTTGATCCTGAGATTGTATCCGATCTTAATCACACTTTTTTGCGCGCTGTCCGCCAGCTTCATCCAGTGGCGCATCACGGCACGTTGAGCGGCAGAATCCGGACTCAGCCGCGAGGCGCTACTTCGCTCATCGAGATATTCAAGCATGATATTGGAATCGGTGATGACAGTATCGCCGTCCACCAACGTCGGCACCATGCCGTCGGGGTTGATCGATACGTAATCATCCTCCCAATGCTCGAACTTGAAAAGATCAAGGTGCCGACTGGCCCATGGCACACCTTTCTCCTCCAGGGCGAACCGTGCCTTTTGCGAACAGGTGGAACTCCAGTAGTGATAGAGAATGATGCTATCGGACACGATTGACTGCCAGCGGCGGAAGGGCCCTACGCTACCGTAAACCCGCCCGAGACGAGCACCTGGGCGCCCGAGATAAAGCGTGATTTGTGCTGGGTCATCATGATGATGGCATCAGCCACCTCTTCGCAGGTTCCAATCCGGTTGTGCAGCGGCGTTTCATCGCCGAGGCGTTTCATCGCCTCCGGGGGGTAGTCGGCATTGTGATCGGTTTTCAAACCGCCGGGTGTCACCACATTCAACCGAATTCCATATTTGCCAAGCTCGATAACTAACGACTGATTGAATCCGATCAACGCATTCTTGGCCGCACAGTAAAACGAATGCCTCGGGCGCGGCGCATGCGCCATGGTTGAACCCACATTGACGATTACACCGCCGCCCTGGGCCTTCATATGGGGAAGCACCGCCTTTATGGTGTTGAAGGGTCCCTTCAACAAGAGATCGATTTCTCTCTGAAAGTCGTCCCAATCGGCCTCTTCGAACCATTTGGATTTGTAAGGGGCGTGAGCGTTGTTGACCAGCGCATCAACCCTGCCAAAGGCGTCCACGGTTGTCTGCACCAAAGCATCGACCTGTTCGCGTTCACGCACATCCGCCTGCAAGGCGATCAGGCGGTCTCCAGCGTTCTCGGAAGCGATGATCTCATTGGCGCGTTCGCGGGAGCTCAAATAGTTGAACACCACATTGGCCCCATCCGCCAGGAAACGGGCCACAAGGGCCCGTCCAATACCGCGCGTTCCGCCTGTGACTACGACAGTTTGCGTGTGCTTGGCTTCACCCCGTTCCATCATAACCGTTCTGCTATTTCAACGACCCCAACTGACCTCAAGGCGGTTCAGGCCGCACCGATGAGTTGTTCGAGTATGGTGACCTTGTCAAACCGTTGCCGAGCGTGCTCGCCCACGATTGCGCCGTCCCGGATGACGAGGATTCGGTCTGACAGACCAATCAATTCATCCAGATCGGTGGAGGCCAGTACAACCGAACTTCCCGTCTCCAAGGTGGCATTGATGACCGAATAGATTTCTATTTTCGCGCCCACATCGACCCCTTTGGTGGGATCATCCATGATCAACAGCCTGGTGCCAGCCGCCAGCCATTTTGCGATCACCACCTTTTGCCGATTACCGCCTGATAGATTGTTTACGGCTGCGCGGGGATCAGCCGGTCGGATGTCGAGCATCTTGATAAGATCTCGGCACAAGGCTCGGACTTTGCGGCGCCGGACAATGCCAAATTCGGTGTACTGGCGAGAATTGGGCAACAGGATGTTTTCTTCGATGGACAATAGCGGGACCAACCCTTCGGAAGCGGCGTCGCCCGGCACCAGGCACAATCCCGCTTTGATCCTTTTCGGCAGCTTGGCGCGCGACAGGTCCACACCGTCCAATTCGATTCTGCCGGCTGGAGAGCGCACTTGACCAGACAGGCGTTTGAGTAATTCATCTACCCCTGAACCCAAGTGGGCCGGCAGGCCGACGCACTCCCCCGTCTTGGCGGCCAACGACAGGCTCTGCCCGGTGCCTGTGTCGATATCCGAGACCGTCAGCCGTGATTTTCCGATCGAAACATTCGACTTGGGATAACCCTTGGCCAGATCGCGCCCGACGATCATCCGGACCAGCGTGGAGGCGTCAGCGTCATTCGCCCCAATGGTGCCAATTCGCTTGCCGTCCCGCAGTACGGTGATCCGGTCGGCGATAGCCAACACTTCTTCCATCGAGTGCGATATGAACACGACACAGGCGCCGTCATCTCTTAACTTGCGCATTGTGGCGAACAGAGTCTCGACTTCCGAAGCGTTCAACGACGACGTCGGTTCATCCAAGATGATGACCTCCGCGTCGCGCCGCGTGGCGGAGGCAATTGCGACAACCTGCCGTTCGGCGACGGACAGTTGTCTGATGGTGCGTCCGGCGAGATGTGACAACGAAAATGCCGCCAGGGCAGCCTTAGCCTCACGCCACATCGCCGCGTGGTCCACTAAAGGCAGCCAACTTGGACCGCACCGCGGCAATTCACCCAGAAAAATATTCTCGGCGACGCTTCGCGCTTCCGCCATCGGAAAATGCTGGTGGACAACCGCGATACCAAAACGGCGTGCGTCCATGGGGCTCGACAGCCGGACCTTTCGACCATCCACCGCAAGTGTGCCGTCATTGAGAGCGACCTCACCTGACAGCACTTTTTTCAGGGTGGATTTGCCCGCGCCGTTTTCGCCCACCAGCGCATGCACTTCGCCGCGGTAGAGATCGATATCAACCTGTCTCAGCGCGTCGATGGGGCCGTAGCTTTTGGTCAGGCCACGGCCCGTAAAGTAGGGCGCAGATCCGCGCGCGCTATCGCCGCGAGTTCCGCTGGACCGCGATGGCGCAGAGCTGCCCTCACTGTGCATGGGATAGCCGATTCCCTATCGGCACTCCTTGGGCAGCTCGAACTCCTCGCGAAGATGCGGCGGCATCCGTTCGCAAGCATTCGCTTTATCCACAAGTACCGACTGAAACTCCACGAATGAATTGTCGATCTTCTGGTCTTGCAGATACTTAGCGGCTGTATCGGCACCCAGGAAACCCCAGGCAAAGGGATCGAGCTGAATCGTCGCAGCCATATCACCACGATAGACCGCGGCCACCGCCGGCGGTGTGCCATTAGTTCCAAGTACAGCAACCTTGCCTTGCAGACCAGAGCCCTTGACCGCTTGTGCAGCGCCCAGGGCAACATCGTCATTGGAGGCATAAATGGCGACCAAATCAGGATTCTTGATCAACGCATCTTCGGCCAACTTGAGCCCGTTCTCCCGGGTTTGGCTCGAGTTTTGCGCGAACACCACCTTGAAGTTTGCCGGTTCAACGACCTGCCGAAAGCCGCGGTCCTGTTCGATCGCGAAGAGGGCGCCTTCGGGGCCGAGCAGCATGGCAACATTGCCGGGTTTGCGGTTCTCGACCAACCAATCGCCCTTCTTGCGGCCCACGGTCTCGATGTTGAAACCTACAAAGGCTTTCCACAGATGCTTATATTTATCATCCAGGCGGCGGGCGATCATGATCACCGGAATACCCGCGTCGTTTGCGGCCTGCACCGCTGGAGCCGGGCCGTCGAGATTGAGTGGGGACATTATGATCAGCTTGACCCTGGCAGCGATCAGATCGTTGACATTTGAGATCTGCTCGTTGACATCGGCATTGGCCGACAGTACCACGGCTTCAAAGCCATGTTTCGCGAGCCCCTCAGTCAGTGCCTTTCCCAACAGCACGTAGAATGGGTTCTGCGCCTCCGGCAGCGAAATGCCCACTTTATCGGCGGCGTACGCGCTGCTGCCAACAGTCATGAACAGAGCCAGTATCAGCGCGGTAACGTATGTTGAAAATCGTGTCAATCTTTTCATGAGGTCTCCTCCGCTAAGCTTCGTTCTAAACTGACATGCCGCAAATGGCCGTGTTGGCGGCTTGGAATCCGCTGATTGTCACAATAGGTTCCCGATCGAACAGGCGTCTTGCCCTAGAACGCATGCTTGACTGCCAGCGCAGCTTAATTTTCTAGCGATGACGGCGTTTCACCGCATCCAATGACGCGGCAAAGATCAGGATGCCGCCAATAACCACGCCCTTCCAGTAGTGGTGGATGCCGACAATGTTGAGACCATTGCCAAGCGCCGTCAGTAGCAGGATCGCCATCATTGAGCGCCAAAGTCTACCTTCCCCCCCGTGCAAGGCGGCGCCGCCGAGCACCACCGCGGCGATGGCCTCGAGTTCATACAGGATCCCGGCGCCAGGCTCGCCGCCATTGGTTCTAGCGGCAAGCAGCATGCCTGCGAGCCCGGCGCAGGCACCGGAAATCACGTAGGTCATGCATTTGGTCCAGGCCACATTGACGCCGGAAAGCCGCGACGCTACCGGATTGCCGCCAGCGGCGTAAACGTTCAGGCCATACGGCGTGTACTTCAGCACCAGATGGACGATAACGAAAACCACAAGCGCACCCAGTGCCAGGTTGGGGACGCCCAAAGTCCGGGTTATCGCAAAATCGCTGAACAGCGCGGGCAGGTTGTGAATGGCGATGCCGCCTGACACGATAAAGGCCAAACCACGCGCAACATTCATACTCCCCAGTGTTACGATCAACGGCGAGACATTGAGGTAACCCACAACGAAACCGTTCAATAGCCCCACTGCCGCACCGGCGGCAGTACCCGCCATCACGCCTAGGGTTATGGAACCGGTCGCCGCAATCACCATCGAACCGACCACCGCTGACAGGGCCAGCACCGACCCGGCGGATAAATCAAAACCACCGCCGAACACCACCACACTCGCACCCACGGTGACAATGGCCAGGATAGATACTTGATTGAGGATATTAATGATGTTCAGTGTCGACAGGTAGTTCGGATTGAGCAAGTAAAACACCAGCACCATGATGATGAAAATCGCTGGCACCGCGGTGCGGTCCCAATTGTGCTTGAACCACTCAAGATGATTAGTTTGCGCCAATTCTGATTGCGGCGGGTTCGGTTGTTTGGCGACCGACATGAAAAGATATCCCTCAGTTCAACCTCGTATCTCTCGCTTTTGGCGCAGTTCTCGGGTCTTGTCATTGTCCACGCGGCCTTCACCGCTGACGACGACACCGTAGACGTCAAGTGCGGCCCGCGGTGATACGAACCCATCCCTGACATCGAGGCCGACCCTTTCAGGGTCGCGTGTCAGGGGATCACCATAACCCGGCCCGCCCATGGACCTTATCTCGATGATATCGTCGGGCAGCACGCGGAAGAAACTATTGGGTTTGAGTTCATCCACCACACGATCTTCGTGGGTAATGGTTACACGGGTTGGTTTTGGGTCGTGCCCGCCGAATAATCCTGATGGCACGGAGTGAGCTTTGGTCCCCGAACCAAAGGCCACCGCCGTTATGCTGGGTGCGAAATGCTGCACCCTGTAAACGTGGCCCATGCCGCCTCTAAAAGCACCCGCACCGGCGGTATCGACCTCCTGCTCAAAGTGCAACACCCGGACCGGGTGGGTCAGTTCGGTTATTTCCGGATCGGGACACCGACCCATGCCCATTTCCTGAGCCGGTCCACCCATCTCCCATCCGTCATAGCCCAGGGTGCCGCCTGACGGTGTGCAGCGGAAGAAAAAGTCCAAGTTGACGTCAAAGCGCTGCTTTTCCGGATGAATATAAGTGATCATGGGGAAGAAAAGTTTGGTGCTCGGTGCTGCGATCTTTTCGGGAAGGACCGGCGCCAACGCCAGCTGCACGGCCTCTTGTACGGCTTCGGCCATGTTGCAGGTTGCCAGCACAGTGGAGTGGGGAAATGGCGCGTTCACGCAAGTACCCAGAGGATTATGAAACTTGAACGGCCGTAGCGCGCCCTCGTTGCTTTCGTGATGTTCGAGAATCCAGAACATTGTCAGCGCGGCCATCGAGCGGGTGAAGGCGTCGGTTGAATTCATATAACGCGGCGACGCCGGGTCGCTGCCCGAGAAATCGAACGTAATACCGTCGCCGCTCACCTTTACTGCCACCCGCACTGTCAACGGCCGGTCCGTGGCGACGTCGTCATCAATCGCCTTCTCGCCGTGAAATTCGCCGTGTGGGATGTCTTTGATGCGCTCTCGCATGGCGTGTTCGGAGGCATCCAAAAAGCCGCTGATATGGTCGTAAACAACGGCTGGTCCGTAGCGCTCCAGCAATGTCTTGAGGCCGCGTTCACCGACATGTACCCCGCCCACTTCACACAAGATGTCGCCGCGGACCACTTCGGGAATTTTTACCTGAGCGAGAATCAGATCGAGAACGGCTTCATTCAGCCGGTTTCGAGAGTAGAGCTTGGTGGCCGGCACGATCACGCCCTCGTCCCATAACGTCTCTCCCGTCGGATCATAGCCAGCCACCCCGGCGCCGCCGATATCCGCCATGTGCCCCTTGCACACCACCCAGAATTGGATTTCTCCGTTCCAAAACATGGGCTTCACTACGTTCATATCCGGCAGGTGGCTGTTGCCCTGCCTAGGATCATTGAGGGCTATGATGTCGCCTTCATCCAACCGGCCCGCAAACTTCTCGGCGATGGGCGGAATGAGATAGGGAAGTGCGCAGGCAAACCCGGGGAAATAACGGCTTTGGGCAAGCAGTCGACCGTCGCGATCCAAAATGCCGGTGACGAAATCCCGCGCTTCCGCAAAAATTCCGGAGCGCGAGGTCTTCATCAAGGTCTGTGCCATTTCTTCGGCAATGCCATCAAGCCGATTAGGGATGATGGATAGCAGGACGGGATCAATACCCAACTTGCGTTTGCGGGTTTGTTTGACGGTTTTCGCCATGACTTGCCTCAATACAACAATGTCGACAGCGAGAGCGAGCGACTTCGCCCGTGCGACAACTGCTGCAATATGTTGCTCAAATTGGCTTTGGTCGGCCACATGACGAAAGACCCCATCGGGTCGACTCGAAGCGACCACTTGGGCTTCACCAGGATAGTAGTGGTTGGCTCCTCGATAATCGCGGGCCCATCGATGCAGTTGCCGGCTTTCAAAGCGGCGGCTTCATAGACTGGAGTGCTGACCTGTCGTCCACAGAACCATGTCGATCTTTTGCCCTTCCTGGCATCGCCTGCAGAAGTTTTGCCTCGGGCTATCTTGCCGAATTTCGGTGGCTCTGTATGGCCGATGGCGGTCAGTCGCAGGGACTGGATCTCGATGGGCGCATCATCCAGTGCGTAACCATAGACGGCATCGTGATGGCGCCGAAAATCGTCCCGGATCTTGGCAATATCGCTTGCCGTAACTTTGCCTGCAGCGAGCAATGGAACGGGCGTTTCCAGCACATTGAACTGTCCTTCGAATTGCATATCGGCGGCAAACTCGAAGTGCTGCCTGGCAGCCGGGACATGCTCATCGCTTAACAATGTTCGCCCCTCGGAAATCAGCGTCTTTCTTAGTGTGTTCAATGCCCTGGCAGCGCCGGTATCGTCATCGAGGCGCATTGCAGCATAACGAACCAGATCATGACGCAAATCCGTCATCAGCATGCCTGCCGCGCACAGCACTGAACTGGCTTTGGGAACGAAAACCAATTCGAGGTCGAGTTCTTCCGCAATGCCGCAGCCATGTAGCGGCCCGGCGCCCCCTGCAACCAACAACACCGCGTCACGCGGATCGAAGCCACGTTCGACCGAAACTTGTCGCACACCATTTGCCATTTGCGCATTGACCAATTGCACGATTCCAGCCGCCGCCTGATGTTTCGATACCCCCAATCTTTTGGCAATTTGCCGATCAATGGCCTGCTCCGCCAGTTTCGCATCGAGCTGGCGCTCGCCGCCCAGGAAATAATCCGGGTTGAGGTAGCCCAAAACCAGATTGGCGTCCGTTACCGTCGGCTGGTCTCCGCCTAGGTGATAGCAGGCCGGTCCGGGCACGGCGCCCGCGCTATCGGGCCCCACCCACAGTCGCCCCGTTTTGTCGATGGATGCCAGGGAGCCGCCGCCCGCACCGATGGCTCTGATATCGAGCGATGGAATGGCAAGCGCATATTCGGCAACTTCTGACTCCTTGGTGATGGCCGGCCGGCCGCCGCGGACCAGGCAGGCGTCCAGGCTGGTGCCGCCCATATCAATGGTGACGAGATCTTCAAGGCCATGAGGTCGGCTGAAATTCAGCGCGGCAACGGGCCCACTGGCAGGACCCGACAGCAGTGTGTTGGCGCCGAAGTCTTTGACCACCTCTGGTGACATCACCCCGCCGTTCGACTGCATGGTCAACAGCCTGCCCGAAAACCCCGCCTGCTCCAGCCGAAGCTGGAGATCATCGATATAGTGCTTGAGCAAAGGGCCGACACAGGCGTTGAACACCGTTGTTGATCCGCGCTCGTACATGCGCACATGCGGCAGGACGCGGTGCGAGAGACTGATATAAACGCTCGGCAATTCCTCAGCTAGCATATCGCCAACCCGCGTTTCGTGCTGTGGGTTCACAAATGAAAACATCAGATTGACGGCGATGGCCTCGACTTCGTGCCGCTTGAAGAAACGCGCTGCTTCGCGTACATCGTCTTCATTCAGAGAGACCAGGATTTCACCGTGCTTGTCGATCCGCTCGTCGACCGTCTTGATGAGATATTGCGGCACGATGGGCTCGGGCGGAGCCTCCTTGGCCGTAAACGCCGAACGCTTCAGACCACGCCTGGAATTGAGCAGATGCTTGAAACCTTTGGTGGTCACATAGCCGGTCTTTGCGAAATTCCGCGTAATCACCGCGTTGGTGGTGATGGTCGTGCCGTGGACTATGAGATCGACGGATGTCAGATAGTCGCGCTGTGGCCCGTCCTGAGCGGCTAGTTTGGATAAGCCGTTCAGCACACCTCGGGCCGGATGATCCGGCGTGGTCGGCGTTTTGGCCACCCGAACCGCACCCGTCTCATCGATATCGATGAAATCGGTGAACGTACCGCCAACATCTATGCCGAGCAGATGGTTCATCGGCGTCAGACACCCGGCGCCGCAATACCGCACCAGTGGACAGCGGCACGAACATAGATCCTGGTCATATCCAGCAGATCGCCGATATGGACATGTTCACCTTGCGCCGTCGAGTAACCTTCGCCACCCGAACGAATGCGGCCTGCAGCCCCGTAATTGACCGTCGGTACACCGTAACGGTTCATGTGCGCGGCGTCCGAACACCAGACCTCCATGGACATTTCCGGCGGCCGGCCCAATTGGTCGGCATGGGCGGCCTGAATACTTCGAACGAGATCGTGCTCGACGGGAATGGATGTCCCCGGATTTGACACATACATCTCCACCCGGGCGCCAACATCGGGATTGGCTTCGTTGACCTCTGCAACAACGTCGCGCAGCTCATTGAGTATCGCGGTTGGCTGCGCGTCCGGCACGGTACGGGCATCCACGTAAATCGAACAATTGTCCGGCGAGCGGGCACCGCGCCAGGCCCAACCGCCGTCGATCGCCGCAATATTGACCTTGGGCTGGAAGTTGCCGATTGCATTGCGCTCGCGGTAGGTCGGGATCCAGGCGTCCAGGGCGTCAAGGACCTTCCCTGCCTTCATGATGGCATTATCTTCATGGCGCGCCCAGGCGGTATGCACCAGCTTGCCCGGTATCTCGATTTTCAGCCAACTGGAACCACAGTGAGCGGGCACCAGTTTCATGTTCGTCGGTTCGCCCAATATACAGGCATCAGCGACGCCGCCATGGGTCACCAGGTGTTTGCTGCCGACGCCGTATCCCTGATACTCCTGCGCAACGAACTCACCGCAGGGCGCCTTCTCGATTTCCCCGGCAACGCCCGCAATCAGAAGATCGCCGATGAGACGGATGCCGGCCCCGTGAATGGCTTCTGCCGCAACCACGTAGGCGGCAAGCGCATTCTTCATATTGAATGTGCCCATCCCGAATATCCATTCATCGTCGACCACGCTGCCGGCAGCCCGAAATCCGGGCCCCCGGTCCGCAAACTCGTTGCCGAATGATGTGTCCAGGTGGCCATTGAACAGGAGTGACCTGCCGGATCCAGCGCCTTCCAGGCGGCCAACGGCGTTGTATCGTTCGTCGCCGATGGGCTGCAGCTTGGTGCTCAAACCGGCCTGCTCCAAAATGTCGGCATAGGCGCGGGCAACTTCGCCTTCCTGGCCGGTGGGACTTGCAATATCGGTCAATGCCACGGTGAGGGCAACCAAGCGGTCGCGGTCGACCAGATCGACCGCCTTATCGACCAGGCGCTCAGCTTTTTTCGCTTCCGGCATCATCCGGCCTCTCCTTCAACGCCGATTGGGCTCACCAGCACGCCGATGGCCTCGATTTCCGCTTCCACCAGATCGCCTGCTTTCAGCCAAACCGGTTTTTTCATGCTGGCGATTACGCCTGCAGGTGAGCCGCTGGTAATCAGATCCCCAGGCTCCAGCGTGATATTGGACCACCACGAAACAAGCTGATCGGGCTTGTAGGTCATGTCGCCGGTCTTTGCCTTCTGGCGCACCTCACCATTGAGCCGCAGTTCCATGTCGAGGACGGTGGGGTCCGGTATCTCATCGGTGGTCACCAGGTATGGGCCAAGCGGGCACGATGTATCAAAACTCTTACCTAGCAGGATCACCTTGTTGGCATGTTCGCGGCCCTGGATGTCACGTGCGGAGATATCGTTGAACACGGTGTAGCCAGCGACATAATCAAGCGCATGTTCTTGGGATACTCGGCGCGCCATCTTTCCGATCACGATGCCGAGTTCGATCTCATAGTCCAATTGTTTGGTGAACACCGGTCGCATGACTTTAGCGCCGGAGCCGACAATTGAGGAAGGCGCCTCCAGGAAACCGGTTGGATGCTCAAAGTGAAAACTATCCCAGCCATGCGCCTGCCAGTCCGGTGCAGTCCAATTGGTCAACTCCTCCAAGTGCCTGCCAAAATTGCATGACGTGTGTAGAATTTTACCGGGCCGCGGCACAGGCGCCCGCAACTCCACCGTTTCCGCTGCATGGAGATTGGCCGCGTCCTCTCCTTTGCCGGCGAGTGACTTCGCCGTTTCCATGGCTTGCTCGCCCATTTCAAGAAACGACACCATGGATCTCGGTAGCGCGCCGGAACTGGCCGCGTGCAAATCGAGCAGATGATCACCAATAAGCACGCCGATGGTACTCTCGCCGCCGGACTTCGCGGTGAAGCTCGCCAGTTTCATGTTTGCATACTCCTAGATTGACGGTTGAAGACGAACGCTGCTGGTCTCTTCGGTCAGCTTAATCATCCGTGCGATGGTCTCGTTGACCGGTGTCGGAACATTCCGTTTGCGGCCCTCGCGCACCACCGCACCGTTCATGGTATCGATTTCGGTGAGTTCGTGCTTTTGCAAGGACACGGTGGTCGAGCCGATATGATCCACTGCGGAATTAGCCAGTTGATCGAGATAGGCCAGCGCGTCGTCCATTTCGAGCGGCACGCCCGCGGCTTGGGCGACCGCCACTACTTCTTCCACAATCGCCCGGCACAGGGTCTTACCGGCTGCGTTGAAATAGACCGCTCCGATGCGGGTATTCATCGCGCCGGACAATACAGTGAGCGTGGTGTTGATGACGAGCTTGCGCCAGATCCGATAGTCCATGTCTGGCGCGCTGTAAGTGGGCAGCCCTGCGTTTGTGAGTAGTTCGGCTGCGCTCTCTAGGGCCTCGTGGCGTTCACCATCCAATGGCCAGTAATAGGTTTCGGTTTGGCCCTTGAAGTTGGTCCCAACCATGCCAGGTCCAAGAATGATGCCGGTTGCGGATGTAAAACCTTTTGCGATCCGATCTTGCGACGCATGCTCTTCAATGATCTCGACATTGCCAATGCCATTCTGCAGGGTCCAGATATATGTCGACGGCCGCAAATAAGGCCTGGCGGAGTTGAGCGCCCGGTCGGTGCTGAGGTATTTGCAGAAAACGATGACCATATCAGCTGGGGCAACTTCGGTGGGATCG
>Ga0224497_10001997_pt1 | contig 12399 bp, 9 predicted proteins | sample SF_Jul11_sed_USG_4_FD_167970 | JGI IMG/M metagenome (GOLD analysis project Ga0224497, IMG submission 167970) | Sediment microbial communities from San Francisco Bay, California, United States - SF_Jul11_sed_USGS_13 | ecosystem: Environmental > Aquatic > Marine > Sediment | place: USA: California... | reverse complement strand
ATGACCTGGTTCTTCCAGTCGCGCAGTTTTTCGGCTTCGATTTTCGGCGCGCCAAACGTAACACCGTGTTCAGCCATGGCGGCAGCTTCATCAATGACTTTGGCCGCATGCAACAGGGCTTTTGAGGGAATGCAGCCAACATTCAGGCAGACTCCACCCAGCACGGGTGATCGCTCGATCAGAATGACATCCAGCCCCAGGTCGGCCGCGCGGAAGGCCGCCGTGTATCCACCCGGTCCTGCACCGATAACGACGAGTTGCGCCGCATGTGTTCCGTCACCCTGATGCATGCGTGTCGCAACAATCTCCGGCGCCGACATCTTGCGGGTCTCTTCGACGTTCTCGACGGGAACATCAGGCTCACTGTCGCCAGCTTCTATTGTCGCAACAGCAGAGCCTGTCGAGACCCGGTCGCCAACCCTGACGTCGACCGAGACAATTGTCCCGGCCTGGCTGGCCGGAATGTCCATTGAGGCTTTATCCGTTTCCAGCGTGACGAGCGAGTCTTCGGCCGATACTACGTCGCCCGGCGCGACCAGGATCTCGATGACCTCGACATCTTCAAAGTCGCCCAGGTCAGGAACCGTCAACTGTACGGTCACGGGACGGGACACTATGGAATCGCCTGCAACAGGGAATCAACGTCGGCCAGCTTCTGGCCAAGGAACGTCGTGAAACGAACCGCCTGTGCGCCGTCAATGACCCGGTGGTCGTAGGAGAGCGACAGCGGCAGCATCAATCGGGGTTCGAACTCCGTACCGTTCCAGACGGGCTGCATGGAAGAGCGCGAAACGCCGAGGATTGCCACTTCAGGCGCGTTGACGATTGGCGTGAACGCGGTTCCGCCGATCCCGCCCAGGCTCGAAATTGTAAACGTCGCGCCTTGCAATTGGTCCGCTTTCAACTTGCCTTCGCGCGCGCGCGCCGACAACTCGCCGAGCTCCTTGGCAATTTCGTAAACGTCTTTCTTGTCTGCGTCGCGTATCACCGGAACCATGAGTCCCTGCTCGGTGTCAGCGGCAAATCCCAAGTGACAGTACTTTTTAAAGACCAGGCTCGCGCCATCGTCCGACAGCGATGCATTGACCTTCGGGTATTCTTCGAGAGCCGCAACACAGGCTTTCATCACGAACGCCAGCGGCGTCAACCCGATGCCACGTTCTTTTGCCGGTCCCTTGAGTTTCTGGCGCCTGGCCTCCAGGTCCGTGATATCAGCCAGGTCGTGCTGCGTGACATGCGGCACGTTGATCCAGCTTGCCTGGAGTCGTGGACCCGAAATCTTCTGGATGCGCGTCAGCGGCTGGATGTCGATTTCGCCGAATTTCGCGAAGTCGACACTCGGCGTCTTGGGAAGCCCGCCACCAGCGGGTGCCGCCGCCTGCCCCGTAAGTATCGCCTTGACGAACGCTTTGACATCATCGTGGAGTATGCGGCTCTTAGTGCCGCTGCCTTTGACCTGCACAAGATTGACACCAAGCTCCCGTGCCAGCTTTCTGACTGACGGGCTGGCATGGGCTTTAGCGAATCCGGCTTCTTCAATTTTCGGTAACGTCGTTGCTGCCGCGGTTGGCGCAGGCTTGCCGGGTGCCGCACTCGGTGCCGGCGGTTGCGGTGTTGCATCAGGCTTCGCGGCTGCCGGCGCAATGTCCGGCCCCTGATCAGCCACGGCATCGATAATTGCCAGTGACGCGCCTGCAGAAATCTTTTCGCCGACCTTGATCAGGACCGACTCGATAGTCCCCGCAACGACGGCAGGCACGTCCATGGCAGCCTTATCCGTTTCGAGAGTGACCAACGGATCCTCGACCGCGACCGTGTCACCGGGCGCAATATGGACCTCGATGACCTCGACCTCATCGAATTCGCCGAGATCCGGCACGACCAGCGTTTGTTTGCCGCCCGATTTCCGCCGCTCGCCGGCTGGCACCGCCAGCATCGTCGTTTCGCCGGTCGGTTCTGCGGCCATTGCAGGGGTTATGACGACTGTATCGCTGACCTGCACCGTCATCCTGCCAATGACGTCGCCCGTCGAGACCGTGTCACCGATTCCGACCGTCAAATTCTCGATTACCCCGCCCTCCGGCGCCGGTACATCGAAGGAGGCCTTGTCGGTCTCGAGCGTAATGAGACCATCCTCGCGAGCTACGCTGTCGCCGGGCGCGACCAGCACTTCGATGATCTCGACGTTTTCGAAATCGCCAAGATCCGGTACAACTATGTCGATCGAATTCGCCATACTCGTGCTCCCGGCTTCTCTACAGCGTCACCGGATCGGGGCGATCCGGATCGATGCCGTATTTCTCGATAGCCTGCACGACAGTTTTTTGATCAAGCACACCGTCATCGGCAAGTGCCTTGAGCGCGGTCACTGCGATGAATCGTCGATCAACCTCGAAGTGTTCGCGAAGTGCTTTGCGGGCATCGCTGCGCCCGTAGCCGTCCGTGCCGAGCGAGATAAAACGTCCCGGCATCCAGCGCTGCACCTGGTCGGCGATAATCTTCATGTAGTCGGTTGCCGCGACGTACGGCCCCGGCCTGTTGGCAAGGCACTGCTCGATGTAACACTTGCGTGGCTTCTCGGCCGGATGCAGCTGATTCCAGCGCTCGACCGCGAGCGCGTCGCGACGCAGTTCGTTAAAGCTCGTAACAGACCAGACGTCTGTCGGTATGCCAAAATCCTGCATCAGCAAGTCAGCCGCTGCGATCACCTCTCGCAGGATCGTGCCGGAGCCCATGAGCTGCGCACGAATCTTGCCCTGGCCACCGACCTGCAGCAGGTACATGCCACGCAGAATACCGTCCTCGACGCCGGCCGGCATTGGTGGATGCACATAGTTCTCGTTCATGCAGGTGATGTAATAGAAAACGTTCTCCTGCTCGCCGATCATGCGCCGCAGACCGTCCTGAACGATGACCGCCAGTTCATACGCGTAAGTGGGATCGTAGGCGACACAGTTGGGCACGGTCGCCGCGTTGACGAGGCTGTGTCCGTCCTGGTGCTGCAGGCCCTCGCCGGCCAGCGTCGTGCGCCCGGCGGTACCGCCAATCAGGAAACCGCGGGACTGCAAATCGCCGCCTGCCCAGATGAAATCGCCGATGCGTTGAAAGCCAAACATCGAGTAGTAGATATAGAACGGCACCATCGGCACGTCATGATTCGAATACGACGTCCCGGCCGCGAGCCATGAGCAGAACGCACCCGCCTCGTTGATACCTTCTTCGAGAATCTGGCCTTTCTTGTCCTCGCGGTAGTACATCAACTCGCCAGAGTCCTGAGGTTCGTAGAGCTGCCCTTTGGACGCGTAGATACCGACCTGGCGAAACAGGCCTTCCATACCGAACGTGCGCGCTTCGTCTGGCACGATCGGCACAATATGCTTGCCTACCTGCTTGTCGCGCAGCAATGCGGTGAGTATCCGCACGAAAGCCATCGTCGTCGATGCTTCGCGTTCACCGGTACCCTCGATCTGGGTGCGGAATGCTTCAATCGCCGGGACGGGCAGTGCTTTGGACTTCGCGCGCCGCTTTGGCAAGGAACCGCCCATCGCATTGCGCCGCTCCAGCATGTACTCGAGTTCGGCGCTGTGGGCTTCGGGTTTGCAGTACGGCACGTCGTCGATGTCCTTGTCTGAAACCGGGATATTGAATCGATCACGAAATTTCTTGAGTTGCTCGAGGCCGAGTTTCTTCTGCTGGTGCGCAATATTCTGACCTTCGCCGGCCGATCCCATGCCGAAACCCTTGACGGTTTTGGCGAGAATAATCGTCGGCGTGCCTTTGTGCTGCCGTGCCGCGTCGTAGGCCGCATACACCTTGAGCGGATCATGACCGCCACGGTTCAGACGCCAGATCTCATCGTCGGACATGTTCGCAACCATTTCGGCGGTCTCCGGGTGCTTGCCGAAAAAGCTATCGCGCACGTATTTGCCGTCCATCGACTTGATCTTCTGATACTCACCGTCGACGGTTTCTTCCATGATCTGGCGCAGCTTGCCGGACTGGTCTTTTGCCAGCAGCGGATCCCACTTCGATCCCCAGATGACCTTGACGACATTCCAGCCCGCGCCGCCAAATGCCGCTTCGAGTTCCTGGATGATCTTGCCGTTACCGCGAACCGGACCGTCCAGCCGTTGCAGGTTGCAGTTGACCACGAAAACAAGGTTATCCAGGCCTTCGCGCACCGGCATCGTGATTGCGCCCATCGACTCGGGCTCGTCCATTTCACCGTCGCCAAGGAAACACCAGACTTTGCGATCACTCGCCGGAATCAGGCCACGATTTTCCATATAGCGCATGAACCGTGCCTGGTAGATGGCCATCATCGGGCCGAGGCCCATCGAGACCGTCGGGAACTGCCAGAAATCCGGCATCAACCACGGATGCGGATAGGACGACAAACCTCCGCCACCGACTTCCTGCCGAAAGCGGTTCAGTTGATCTTCGTTGAGGCGTCCTTCGAGATAGGCGCGTGCATACATGCCCGGTGCCGAATGTCCCTGCATGAAAACCAGGTCACCACCGTGTTTTTCGCTGGCCGCCCGCCAGAAGTGATTGAATCCCACCTCGTACAAAGTTGCAGAGGATGCATAGCTCGAAATATGACCGCCGTATTCGGTGCTCTTGCGATTCGCCTGGACAACCATCGCCATCGCGTTCCAGCGTATATAAGCCTCGATACGGCGCTCGAGGGAGCGATCGCCGGGATACTCGGGCTGACGCGCCGTGGAAATCGTATTCAGGTACGCCGTGTTCGGCGTGTACGGCAGGTAGGCGCCCGACCGCCGCGCAAAATCGATCATCTGGTTCAGCAGGAAGTGCGCCCGTTCCGGACCGTGTTGCGCCAGGACCGAATCGATCGACTCCAGCCATTCGGTGGTCTCGATTGGATCTATGTCATCGAAAGGATTGAAACTGCTCATATTCTGTCCACCGGGCGTTAGCCAGGACACATCCCGGCGTGTCGCGTGAATTACCTGAGGCGTCCTGCTAGGATCAGCGCTCGATTGCACCGGACCGTGCGATTCGCCAGTGCGGCCGCCATCTTCGGGGTTTGTGCCGTGAGGGTCAAGCGCGCGGCGGAGAATAAAACCGTATGACAACTGTCGTTCCTGACATTCATGATATTCGTATCTTTCAAAAGCTTGGCCGCGTTTCCACGAAGGTCCTGGACCCGGTCGATCAGTTACTTTTGATACTACCTGCCAGGCCGACCGCTGCGGTTTTTCGACAGGTCCCCCAGGGCAGCAAACTGCAGGCTGTTTATCGCAAACGCGTAGCCGGCTCGGTACCGGCATTCACGACGCATCTCGGTAACAAGAAGCAGACCCTGGTCGTCGCCGGCACGATCAACGCTGATGCCAGCGCATTCGAGCAGCTAACCCTGGGCCGCAAACTCGTCGCGGCGGCCACTGGTCAAAAAGCCGGCAGTCTCGGCATATGTGCTATCGGATTCGATCCCGATGCGCAGGCAACGCTCGTCAACAATGTACTTGCGGCGGCCCTGGCGGCAGGTCTCAGGCTGCCCACTTTCAAGAGCAAGGCGGCACCCGTCAAGATCAGGAGCATCCGGCTGTTGGGTCTCGAGCAACCGTTGGACACCAGCCGCAGCGAGGCCGAAGCAAAGGGCAATAATCTCGCGCGTTGGCTCACATCATTGCCACCCAACAAGCTCGACGCCGTTCGCTACGCGGAGCTCGTCAAGCGCCTGGCAAAAGAGCGCGGCTGGCACTACAAGCGCTTTGTTAGCCGGGATCTTCAATCGCTCGGCGCCGGTGCGTTCCTGGCCGTTGCCCAAGGTAACGATGACGACAGTGCTGGCATCGTTCGTCTCCGTTATCGACCTGGGTCGAAAACGGCCAAAGCCGATCTCAGCCTGGTCGGAAAAGGCATCATATTCGACACGGGCGGTACCAATCTGAAACCGTTCGCATCGATGCTCGACATGCATGGCGACATGCAGGGCAGCGCCGTTGCACTCGGCACATTCCTCGCGATCTCCGAACTCAAACTGCCTATTGCGGTCGATTGCTGGCTGGCGCTGACAGAGAACCGCACCGGTCCCAACGCCTACAAATCGCAGGACGTTGTCACGGCCGCAAATGGCAAGACCATACAAATTATTCATACCGATGCCGAGGGACGTCTTGCGCTCGCCGATACGCTGGTACTCGCAAGTCGCGAGCAACCGGGCATCATTTTTGACTATGCGACCCTCACCGGTACCTGTGTCAGTGCCATCACGAGCCGATATTCCGGCGTGTTCACGAACAGGGCCGAATGGCATCCGCGGCTGAAGCGAACCGGACAGCGTTCGGGCGAGCGCGTCTGGCCGTTCCCGATCGGCAGTGAGTTTCTTGATGAGCTCAAGAGTGACACGGCTGATTTCATGCAGTGCTCACCGAAAGGGGCTGGCGACCATATCCTGGCGGCCAGCTTTCTTGCGGAGTTCATCGAGAACGACGTTCCCTGGGTACACATGGACCTGAGCGCGGGAGATCACGCCGGTGGCCTTGGCCATATCGGATCGAAATTCACGGGATTCGGCGTGCGCTACACGATGAGCATCATCCTCGACGAAGAACTCTTCAAGGCAAGCTCGTAAGTGAGTGATGACATCAGAATGTCAGACCGCTTCCGCGGTTTTCTGCCCGTTGTCGTCGACGTGGAAACGGGCGGATTCAATTCGAAGACCGACGCCCTGCTCGAAATCGCCGCCGTGTTGCTCGATCTCGACTCCGACGGTCTGTTAAGACGCGAAGAGACGATTCGCTACCACGTGAAACCGTTTGAAGGTGCCAACCTCGAAGCCGCGTCCCTCGCGGTAAACGGCATCGACCCGTTTCACCCGCTGCGCCCCGCTATTGACGAACGCGACGCGTTGCAGCGCACCTTTCGCGAGGTTCGCCGTGCCGTTCGTGAAAACCGATGCAGCCGGGCCGTGCTGGTCGGCCACAACGCACATTTCGACCTGGGTTTCCTGAATCAAGCGGTCGAGCGTTCCTCGATAAAACGCAATCCGTTTCATCCTTTCAGCTGTTTCGACACGGTGACATTGTGTGGGATGGCGTTCGGTCAGACGGTGCTTGCCCGCGCGGCAATAGCTGCGGGACTGGGATGGGACGAGACACAGGCACATTCGGCATCGTACGACGCAGAAGTAACGGCCGATCTATTCTGCGAAATCGTCAATCGTTACCGCGATATTTACGAGGCGGCGCTCAGAAACGCGCCGCCGCAGCCGTAGGACGACCGGCTTCTAGGCTGCGTTTTCCTCGAGCAGTTTTTGCAACTCGCCCGACTGGTACATGTCGATGACGATATCGCAGCCGCCGATCAATTCGCCCTTGACGTAGAGCTGCGGAAAGGTCGGCCAGTTCGAGAATTCCTTAAGCCCTTCCCGTATCTCGGGGTCTTCAAAAATATTCACATAGGAATATGGTTTGCCGATCGCATTCAAGGCCGCAACGGTCTGTCCGGAAAACCCGCACTGTGGGAAATCGGGCGTGCCCTTCATATAAAGCAGCACGTCGTTCGATCCGAGCTGATCTTTGATCCTGGTTTTTACGTCCACATCTGGTACCTGTTTGTGTATCGACAGCCACTCATGCTTGGGTCGCTGCCAGAGTTTTCAATGGTATAGCCATTAATTATCGGCGCTACGATCCTCAACCACAATGTGGTTGTTTACGGCCTTTACGCCATTGGTGTCTTTCGCTATCGATTCTGCCTGCTCACGAGCAACGTAGCTGCCCACTGTTCCCGACAGGGTCACTGTACCTTGCCAGGTGCGAACGCCAATGTTAAACACGCTGACGATCGAGTCCGCAACATATTTGCCTTTGATCTTGGTCGTGATCGCTGAATCGGACGCGACAACGCCTGCGGGGCGCTCGTCCTTGCCAGCCTGATATCCGCCCCCGGCGCCACCGCCGACCATCAGGGCCCCGCAGCCGCCAAGCATCAGCGCCGACAAAAGGACAATCAATTCTCGCATTGCATATCTCCACCTACAGGCCCGGATTGTACCCTCAAACTGCCGCCTCACGAGCCGCCAATTCGTCGACAATCGCCCATTGCTCGTCCTTGTTCAGCAGCGCCCAGCGCGAGATTTGTTGCAGGCTTCGACCACAGCCGAGGCAAACCCTGTCCTCGTCCAGCGTGCAAATCAGGATACAGGGTGACAGTGGTTTTTCGTTTCTATCGGGGCAAGCCCTGTTACTTTCGTCAATCATTATTTAGAAATTCAATAAGTTAGGTAGTTTATCTAAACTAGTTCTCCAGGACAATCCGCTGCCGGTCGATGCAAATAATTCTCTTTTCCGAACGGCACTCTCTATAATACCGACAGCGCGCCGGCGCAATCATTTGCGCCAGGTATCCAGAATAAATCAATAATCAAAAAAACCCCGGAGAACCAAACGATGAATCCCTTGAAGAGCATTAGCGGCACGATAATCGGTGGCGTTGTCCTCGCAGTCATTATTGTACTCGTCACCAAAGGCAATCACATGGTGGCAGGCATGAGCACGCAGTCTTTGATCATATGGCTGCATGTCCTGTCCGGCATCACCTGGATCGGCCTGCTCTACTACTTCAACTTTGTTCAGGTTCCGGCACTCGGCGAGGCGGCGAGTGACGAGGGTGGTCCGGGTGGAGCCGGCATTGCCAAATACGTTGCACCCCGCGCATTGGCCTGGTTTCGCTGGGGCGCACTGGCTACATGGCTCACCGGCGCAGCGTTCCTGCTTCACAAAAGCCAGTTGCACAACGCGTTTATGCTCGGCCTGAACACGGATCCGGTCAACCAGTACGCAATGACGATCGGCGTCGGCGCGTGGCTCGGAACATTGATGCTGTTTAACGTATGGGTATTGATCTGGCCCAATCAGAAAAAGGTGCTCGGCATGGTTGAAGCCAGCGCAGACCAGGTCGCCAAAGCAAAAAACATCGCATTTATGGCGTCGCGCTCCAATACCCTGATGTCTATTCCCATGGTGATGAGCATGGTCGGCGCCGGTCACGGCTGGCCCATGTAGAAGCGAATGAGACTGTACGAGCCGAAGCCCGACATTCGTGTCGGGCTTCTTTCGTTTTGGAAGCCGCATGCAATTCTCAGACAAACTTAAGGAATCCATTGGCGCGACCGTCGCAACAGCACTGGCGGAAGACGTCGGTGATGGCGACCTGACGGCACTGCTTGTCGATGCCGACGCCATCGTCGGGGCGACCATCATCGCCAGGGAGTCACTGATTCTCGCCGGCCAGCCGTGGGTCGACGAGGTATTTGCGCAGCTCGACACGAAGGTCGTCGTCGACTGGTATGTCGGGGACGGGCAGACGGCAGAAACCAACGACGTCATCTGCAAGCTGGTCGGACCCGCTCGCGCATTGTTGACAGGCGAACGTACCGCACTGAATTTTCTGCAGACACTATCGTCGACTGCAACCATCACGGCCGGTTACGTCAAGGCCGTCGATGGCACCGAGGTCAGGGTTCTCGATACGCGCAAGACATTACCGGGTTTGCGCCTGGCACAAAAATACGCGGTCGCCTGCGGCGGTGGCACGAATCATCGAATCGGCCTGTTCGACGCGATCCTGATCAAGGAAAACCATATCAAGAGCGCCGGCAGTATTGCCGCCGCCCTGCAGCGTGCGCAGGATCTCGCTCCCGACGTCTTGATCGAAGTCGAAGTCGAAAGTCATGACGAACTGCTCGAAGCCCTGCATGCCGGCGCGACACGCATTCTTCTTGATAACTTCAGCTTGCGGGATCTCAGGCAAGCGGTCGAAACAAACCGGGACTACGGCTATGTCGCAGCAGAACTCGAGGCATCCGGCAATATCACGCTCGAATCGATTCGCGCAATTGCCGAGACCGGCGTCGACTATATATCGACCGGTGCGCTGACAAAAAATGTCAATGCGATCGACTTGTCAATGTTATTCAGCATCAACCAGGTCTGATGTTCGAGTGGGACAGAAGATGAAGAAGTTCTTGCTGGGGAGCTTGTGTCTCGGAATACTCGGCGGCTGCATGAACTCGGAAGAAAGCTCGGCCGGGGAGCCGGAATCCTATGCGAGTGCCGCGGATCTCGAAAGCTTTTGTGACCGCCTGCCACGTTCCGCGTACGCCGATTATCAAAAACATGAAACCAGTAATGACTGGTTCGAGGTGTATGAGATCGAACCCAATATCTGGGCTATTTATGAGCCGTTTCAGTGGCAGGAGGTTATTTCATATCTGATCGTCGGCTCGGAATCTGCCGTGCTTTTCGATACCGGCAACGGGATCGGGAACATAAAGTCCATTGTCAATCAACTCACCGACCGGCCAGTTCGTGTACTCAACTCCCATAGCCATTTCGACCATATCGGCGGCAACTACCAGTTTGATGAAATCCTGTCCGTCGCAACAGAGTTTTCGTTGGGCCGGACTAACGGCCTTAAGAGCGACGAACTGTCGATGGAAGTTTCGCCGGCGGCTCTGTGCACTAGCCTGCCGGTCGGCGTTACGAAGGAGAATCACCAGACAAGAGCATTCACGATTAGCCGGAGAATCGCCGATGGGGATGTGCTGGATATTGGCGGACGAAAACTCGAAGTACTGCAGGTCCCCGGACATACCGATGATGCAATTGCATTACTCGACAGGGACGCCGGTTTCCTGTGGTCAGGGGATAGCTTCTACGAAGGCCCTATCTGGCTCTTCTTTCCGGAGACAGACCTGGTGGCCTATCAAAAATCTGTGGCAAAACTTGCATCTTTGGCGCCAGGACTGAAAGCGGTTTTTCCTGCTCACAACACGCCAAAAGCAGATCCTGCCCTGCTTACCCAACTGCGTGAAAACCTCGACCGCGTACTCGCCGGAAAGGTCGTGCCAGTTCCCGTATCGGAAGGCAACGTCGAATTCCGGTTCGACGGCTTCAGTCTGCTGATGAGAGAAAACTACCACCGCATTGATGCGGACTAGACACGAACGGAACGCTCTTGCTGCTACGCGACGGCTCGCGTGACCCGCTTCGGCTCCGACACGCCATAGCCCTGCGCATAATCCACGCCCATGCCGCGCAGCATCGTGATGATCTCTTCGTTCTCAGCGAATTCAGCGATGGTTCGTTTGCCGGTAAGGTGACCGATCTCGTTGATCGAACGCACCATTTCGCGATCGATCGGGTCATGCAGAATCTCTTTGACGAAGCTGCCATCGATTTTGAGAAAATCGACCGGGAAGTGCTTGAGGTAGCCAAATGACGACAGGCCGGTGCCAAAATCGTCGAGGGCGAACATGCAGCCCAGCTCTTTTAACGCATTGATAAAGCGATTCGCCTGAGAATAGCTGGCGATTGCTGCGGTCTCCGTAATTTCGAAGCAGATTTTTGTCGCATCGAGGCCGCTCATCTGGAACTGATCGACAACGAATGGCAGGAACTTCTCGTCACCCAGGCTCTGTCCCGACAGGTTAATCGAACACAGCGCCAGCCGTTCACGCTCATCGGCTTCGGACACCAGCCAGCGGAATGCGCTACGAATGACCCAACGATCGATATTGGGCGTGATGCCATAGCGTTCGGCTGCTTCAATAAACAGGCCCGGCGAAATGATTCCGCCATTCTCGTCGCGCATGCGCAGGAGAATTTCATAATGCGCCCCATCTTCCTCAGCTTGCAGCGGCTGGATCGTCTGGCGAAACAGTTCAAAGCGGTTTTCTTCGAGCGCATTGTTGATGCGGGCAGCCCACTGCATCTCGCGACGGCGCCGCATCAGGTCGATATCGTTTTCCTGGAAGCTGTGTATGCGATTGCGTCCCGCTTCTTTGGCTGCAGCACACGCACTATCAGCGGCTGTCAGTAACGCGGCGACGTTTTCGTTATCGGCAGTGATCGGCACCACGCCGATGCTGACGCCGAGCCGGAAGTTGCGCTCCTCCCAAACGAATTTGTACTCGCCGATCGCCATGCGCAGCGTTTCGGCCGTATTCATCGCTTCCTCGAGGCTACAGCTCTCGAGCAGCACACCAAACTCATCGCCGCCGAGCCGCGCCAATGTGTCGCGCCAGCGAATCTTTGATTTCAACAATGCACCCAGCTGGCCGAGCAGCGCATCACCGGCACTGTGTCCGCAGGAATCGTTGACGATTTTGAACTGGTCGAGATCCAGGTACAAAAGCGCATAGGATGTTTCGCGAGCTTTGGCACTCTTCAACGCGCGCTCGACGCGATTCTCGAATTCGCGCCGGTTAACCAGACCGGTCAGGATATCGTGACTGGCGTGATAGCTAAGGCGACGGTTGAGATCACGCGACTCGCTGACGTCGTGAAACACCAGGACGCCACCCGTCACACTGCCATTGCCGTCACGAATTGGTGAGGCTGTGCTTTCGATGTAGAGCTCGTTGCC
>Ga0224497_10001995_pt1 | contig 12405 bp, 14 predicted proteins | sample SF_Jul11_sed_USG_4_FD_167970 | JGI IMG/M metagenome (GOLD analysis project Ga0224497, IMG submission 167970) | Sediment microbial communities from San Francisco Bay, California, United States - SF_Jul11_sed_USGS_13 | ecosystem: Environmental > Aquatic > Marine > Sediment | place: USA... | reverse complement strand
TGCGGCGCTCGAACACTACCGCTTCGGCCTTGCGACGGCTGATTTTCTACTCTGCAAACGCTGCGGCGACTACGTAGCGGCGACGATCGAGACGAGCCGAGGCGCCCGCGCGATCATCAATCTGAAGCTGCTCCAGGCTTACCCGCCGGATCTGCCGCCGCCGAAATCCGTGAGCTATGAAGATGAAACTCGCGCGACCCGCATTCGCCGGCGTGCGGCGCAATGGACGCCAATCCACGCCGACTGAGTTTCTTTATTCCCGTTCGGTCCAGATCCGGATCAGGCCTTCCTGGCCGGTCGAGGCAACAAGCTCACCGTTCGCATTGAAGAACTGCCCGTAGGCGAGTCCACGTGCGCCCGAGGCGTTCGGACTCGTCATCGAGTAAAGTAACCACTCGTCAACGCGAAACGGCCGGTGAAAGTACATCGCATGATCGAGGCTCGCCATCTGTACGTTGCCTGTCTCCCAATGAATACCGTGCGGCAGCGTAGCCGTACCGAGCAATTGGTAATCTGACACATAGGCGAGGAGATTGCGGTGCAGATCCGGGTTATCGGGCAATGCGTCGATACTCTTGAGCCAGAGATGACGGACGGGCTCACGCGGCAACGCCGATAGCAGGTCGACACCTTCGACTGGGCGCATCTCGAAGGGCCGCTCGCGCGTCAGAAAACGGCGCACGCGCTCGGGGACGGCATTGGCTCGATCGCCCGTGAGATCGCCCAAATCCACGAGCTTGTCAGGACCAGGCACATCCGGCATGTCCGCCTGGTGCTCGAGGCCTGCTTCGGCCGTCTGAAACGACGCGGCCATGTTGAAGATCGGCCGCCCGTGCTGAATCGCGACGACCCGGCGATTGCTGAAGCTCGTACCGTCGCGGGCCCGCTCGACCTCATAGATGATCGGCGCCTTGACGTCGCCGGCACGCAGAAAGTACGCGTGCAGCGAATGCGCTTGGCGATCCGCGACTGTATAGCTCGCTGCCGTCAAGGCTTGGCCGAGCACCTGGCCGCCGAACACGCGCTTGCCGCCGATGTCGCGGCTTTGGCCGCGAAAAATGTTTTTCTCGATGCGCTCGAGCTCGAGCAGCTTCAACAGGTCGGCGAGCAGATCATTCATCGCGATGCGTTACTGTCGGTTCAGGCGTGCAATCAGGCTCGACGTATCCCAGCGCTTGCCACCCATGCCCTCGACGTCGGCATAGAACTGGTCGACGAGCGCAGCGATAGGCAGCTCGGCACCGTTCCTACGCGCCTCGTCGAGACAGATGCGCAAGTCCTTGCGCATCCATTCGACGGCAAAGCCGAAATCGAATTTGTCCTCGATCATCGTCTGCCAGCGATTCTCCATTTGCCACGACTGCGCAGCGCCTTTCGAGATAACCTCGATGACGGCCTCGACGTCGAGCCCAGCGCGCTTGCCGAAGTTCAACGCTTCGGCAAGCCCCTGCACGACGCCGGCAATCGCGATCTGATTACACATCTTCGTGAGCTGCCCCGAGCCTGTCGGCCCGATCAAACGCATTGTCTTTCCGTAGCAGCCCAAGAACGGCTCGGCGCGAGCGTAGGCTTCCTCGGTCCCACCAACCATGATGGTCAGCACACCGTTCTCGGCGCCCGCCTGTCCGCCGGAAACCGGCGCGTCGAGACAAGCGATATTGCGTGCCTCCCCGGCCGCGGCGATATCGCGCGCGAGACCCGCCGAGGCGGTCGTATGATCGACGTAAAGGCTCCCGGACGGCATCGAATCGAGCACGCCGCCCGGCGCGAGCACGACCTCACGTACGTCGGGATCGTCGCCGAGGCACGTGAATACAGCGTCGACGTCTTTGACTGCCTCCGACGCTGTTGCCGCACGGCGCCCCTGATACTGACTGCACCAGCGCTCGGCCTTCTCGGTCGTGCGGTTGAAGACGGTGACGCGATGGCCTGCTTCGCTCAAATAACCTGCCATCGGATAACCCATGACACCGAGGCCGAGAAATGTAACGTGTTTCACTGAGATCGATTCCGTGCGGACGAGTGTCCGCCTTCAAATTGAGCGAGTTACCTTAGCATCGAGGCCATGGCATCGGCAAAAGCCGCAAAGTCCTCTTTCGATTTCTCGGCCGCACCATAGGACAACACCCAGAAGTACGAGAGCAGGCGCACGAGCCGTATCGCATCGTGGAACTCATCGGTCGTGAATGGCACGTCGTAATGGGCGTAGTAGGCACCGATGAGGTGCGCGCGCTGATCTGCATCGAAGTCGTTGAACCCGGCCAGTCCGGCCAGATCGAGTATCGGGCTGCTCAGAACCGCGTACTCGAAGTCGATGAGCCAGAGTTCGCCGTCATCAAGCACGTTGCTCGCGACGAGATCGTTATGACACGGACACTCGGGCGGGAACCGTGCCACGTACGCGTGCGAGAGCCGCAACAGCTCGTCCCGCCAACTGAGTTGCTCTGAGCTCAACTCGAGGCGTTCGGCGGCGGCCCGCGTATATTCCTCGGCTGCGGCATCACCGGCGTAAGGGGGCACGTCGAGCTCAAAGGAATGCAGTGCCTTGAGCCGTGCCGCGAGATAGTCGATGTTCTCAAGCCGCCGGACGTCTTCGGGCGACCACGTGCGTGCGCCCTCGAGGTACTCGGTCGCAACGAGCCCGAGCGATGTGCCGAGCTCGACAGCGGCCGGCGCGAGGCCGCCCGCGGCAAGCCGTACGAGCACGCGTTGTTCGGCCTGTGCCGGGAGCCGGAACGCCCCTTCATCGGGTGCGGGCATGCGCACCGCGTGATCGAAACCCTCACCCTGCACGCGATAACAGCGCCCGTGCAACCCACCGCTCAAGCGCTCGACGACTAATGCGCTCTCGCCGTATGCCGCGCTCAACAACTCACGATGCTTGGTGGGCATGCTCATTGAGCACGCCAGTCGAGCCACCAGCGCCTAAAGCCGACGACGATCAATACCAGATACACGAGAAACAGCACCGCCGTAAGCTGGAGCCCTCGAGCAATATAGATGAAGACCGAGATCCCGTCGATGACGAACCAGTAGAGCCAGTTCTCGAGAACCTTGCGGGCAACCATGAAGGTCGTCACGATTGCCGCGACGGTTGTGAACGAATCGGCGAACGGAAACGCCGCATCGGTCCGACTCATGAGCCAGCCCAGCGAGCCACTCGAGATCGCGATGACACCAAGCGCGAGTGCGTGCTGGCGCAACGACCACGTCGTAATCTTTACCCCAGTGTGCTCGGCACCGCCGTACTTCCATTGGATATAGCCGTAGACGGCCATCGCGGCATAAAAAACCTGCAATGCCGATTCCATGTACAGGTTCGCGCCAAAAAATACGGCCATATAGATAAGCGAGCTCGCGAACGCGGCGTACCAGCACAGGCTGCTCTGGCGGATCGCAAGCACGAGATACGCGAGCGCGAGCACGACGCCTGCCGCTTCGGCCGCCGTGAAATCGCGCAGACCAGCAAGCAAATCAACGAGCACTTTCGAGGTCCGGTGGCTCGCGAATCGGTAGATCGCTGTTCAAGAACTTCGCAACGAGCACCTGCGGGCGCCCGGAGGCAAATGAGCGCTGCAGCGCAGCGCGCACACAACGCATGACCTCCTCGAGCTCACCACAGATCTGCGTGCTCAGTTGATTCACTGTCATTTCCAGATCAGCGTTCTCGTCGAGCCCATCGATGAACTCGAGAATCGTGGGAATCGGGTCGTCGTGGAGCGGATACAAACTCAGCTCTGCCGTAATGCGCATGGGATACCTCAGAAACTGTGGCTCATCGTAAGGCCCGCCTGGCGCGGGTCGCCGAGGCGTGTGTATAGCTGCGGCAGGAACAACGGATCGTTAGGATCGTTTGCGAAATAAAATCCGCGCACGGCATAAGTCTCGTCTAAGACGTTGCGCACCCATACCGAGATTGCCCAGCGCTCCCACTCATAGCCGGCGCGCACATGCGCGAGCTCGTAAGATTCCGAACGCTGATCATGGCTATCATCGAAGAAAAACGCATCGCGGCCCTGATAGTCGACACGCGTGAAGAAACCACTCGGGGAACGATAGGTCGCACCGAACGCGAACTGGTAACTCGGCGCGTGCGCCTGCTCACGCCCCGAAAGCGCGACGGTCGGGGAGTCGAAACGGTCGTACTTCGTGCGCAGCAGCGCAAGGCTGCCGTCGAGCCACCAGTTGCCGCTCAGCTGCCAGGCAAACTCGGTCTCGATGCCATAGTTGTAACCCGCGGCTGCGTTATCCGTGAAGAACACGAAGCTCAGCGGATCCTGCGGGTCGATCTGCAGCGAGGTACTGACCTGCTGGTCGTGACGCGAAGAGTAAAACACGCCAAGCGTGCCACTCAGGCGGCCGTCACGCCAGCGGCCCTTGAGGCCCGTCTCGAGACTCCAGAGCGCCTCGGCGCCAAATTCGCGCCGATCCACAGGAATACTCGGGCCGATATTGAAGCCACCTGCTTTGTAACCGCGTACGAGCGAGCCGAACCACGTGAGCTCGTCGTTGAGCTCGTGCGTCAGCGAGACGTGACCACCCGCCATCGACTCGTTCGGAGAGAATGCGAGCGCATCTGAGTCGGCGTAGCTCGCATCGCGGCGCTCGCCGCGCAAGCCGACCGATAGCGCGGTGCGCGGCCCGAGGTCCGTGTCGAGCTGGCCGAACACGGCGAGGCTGTCTGCGTCGAACTCCGAGCCCAGCTCACGAAAGACCGCTGCATTGTAGAGCTCGAGCACGTCATTGTGCTCTTCGAGCGAGAGCCAGTAGATGCCTGCGATCCAGCTCGTCGTGCCCGAGAAAAGCTCCGCGCCGGGCTGCGACAGCAACCTGAGCTCTTGCGTCCAGGTTTCGCGCTTGCGCGCCGTCGCCGAGGTGAAATCGTACGGCACACCCCAGAACGCGTCGTTACCCCAATCACCGTCGAAGCTGACCTCGATGTCGGAATCGGCAATCGTCGTGATGCTGATCAAATCGAAGTTCGGATTTCCCGACCATCGTGCACGCAACGCGCCAGCGCTCGAGCGTTGCGAATCCTTGCCGGGATCGTCCGTGCGCGTGGTGAAGCCGTTGTCATTGACCCAAGCGTCGTAACCGTTATCGAGATCGATATGCATGGCCGTCGCAGCGAAATCCCAATCCGAGCCGGCCGCCCAGGCGAGTTTCACCCGTGTCGTAAGCTCATCGCGGCCGTTGGTATCGCTGCGACCGGAAAAAGCGTTGTCGCGGAAACCGTTACTCTGAAAACCCTGAACGGCAACGCGATAGGCCGCATCGCCGCGGCCGAGCGAACTGCCGAAGGCGAGACCGCCGCTAACGAGGCCGTCCGAGCCGATTTCGATCTTCGAGTTCATCGAAGTCTCGGTGCCGGGGTCTCGCGTTCGAACGTTGATGAGGCCTCCAAGCGCGTTCGCACCGTAGCGCGTGCCTTGCGGCCCGCGCAGCACTTCGATCTGCTCGACATCGAACAGCGTCGCCACCATGCCGATGCCGCTGAAATCGATATCGTCGACGATGAACCCGACAGAGGGATTCGGTGCGCCCTGGTATTGCTCGCGCTCACCGATACCGCGTATCTGAAAGAAGCGCGGGCGCGAGGTCTCACCGGACCAATTCAGGTTAGGCACGAGCAGCAGAACATCCTCGAAATGCTGCACGCCGGCATCCTCCAGCGTATCGGCGTCGAGCACGGAAACGTTGGCAGCGAGCGCGGCCGCCGCCTGCTCACGCCAGTCGGCGGTGACGATGATTTCCTCGGTGACCGGCTCTTGTGCCGATGCAACGAGGGCAAGCACGAGTGCCGCGACAGCAAGCACGAATCTCATGGCGGATCTCCTCCGTAGAGCGAGATCCGGTCCGTCTAGCGATGGGGGATTAGCAGTCTTCCCGTCCCTTCGCCGGTACTAACCGGATCAGGTTCAAAGGGTTGGCCGATCAGTGCCGGCCTCTCAGGTCCTCGCGGACCACCCCTGGGTATCTTGTCGAGCGGTTATTAGCCTACCACTGTTGTGGGCGTGGCTCATTCCTTGAGACGTGGCATGAGCTCGGCGAGATTGCAGGGCCGCGTGCGGTAATCGAGCTGCAGGGCGATGAGCTTGTCCCATGCCGTCGCACACGCGTTCGTCGAACCCGGCAGACAGAAGATATAGGTGCCGTTCGCGACGCCCGCGAGGCAGCGCGACTGCAGACTCGACGTGCCGATTTCTGCATACGAAATCGCACGAAAGAGCTCGCCGAAACCTTCGATTTCCTTGTCGAGCAAAACAGCAACCGCCTCGGGCGTGCCGTCACGACCAGTGATACCGGTGCCGCCGGTACAGATCACTACCTCGCAGGCCGAGTCCGCAATCCACGCCGAGACGGCCGCGCGGATCGCATAGACGTCGTCCTTGACGATCGCACGGCCGTGCAGCCGGTGCCCCGTTTTTTCGACGCGCCCTGCCAGCAAGTCGCCGGAAGTGTCGTCAGCTTGCGTGCGGGAATCGGACACGGTCAAGATCGCGACGTGCAACGGGATGAGCTCTCTGGGTGACTCCTGACTCATGGCGAACCCACCATAGGAAAATCGGCGTCGGACCGCAATTAAATCAATCGGCTCAGGTCCGGATTCAACGGATTCGGCTCTGAGCCGAATCTGCAGAAACTGCGGTTCGACCCCGAATTCCGCTCGAGCGGATTCGAGAATAACGGCAGTTCGACCGTCATTTCGCCGTGTGAGATCATAGCGTTTGTCTCAAACGCCCCCCGCAGGCTTCGCATACTCGTGACCCCAATGACTGGATCGGCCGGCGCGCCTGACGCCGGGCAGACCTCGACGACCGCGTTGACGCCGCTGAAGAACCGCGTCTTTCGTACGATCTGGATCGCGAATCTCGTCTCCAACGTCGGCACCTGGATGCAGGACGTCGGCGCCGGATGGCTCATGACAACGCTGGCTCCGGACCCGTTTATGGTCTCGCTCATACAGGTCTCGGTCGTTCTCCCGGCGTTCTTCCTGACTCTGCCGGCAGGTGCGCTGGCCGACATCGTCGACCGCCGACTGTTCATCCTCACGGCCATCGCATGGATGGCGCTCATGGCAACGGGAATTACGCTCATGACGTTCACGGGGACCATCACGCCGTGGTCGCTGATTGCGTTCACGCTCGGACTCGGCATGGGATCGGCCATGATGATGCCGGCTTTTACCTCTCTGATCCCGGACCTCGTGCCCCGCGATCAGCTCATCGGCGCGGTGACACTGAACGGCATCTCACAAAACATCACGCGCGCACTCGGTCCCGCAATCGCCGGTGGAATTATCGCACTTGCCGGGCCCGCACCCGTTTTCCTGCTCAACGTATTGAGCTTCATCGCTATCTTTATCGTCATGCTCCGCTACCGCAGCATGCAGCCACGCAGCACCCTGCCGTCGGAACGCTTCGTCGGCGCATTGCGCACGGGCCTCGCTTTCGTGCGGCAATCGCCGGAGCTCCAGACCGTCATCGTCCGAGCGCTCGCGTTCTTCTCAATGATGAGCGGGCTGTTCGCGTTCCTGCCGCTCATCGTGCGCGTCGAGGTCGAAGCCGGCCCGCAAGTCTACGGTCTGTTGTTGACCTGCATGGGAACGGGCGCCGTCTGCATGGGACTCGCACTACCGACCCTGCGCAGCCGTCTGTCGAGCGATGCGATCGTCACGGCCGGCACGATCGCCGGCGCACTGGTATTGCTTGGGCTCGCAAACGTCCGTGTGATCTGGCCGTTGGCCGGCATCATGGTCGTCGGTGGCGCCGCCTGGATCAGCGTCGTCTCGACCCTGCAGGTCGAAGCGCAACTCTCGCTGCCCGCCTGGGTCAGGGCGCGCGGTATGGCGCTCTACATCGCGACCTTCATGGGAAGCATGGCCGTGGGCAGCGCGACATGGGGCCGTGTGGCATCGGCGACGAGCACCACGACAGCACTAACGGCCGCGGTTGTGACGGGCGCCGTGCTCGGCCTGATCGCATCGCGTTGGCGGCTGACCGCACATTCGCGCGCCGATCATACGCTCGCTGAGATCGCAGATGAGCCCGCTGCCTCAGGCGAACCGGAGGCGCACGAAGGTCCGGTGATGGTGAACATCGAATACTGTATAGATCCCGACGAAGCACGCGCTTTCGAAGCCGCAATGCGCGACGTGCGCCGCATGCGGCTTCGCAACGGTTCCATCGCTTGGGGTTTGTTTCAGGACGTGCGCGAGCCCGGACGCTACATCGAATATTTCATCGATCCGACCTGGCTTGAGCACTTACGCCGGCGCGAGCGCGTAACCGTCGAAGAAGCCGATTTCAATCGGGTCGCACGCGCGTTCCACCGTGGCGAGACCCCGCCGCGCGTCCAGCATTTTCTCGCGCGCAGCGCGCCTAAGCGGCGGCGCCCATGGTTCGAGCGTCAGTAGACGGACTGAAGCCGATCACGCGACGGAGATATCACGCGCCATTCGCACCGCGTCCTCGCCACCAGCATAATAATTCCGCCGGCGCCCGGCCTCGATGAAGCCGACGCGCTCATAGAACTTGCGCGCATCGACGTTACCGGCGCGGACCTCCAAATGAATCAGAAACGTGCCGGCCGTGCGCGCTGTTTCCTCGAGCCAGGCGAGCAGCGCACGTCCGACCCCGTGACCCTGATAAGCCGCATCGACAGCCATGAGTGCGAGATGCGCGCGACGTTCTAGAAACTCCATGACCGCAAAGCCTGCGATGCGCTTGCCGTCGCGTGCGACAAGCGCGACGTAGTCGCTGTTTGCAAGGCAGCGACACAGCCGCTGCTCGTCCCAGGTATGCGGCAGCCCATGCTCGACCAAGGATCGAGCCATTGCTGCGAGCTTAGGTACTTCGGTCGCGCGCGCGAGTCCGAGGCGGATCTTCATGGCCTCAAGTATAGTTGCCGCATGCCCGGCCGCGTTATAGGTCTATGGACCATCATTCTGTCCGCCGGCGGCTCCAGGCGCCTTGGAAGGCCGAAGCAACTGCTACGGCGGCACGGCCGGACGCTCTTGAGCGAGACGGCGAATCTCGCGCAGACGGTGACGCCAGGGCGGGTCGTCGTGGTTGTCGGCGCACATCGCTACCGTATGCGCTCGGCCTTGCGCGGCTGCGGCACCGGTGTCCAAACGGTCGACAACTCACGCTGGCGCGACGGCATGGCTGGATCGTTATGCCAAGGCCTTAAGGCTCTACCGCCGGATGCAAGCGCAGCGTTGTTGCTCGTCACTGATCAACCACTCGTAACGCCGGCCGATCTCAAGCGATTGGTCGCGGCCTGGTCGCGGCAGCCGCAGCGCGCAGCCGCCTCTAGCTATGGCGGCCGGCTCGGCATTCCGGCGATTCTGCCGCGCAGGCTCTGGCGCGAAGCGAAGCACGAGCGCGGCGATGTCGGGGCGCGCGCAATCTTGCGGCGACCCGGCGCACGAATCACGACCGTGTCCCTGCCCGCAGCCGGTATCGATATCGATACGGAGCAGGACCTCGAAGCGTTGCGTCGCTAGGCTGCAACCGAGGAACGGCGATTTCTTAGGCTTCGGGCGTCGCGCGGGGCGACGGATACGGTTCGCGCGAGCTACTCCGGTGCGGTCGGCTGTCCCGTCACGCAGTTGATCCAACCCGAATGTCCGTCGGCGTAGTACTCTTTTTTCCAGATAGGCAATCGCGACTTGAGCTCATCGATGATGTATCGACAGGCAGAAAACGCGGCATCGCGATGCGAGCTCGAAACGCCGACCCAGACAGCACAGTCACCGATCTCGAGCGTACCCGCGCGATGCTCAGCAGCGGCTGCGTGCAGGTCGAATTTCTCGATTGCCTCGGCAAGGATTTTCTCGCCTTCCTTGACGGCCAAACCTTCGTGCGCCTCGTATTCGAGCGCGCGTACGGATTTGCTGTCGTTATGATTGCGCACCCAGCCTTCGAAGCAGGCGCAAGCGCCTGCCGCATCGGCACTGAGCTGATCCTTGAGCCGACCGGGATCCAATGCGTGAGTGGAAATCCGGAAGCTCATCCGCCTGCCACGGGTGGAAAAAACAAGACCGTGTCACCGTCTGCGAGCCGCGTGTTCCAGTCGGCGAATTCGTCGTTAACCGCGACCTTGCAACGCGTCATCGTGTCGGCGAACCCGTGCGCAGCAGCGATCTCGGCATAGAGCTCGCCCGCCGTCTTGGCCTTCGTGCGCACCGTTTCAGTGTCCTGTCCGGCCTTGTCGCGAAACGCGGCGAAATAGCGAGCTGTCACGGCGATCATGCCGGACCATCTACAGTGAAATCGCGCTTGCCGCCCGACTTCGCGAGCAGCTTGACTTCGCTGATGCGAATCCCGTGGGACAGCGCCTTGCACATGTCGTAGACCGTCAGCGCCGCAGCCGTCGCACCCGTGAGCGCCTCCATCTCGACACCCGTCTTGTGCGTTGCACGCACGGCGCACTCGATCACGACCTCGCCTGGCGCACCCCAATCGACGCTGACCTGGCAATCCTCCAGCGGGATTGGATGGCAGAACGGTATGAGCTCGGCCGTGCGCTTTGCGGCCATGACACCGGCGACGATCGCCGTGTCGAAGACGGGTCCTTTCTTGGTCCTGAGCTCCGTACCGGCTTGCTGATTCTCGAGCACATCGGACGGAAACACGACGGTCGCCCGCGCCCGTGCCGTGCGTACGGTCACGTTCTTGTCGCCCACATCCACCATCGTCGGCCGGTTAGCCGCATCCACGTGCGTCAGCATCAGCCGCCCATCCGGTACATTTCGACCTTCGATGCCGCCTTGGATTTCGTCGCCCCACCGCGCAACTCGCTGTAGCGATCTGCGCGATGTCGCCAAATGTTCTGTAGGAGCCCGACAACGTCGGCGTCGCTTGCGCCGCTACGTAACACTTCGCGCAACGATGTGCCGTTAGTCGAGAACAGGCAGGTGTAGACCGTTCCGTCTGCCGATAAGCGCGCCCGATGGCAATCGCCGCAAAACGGCGCGCTGACCGAGGAGATGAAGCCAACCTCACCCTGACCGTCGACAAACGCGTAGCGCTGCGCAACCTCTCCACGGTAATTGCGCTCGAGCGGCTCGAGCGCCCAGCGTGAGGAGATCATGTCGACGAGCTGTTTCGACGTGATGACCTCGTCGAGGCTCCAACCGTTCAACGTGCCTACATCCATATACTCGATGAAGCGCACGATGATCCCCGTGCCGCGGAAGTGGTCCAGAAGATCAAGCACGGTGTGATCGTTCTTACCCTTCTGCACGACGACATTGACCTTGATCGGGGCAAGCCCAGCACGGCGAGCCGCCTCGATGCCGTCCAATACGCCTTGGAGCTCACCGCGATTGCCGCTCATGGCACTGAATACCTGATCGTCCATGCTGTCGAGGCTCACGGTGATACGTCTGAGCCCCGCGGCCTTGAGTCCAGCTGCACGCTCGGCGAGCAACGTACCGTTCGTAGTAAGTGCGAGATCGTCGATACCGGGAATCGAGCTCAAAGCGCCGACGATGTCGACGATGTCACGGCGCAGCAGCGGCTCGCCACCCGTGATGCGTAGTTTGTTGACACCGAGCTGCGTGAACAGCCCCGCAACCCGCTTAATCTCGCCGGGCGTGAGCCAGTGCTGCCGCGGCAGCCACTCGAAGCCGTCGCCGTAAATCTCGGTGGGCATACAGTAAGGGCAGCGATAGTTACAACGGTCGATGACCGAAATTCGCAGATCGCGCAACTGACGGTTCAAGGTGTCCTTGACCTCGCCCGTCGTCTGCCATTGTCTAACCTTCTCGTCCACGCCAATAGTCTAACCGATTACACGAGCAATCCTGCGCGCACCGATATGGGGCCAGGACTACCTGATGGCGTCAGGCGTATAGCCGCCTGCCACGCCGTCCCGCGAGAATACGATCTGCCATAGCTGGTTGCCGCCGGCACGAAAGCCCCCGGCGCTCGCGAGCAGGTAATAGCGCCACATGCGAAAGAAACGCTCGCCATACTTGGCCTCGAGATCGGGCCAGGCGCGCTCGAAATTCGCGTACCACGCCATGAGCGTGCGATCGTAGTCCTGCGGAAAATTATGCCAATCCTCGACGATCAGGATGCCCTCGGCGGCCTTGGCGATCTGCCTGGCCGACGGCAGCACACCGTTCGGAAAAATATACCGTGTGATCCACGGATCTGTGCGTGGCTGTGACAGCCGGCCACCGATCGTATGCAGCAGGAACAACCCATCGGGCGCGAGACAACGCCGCACGACCTCCATATACGTTGCGTAGTTCTTGTGACCGACGTGCTCGAACATACCGATCGAGTAAATCCGGTCAAACGGCTCGGACAGCTCGCGATAGTCCTGCAAGCGAATCTCGACCGGCAGACCTTCATTGAGCTCGCTTGCTGCAGCGTGCTGATCCTCCGAGAT
>Ga0224497_10001993_pt1 | contig 12413 bp, 2 predicted proteins | sample SF_Jul11_sed_USG_4_FD_167970 | JGI IMG/M metagenome (GOLD analysis project Ga0224497, IMG submission 167970) | Sediment microbial communities from San Francisco Bay, California, United States - SF_Jul11_sed_USGS_13 | ecosystem: Environmental > Aquatic > Marine > Sediment | place: USA: California... | reverse complement strand
AGTTCGGGAAGCGTGTCATCGGATGATGCGCATCTCAACGGCATTCTGCAGGTTGAACAACTGGCTCTGGCACTTCAAGACAAGCACATTCAACTGCCTTTGGTCGTGAAGTTCGACACCGCCATTCATCTTCCTACTCAACACCTTGATCTGAAACAGCTCACCATTGAATCGGATACAGCCCTTCGCCTTACGGTCTCGGGGACGATCGACGAATTCTTGACCCAAAAGACGGTGAATCTCTCCCTTACCGATACGTCCCTTAACCTCGAAACGATCATGGCGCTCGCCAAAGATTTTCTGCCGCCGGATTTTGCCACAACGAGGATTCGAGGAAACCTTTCTCCCTCCTTGACCCTCACGGGCTCCCTTCCTGACTCCGGGTTTCAGGGGACCATCCACGCGGGATTGGACGGGAAGGATGTCGAACTGCATCTTCCAGATCTCGCGCTGACGGTGGGACCGACAGATCTGACACTCACAGCCAAGGATCTTCAGATCAAGGAAAACCTCCCCTTGATGGGAAACATCTCGGCGAAACTTTCCACTCATGATCTGGCGTTTCAAGCGTATGGCATACACAACCTTGATTTTATGCTCGAGGGCGACTACCAGGACTCTGGACCCTTTTCGGGAAACCTGCAGATCTCCGGCAACACCGCACTGCCCGGCGACCTGCTTGGGACACCATTCACTCTTCCCTTTGCGGTTACCCTCGATACCAGCGGCAATCATCACACCCGTCAGGTCCAGGTGAAGACTCTAAACGTTGACCTGAGCCCTTATGGGTCTTTACAGATGAACGGCGCGATACAACCTCAGCCTGCTCCGAAGCAGGGAATGGATGCCTCGCTTAAACTTCGTCTGTCGCCAAAGATTAACGCCTTACTCTCTCTCATACCCAAAGACCGGCTTCAAGGACTCGTTCTCCAGAAAGGATCCGAACCGGATACCTTTGTGCTGCATGCCACCGGAGCACTTCATCCGGATTTCCGTCCCGAATGGGCAAAAGCTACTGCCGCACTCAAGCTGTCCTCCCTTCAAGCTAAATTGGAATCCTTCGGCGCAGAAGGCACCATGCACCAACTCACCTTTCTACTTTCTTCCGGCTATCAGGAAACCAATGGTGCATTTCAGGGAACGGTAGGATTTTCCTCAAACTTCTCCAATCTCCTTGTAGCTGATACGGTAACAGTCGGGACCAGCCATGTGATCCTGAAGTCTTCTTTCCAAGGCAATCTCTCGCCGACCTATCAACCCACCAGCCTTCGCTCAGAAGACCAGCTCCAACTCACGCTCGGCAACACGACGTACCAGGATCCCTCACTGACGGCCACCATTCCTTCGTTCAAACTGTCATCAAAAACCAAGGAAGATGTGTTTAAAAAAGATTACCTATTAGAGAGCCTGCGACTGACCAGCGAACAGATATTAGATATGGGGATAAAAGCCCGGTTTAAGGAGGCGACCCAACAATTTGATGTGGATCTGAAGATGCCTCTTCTTCACGTGGGCAACCTTCTCCCCCATCTGGCGGGACCACTGATGAAGGGAGTCGAGGAGATCAATCCAAAAGGACGGGTCAGCCTGGCCCTGCGAGCTGCGGGTAAGATTCCACAGGAAGCTGATCTCAAGCAATTGACCCTGCCGTTGGGAGTCAATGGAAAACTCACGCTGCGGGATCTCGAGGGAGCCGTCTCGGGGTATCAGGTTCAGGGGGGCAACGGTACCATGACGATGGCCTATTCCCCGAAAGCGACACCTCAGACCCAACTCACGACTGATCTGACGCTCAATCGGATTCACTTGCCGGACACCCTCCCGATCCGGGAATTAGCCGACACTTCCCTGCACGTCAGCATAGTGTCTCCCGATCTCAATGAGGTCCAGATTGACCCGATCCATGTAACGTCCAAGGGAGTAGACCTTTCCCTCAAGGGCACGGTAGTGGGCCTGCGTGAGCTTTTGTCTTCCACATCGCCTCGTGGCACCCAATTGGCGAAGGTCTTTGCCCAACTGCAAACCCGCCTGGGTGTGAATGTGGAAACCCTTCAAGAAGCCTTACAACCCTTGGGGGTCAAGGGAACCGGAAAAGCTCTGGTCACCCTCTCCATGCTCAAAAAAGAACAAGGGCCCCTAGACGCCTCTGTAGAGATCGGGACTGAAACACTTTCTCTGACTCGTGATGGCACTGAACTGCGTGACATGAACGGAGGGATACAGTTCAGAAAATCATTGGCCTGGAAACCGGATGGGCTCCCCTCTCCCCCGAAAAACCAGTTCCAGCCGTCCGACCGGATTGCTCAACTCAAATCGTTTTCCCGGAAAGGACAGACCCTCACCATTGAGCGCCTCCAGCTCGGGCCATTCACGGTCCAGAACTTCTCGACCAATTTGGCGTTTGAGCAACAGTCCCTCAAAATGCAAAATCTCGGCATGAATCTTCTTGGTGGAGGGATAGGAGGAAATGTGATCATCGCCGTCGAACACCCCCTGCGTGTGTCTGTGGAGCTTGAAGTGGTGAATCTCGATGCCAACCAACTCATCAAGACGGAATCCAAAATAATGGGCGATAGCACAATCGCCGCAACGATTGGACTCACGACCATTCTGCAGGATGCCACGGGAGCCGTGGATTTAAGTCGATTGGAATGCAACCTGCACATCACGCACATCGGGAAAGAAGCACTCGATCGTTTCCTCGTATTCTTAGATCCGGAAGGAAGCAATCCAACGCTCTCCAATGCCCGTGCCCAATTGAAATTTGCGAATCCCTCTCGGGTGACGGTGGAGGTGGCCAGGGGCCAATTGAGTCTGACGATTCACTTTCAGGGGAGCCTGATTCCCACCTTCAGGCTGGATCGCGTCCCTATCGCCAAGATGAAAAACATCGAAAAACTCACCGCCGCCATCCCCAACTGGAACGACCTGGCAAAGGTGTTGGAATTGATCGGAGCTGAGACTTACTACTTTACCCCCGAAGGAGAAGTGGTGTTTAAATAAGTGAAAATCCTTCTATCTATTGTCATGCTGAGCAACGCGAAGCATCTCGCTGAACCATGGCCTGGTTAAGCTGGGCTCAGATCCTTCGCCCGACTCAGAATGACAAGGGACAGACTCAGAATGACAAACGTTCGGTTCAGGATGACGTTATGAGGGCATTCGGAAACAACTTTTTGAGATTTGATAAGATATACGAGACCTTACTCTAATAAGGAGCGGAATTCTTATGTCCCTTTCCCATTTTCCCATAACATCATACAAGCTAATGCGCCCATTACGGTTTCAAGGCTTAAGAGGAATTGTTCTTCTTAGTCTGATCTCTTGGCTCCCTGCTTGTGGCGGACCCCTGGTCGGAGTGACCGTGGTTGATGAACGCACGGCCCTGGAAAACCAGGTTCTGGGCACGTATCAAGAACTCAATCAACAAGTCATGCTGGTCGCGTCAGTTCGCTATATCGATCCGAAGGGTAAATTGAAACAAACCCAGGAGCTTCCTCCCGGGAAAAAAGACGTCGTGCGTGCCCTTCAACGGGTGTCCTTTAACAAAGATGATCTCAATCGCTATAAATCCTTGGGGATTGTCGGGGAAAACAATGAAGGTGGCGTCACCCTCCTGGAGCAGGAAAAAGTTGAACCGGCCGACCGAGCGTTTGTCGCAAATCTGATTAAGGAGGAAAATGAGGATCGCCTCGTCATCATGAGCCGGATCATTGAGACCAACGAAACCCTCTCACCCTCAGATTTGCCGCGTGTTCACAAAATGTTTGCCGCTCTGAACCGGGATAAAGCCCTTAAGGGGGAACGAATTCAACTGGATAACGGAGAATGGATTCAAAAAGACACCACATCTTAATGCAAGACTCTTCTGTGACAATTGATCCTCCTTCCCAACCTCCAAGGGAGATGCTGTTGAAAGGAAGATGGACCGTTCAGATTCAATCCGCCGTATGGTGCGTGATGGTCTTCACAGGCTTGGTCTGGGCCTTGTGCGCCTCTGCGCCGGCCATGGCTGGAACACCTCAACGCATCACCGCTCACCCCGCTCTGGATTATCAACCCTCCGTCTCCACCGATGGCCAATCTCTCGCGTTTGTGTCCATGCGTTCGGGAAGTCTGGATATCTGGGTCCAAACCCTCAGGAGTTCCGAACTCACACTTCCGCGTCAGGTGACCACGCATCCAGCCACTGACCAGGAACCGGCCTTGAACCGGGATGGCACCCGACTGTTGTATGTGTCCCATAAATCTGATCCACGCGGTGATGTGTACCTCCTGGACCTCATCACCCGCGAGGAACAGCGATTGACGGATTTAACCAGTGGCGATGGTTCCCCTCAGTGGGATCAAGAAGAACAAGGATTTTTGTACCTCAAACGCGATCCACTTCAAGGCACATCAGCCATCTACCGTAAATCCTTTTCAAACCAAACAGAAGAATTGATTGTTCCCGAAGCCACCAGCTTTTCCGTGAATGGCCAGGGACAGCTCCTGTATTCCAATGGCGCACATCTGACCCTGATGAACCTTCAGGACAACAGCTCAACTTCATTTGACGATGACGGGAAGGTATTGGATCTCTGGCCCGCTTTGGATCGCCATCCCTCCGCAGCCACCGCGAATCACCCGCTGTTTTTTACCCGATATGAACGGGATACCAACGGCGATGGGCTGGTCGATACCGATGATGAATCATCCATCTGGATGAGACAATGGGACCCGCAGCCGCATCAACTCCAAGGCCTCTATCGGATCACTCCGGCGCACCAATTTCATGCCTACCCTGCCGTGTCTGGAGATTTCCTGTATTACTCCGATCTGAAAACCGGCGATATTTTCCGGATCGACATCCCCGCGTTTCTCAAGGACTATGCCAACCTCAATGACGCCAAAACATTGGCTGCCTCATATCAGGATCATGTCCAGCTGGACCTGGCCCTCCTGGTCCTGACTAACATTTCTCACAATTTGTTGGCCCAACAACCTCCTGAAGCACGAGCGGAATTTGATTTTTCTCTCGCTGAGGCACACACACAGGAAGGGAATTTTATTGCAGCACGGCAATCATTGGAGCCCTATACACAGCAATCCGGCCGAATCGGGGCGTTGGCTCGTATTTACACGATCGTCCTGCGTATCCAGGAACAGGCCCAGGGTGTCAGCTCCGCGGCGAGGCACCGGTTAGTGACAACAGGTGCTTCTGAACTTTTGGCCATCGGGCAAGAGCACCGGGACATGGATGAGGTGTACGGTCAGGCCCTGATTGAGGCTGGACGGCTCTACCTCTTTGCGGAAGATCCCCTCACGGCCTTGGATTATCTGGTCAAAGTCGATGAGGTGCAGAATAAGGAGATTCGAGCCAAAGGACTTTTCACCAGAGGCGAAGCCTACCGGATTCTGGGAGACGCCCCCAATGTGATTCGCGTATTCGTAGATGTCATTCAATTATTCGGCGAGCGATCTTCATGGGGCAAACGTGCCATCCAAAAAGTCATTGTTCTCTCCCAGCAGGGAGAGACAGCCCATGATCGCATGACGGCGTTAAACACGTTGATCCCCCAGCACCCCGACCTTCCCGTGTTGATCGCCACCACTCGACTCACCATCGCCGACCTCCATTACGAACAGGGAGAACAACTGTCCGCGTTGGAAACCCTGGATTTCATCGTCTCGGCTCCTGATCTTCCCAACGAACTCGTCATCCAGGCCTATCAAAAAAAGGCCGCGATTCTTTCGGGATCGGAACGGTACCAGGAAGCGGCGGATACCTATGCCACCTTAAGTCAATTCACCGGAGAAGATCAGACCGAACTCGAAGGGACCAAGAGCCTTCTCGTTTTGCAACTGGTGAAAAAAGCGCTCAAGGACCGGAAGGTGGGGGAGACCCGCATTGCCGTCAAATCCCTCAAACAACTCATCGACCAATATCCCGAATCCGTGGAAACCCATCGGGCTTATATTGAGACCAAAGCCATGCTCAAGGAAGCTCCGGAGGTCCAAGCCTGGTATACCGATTTAGTCAAAACACATCCCGAACATGCGGCGTATCAATATGGCCAGGCCTTGGCGTTGTCCTATGCCGATCCACCAGACTTACCTCTGGTGATCCGCCTCCTCCAACGCGCCATGGAAAAAGATCCCGCCATTGGGTATGTCCATCAAACACTAGGCTGGGCCTACGAACAATCGGAACGGGCTTCCGGCAAGAAGGGCTATCTTGAGAAAGCCGAGCAGGAATATCGCATCGCCCTGGAGATCAACGATGCCGATCGCTTTCCCGACGTGGAATCGCAACTGCTCTTGAATTTGGGGAACACCTATCTGGCTCTCTCGAATTTCCGCGAAGCCTACCGACATTACCGGCAGCGTGAGGAGCAATTCGCGCCAACCGGCGAGACTATCACCGAATGGCTCTATCGAAAAAATTATGGAGAGGCCTGTTTTAAATCCGGACGTACTGAGGAATCGTTGGTGCAATATCAGTTGGCGTTACGGAACGTTCCTCCCGAACAGCCAAACTTACAAGCCGAAATCCTGGAACGCATCGGATTGGCCCATCAGGACATCGGACAATATGCCAAAGCCATTGACGCCTTCACCAAAGCCCTTGATCTCAACCGTGAGCTAGGGCAGGAACAAAACGTCACCCTTCTCCAGAGAAATATCGGGGTCAACCTGTTTAACCTGAGCCGCGCCAGCGAAACCGGTGGACGGGAGGAGCTTAAGCAGGCTTTGGGCAGTTACTTTACCAGTCTGGACCATCTCACGGCGGGCGGCGGGAAAACCCTTGCGAAGGGACCCGGCCTGTTCAATGTGAATGTGGCTCTCAGTGAAGGCGGCTCACAAGCCGCCAGCGGATTCGACCTGATGGGCGAACAAAAGCTCATGTTCAGTTACATCGCCAGCACCTATGAGCAATTAGACGAAGCCGGACCCGCCCGGGATTTTTATCGCAAAAAATTGGCTCTGCTTAACCAGGTGTCTACGGCTAACCAGGATGCCGCAGCCCTGACTGAAAAAGCCATTGTCCTGAACCGGCTGGGAGTCCTTTCGCACCAGTTACATGAACCTGAGCAGGCCATGGAGTCCTTTCGCCAATCCTTGAATTACACCCGAACGTTGAATATGCCATTCGGGACCAGTGCCAACATCTATAACCTTTCTCAACTGGCTGTCGAAAACATCCTACAGGGCCATACGCCTGACCAGAGCCTGGTGGAAGCGATCACCTCAGGCATTCAGGATCTCCAGCAACGGAACTACGAAGATCGCAATCTGTTTTTCACGCTCACCAACACGGCCTTACTTCTTTCACTTCTCCCGACACCTTCGCTGGACACGCACCTCAAGCCGGCGGAAGCCGTCGAACGCATGCATGAGCGGTTTACCTCTACGACCCTTCCGTGGTCCTATTACCAGAAAGCTGAATCGCTCCTGCACAAACCCGCCCTGTTCTCCGACAATCAACGGCTCCCCGCTCAATTTCTGGTGAAGTTGAACCAGGCCGAATTAGCACGAACGGCGGATCAGCCTCAGATCTATCGCCGCATCCAGGAAGACTTGCTCAAGCTGGTGGAAGACCGACAAACACCCAATAGCTGGCTGTGGTATTTGTCTCAGGCAGAAGAGGCAACCGATCCCCCCACGCGGAAAAATTTCCTCACAAAATCCGTTGAGACCGTCCTTCGTTTCCCCGCGCAAACCGACCCTCGAACAGGACGTGCCAACACCTGGCCCGCCTACGAACGCTTGACCATGCTCTCAGTCGACCAATTGATAGAAGACGGCCGTCCGGACGACGCCTTTACCGTGTCCGAGCAATTGAGCATCCGGCAAATGACCAGCGCCCTCTACGAAGCGCTGGGAGAAGACTTTTTTCTCAAAGGGCTGGGAGACTATGAACCGGAATTGAAATCGTTACTCGGAAAACTCCGGCAAGCCAGAAATCAGGGTGACATCGCAGCCATTGAAGAATCGGCTCACGCCCTCCAGGACACGCTCTATGCCCTGTTTGAAGAACATCCATGGGCCACCCCTTCCTTCTGGGCGTATCCTCCGACCAAGGAGCTGTTATTGTTGGGAGTCGAGGCACAACACCCCTACTTGAAAATTGTCAAAGGGATACAAGGCTATCATGGCTTCATCCATGACGGGGATACGCTCCATTACAGTCCTCTGGTGGTGAGCGACAAAGGGATTACCGGCGATGAAGAATTTCACCGGCGGCTGAGACAAGCAGCTTCCGCCTATGTCTCGATGCCTCAGGAACTGGAGTCCTCACTTTCTTCACTGGCTCTCGATCAGAAACCGCTCACGTGGGTCAGCAACTTCTATGACTTCCTGAATGGCTATCATCAGCGCAGCCTCTTTTTTTCTTACATCACCACCCCAAACACCTTTCACCCTTCCATCCCTTCAACAACAGGAGAAATTCCCTTTGTGCTCCAACCTTTTAATGGAATAGCGGACCACGATCATCCACTGGCGGCCCAAACCAACATTGCGGTGTTTCTCCAACCTCCGGATACGTTCTCCTTTGAAGTTCAGGAAGCTCAGGATGTTCGTGAATTTGTCTCTGTGCTCGATTTTGCCGGCATGCAGCATCATTCGATCCTGCTGCTGGGGGGCTTCCCGTCCTCATCGACTTCCCCATGGGTGTTGATTTCCTCTCTCCTTCGCGCCGGATTTCCCCATGTTGTCGTGAGCCGAACATCACTCGATCCCCAAACCGCCACCCAATTTCTGAACCACTATCTGACGCACCTCAACATGCTTCCTCCCGATGAGGCTGTGATGGCCGCATCGCAGGATATCTGGGGACAGGACACGGCAAAATATCCTTTCCACCACTACGGATTCGCAGGCATGGGTCCAGACGAACGAAAGGAATATGCGGCCTCCATTTACGACCAGGAAGTGGCGGACGCTATTCACGCATTTGAAACCAAGGACTTTCCCGCCTCCCTCGTGCACATCGAACATGCACTCGCGCTCATCGAGCATGCTCAAAAGCGGAAGGACTTCAAAGAACTCACCACCCTGGCCGTGGAAACCGCCTTTGAAGTCAACAATTACGAAAAAGGCATTTTCTTTCAACAGAAGCTGTTGGATTCGCTCACACCGGAGACCCCTGCCAGCGAGCGGGCCGAGGCCGAATATCGTTTAGGCATCCTTCATTCTCGTCTGGAACATTTTGACATTGCCGTGAAGCACCTCGAACATGCCAACCAGATTTGGCAACAAGGCGAAGAGCTTGATCGCCTCGCGGAAGGCATGGCCACACTGGGGGTCGTGCGCGAAAACATGGGGGCCTATACGGAAGCCCTGGAACAATTCAACCAATCGTTTTCCCTGTACCAGGAAATCGGGGAAATGGGGCACACGGCTTTTCAATACCGGCGAATCGGCCGTATTTACTACCTTCGATTGGGCCGATATGAGAAAGCACGGGAAAACTTCCTGGCCGCCCTGAAGCTGTACCAGGAACAAGGAGATCCTAAGGGAGAAGCCGAAGTGCTCTATGAAGTGGGATTGACCTTTGAAAAAGTCGGGCTGTTTGACCAGGCCGCTGATCGCTACCACCAGGCCCTCGCTATTGCGAAAGAATTGGATGATCCCATGCTCCTGGCAACAGGCGATCTCTACCTCGCCAATGTGGCCTGGTTTCAGGGGAACTATCAAACGGCCTTTCAATTATTAACCCAGGCCGATAAAAAAGCGGAAGCAGCAAATGACCCGCAATTGGGTATTATGGTGAAAAATACCCGCGGGTTGATTTACTGGACACTCAATGACAGTGACAAAGGACTGTTACATTTACACGACGCCGTCACGCTCAGCCAGTCTGTCAACATCCAAGCCGAGTTAGCCTCTTCGCTGAACAATCTTGGATTGATCTACCGGCAACGGGGCGACCACGCCACCGCGCTGGACTATTTTCAAAAGGCGAAGACCCTTGACGAGTCCCTCAAGAGCCAATGGGGCTTAGGCTACGACCATCGCAATATCGGCATCTCGTTACTGGCCTTGGGGCAGTTGGAAGAAGCCGAGGTCCATTTCCTCAAAGCCGAACAGATCAGTTCCGACATCCACAATGTCATCAATTGGGTCAAGGCCTTATTAGAACTGGGAAATGTCAACAAGGCTCTTGTGCGTCCCGACCAGGCCCTTGGATATTACGAACGGGCATATGAGCTCTCGCAGCGATACGGCATCAAGGAAGTAGAATGGCGGGCGGCAGCCGGCAAGGCCACCTTGTTGCGGGAACAAGGAAAGCTCCCTGACGCGTTGACCTGGTTTACCAAAGGCGTCGAGGTGGTGGAAGGCATGCGGGCGGCACTGAAGATCGATGAGTTACGCAACAGTTTCCAGACCAACAAACTGGATCTGTACCGTGACATCATCACCCTGCTGATCACCCTGAACCGGACCGATGACGCATTTAACTTCTTAGAACGTTCTCGATCACGAAGTTTTATCGACCTGCTGGGCAATCAAAAACTCACGTTCAAAAACCAAGGGGATCAGGAAACCTGGACCAGGATCGATACCATGGCTTCGACTCTGGATTCCTTAAAGTCAGAACTGGGTTCGTATGAGGAGCCCCCTACCGACCTCCAGGAACGATATCGCAACACAAAAACGCTGTATGAAGAAGCGATTTTGGAGGTGAAACAGCAGAATCCAGGCCTCAGCAGTTTTGTCTCGGTGGATCCGTTAAATCTCAAAGGGATTCAACAGCTCTTGTCGCCTAAAGTGGGATTACTCACCTATTTTTTGACGAAAGACCAGCTCTACCTGTGGCTTATCACCAAAGAACGAACGGTCTTTCACACCGTTCCGGTGAAGGAGGAAGACCTCACACGATTAGTGACCCGCTATCGGCAACTCGTTCAACACCTGGAACCGGTTGAGGATGAGTTGCAGAAACTCTATACGTCCCTGATCCAACCGGTTGAAACGGAAATCAAAAACCTGGAGTATTTGGGAATTATTCCGGATGGGCCGTTACACTTTCTCTCCTTCGCCGCACTCAAACACGGTCCGGCCTATCTGGTGGATGATATCCCGCTCTTTTACGCACCCTCGGCTTCCGTCTTTCAATTTACCTTTGCCAAACGTCAAGCCGTCAAAAATGACAAAATCCTCGCGATCGGGAACCCGGATTTAGGAAATTTCAATTACGATCTTCCGCTGGCCGAATTAGAGGCCCAAAGCATCAAATGGAATTATCCCAATATGGACATCCTGACCGGAACAAAGGCCACCAAAGAATGGGTGGTGAAGAATATTTCCCGATATGGCATCATCCACTTAGCGGCTCATGGGGAATTCGATGAGGGTAATCCGCTGTTATCCTCACTCTGGCTGGCTTCAGAAAACCCCGAAAACCGGCGCCTGACCGTGAAGGAGATTTTCGGTTTGGAATTGAACGCGGATCTGGTGACCTTAAGCGCCTGCCAAACGGGACTGGGCAAACTGGAAGCCGGAGAACTCATCGGCCTCAACCGGGCGTTTATTTATGCCGGTACCCATGCCCTGGTTTCCGCGTTGTGGCGAGTGGATGACCTTTCCACTTCGGTGCTCATGAAACATTTTTACCGGAATTACGTCACGGCAAATAAAGCCAGAAGCTTGCGTCAAGCGCAACTCCTCGTCAAAAAGGATTATCCCCACCCATCCTATTGGGCAGGGTTCAGTTTAATCGGAGACTATCAATAATGGGAGTGTTGAAAAAACCCGCCAGCGGCGTTCTCGCCCCTTTGTCATGTTCACGTACCCACATGTACGTTCCACGTGCCTATGAGGCTGCGGCCTTCCCTTCGAGGGGCCTCAGGACAGGACTGGACGGCCTTTTTGAACCTTCCCTTATAAGCTTCGCTTGCCATGCAATGATATGGCGATTCTTGAAACTAGTGGAAAATCTGAATATTCAATTGTCCTTTAATCATGCCCTACACCAACGTCGAAAGGGGGCCTGCATGCCAGACCGTATCGCTCGCGTAATCTTCGGAATCGTCCTTCTCACTGTGGCAGCGTGGATGCTTCCCTCAACCAATTGGGCGGCCACATTCTACGCCAAGCAGGATGGCGTCAAAGTCAATGCTGAGAAATCTCCCGCCTCCGCTGTCATCGCCACCTTGGCGCTAGGAGATGCGGTCACCGTCCTGGCCGAAGAAGGTCGACTTGCCAAAGTCAAAACGGCAACAGGCAAAACCGGCTGGGTCTTTACCTTCAGGCTCTCTTCAACCAAGCCCAGCGCGAAAAGTGTCTCGGGGCTCTCCGGCCTAACGGGGAGACGCCAAATTGCGGCTCGCGAATCCCGCGCAGGAGGCAGCATTCGCGGCCTTAAAGAATCCACCGAGCAGTATGCCAAAGACAAACAGATCAAGCAGGAACACCGCGATGCGGTC
>Ga0224497_10001992_pt1 | contig 12414 bp, 13 predicted proteins | sample SF_Jul11_sed_USG_4_FD_167970 | JGI IMG/M metagenome (GOLD analysis project Ga0224497, IMG submission 167970) | Sediment microbial communities from San Francisco Bay, California, United States - SF_Jul11_sed_USGS_13 | ecosystem: Environmental > Aquatic > Marine > Sediment | place: USA... | reverse complement strand
CAGTCTTCGGAATGCCATCCTTCCCCTCACATTCCATCACGACAATCTGTTCCGACTGTGCGACCTGCGGGGCCGCCAATCCGATTCCCTCATAATGAACCATCGTCTCAAACATATCATCAAGGAATTCCTGTACTCGTCGACTCCCGATTGATGCGGGGTCGACAGGCTTTGCCTGTTGCCGGAGAACCGGGTTGCCGATTTTTGCTATAGGTAATATCGCCATGCACCTGACTCCTTTTCGCAGTCTTCTGGGAGTGTTGAAAAATGCCGCCAGCAGCGTTCCCTGCCTTCGCCGGAGCGGCTTCGCGCAGGCAGGTCGCCTCTTGGCCGTGCTCACGTACTCCTCAGTACGCTCCGCCTGTCCAAGCGGCTGCGGCCTTCCCTTCGAGAGGACTCAGGGCAGGACTGGACGAGCCTTTTTGAACAGTCCACTATTTTTCTCTCGTAAGCTTCTGTTACTCATATGCTGATGAAATGGCCAAAGATTTGAATTATTCAGCAGCCCTTCTTGTCATTCGTCTCATGAAGGATCCACTCCTTGCCCCACCCTCCGGCATGATTCTGGACTTTCTTTCGGTTATTCCGGATTCGCTGTTAACTCACCTTCAAGTTTGCCGGTGGCGGAGGCGGTTCTGTGGACTGGGGTGTTTCCCCGAATTGTTCTTGATGCTCTTCCCACCAGGTCCACCATTCCTTCTCCCATTCTTTCCGGTCTTCAGGAGTCGAGACTTCCCAATCATGGATTGAGCCGCTGAAGTGGGTGAGATTCCAGAAGGAATCGCGCGCCGTGATCGACACATACTGCTCTGGATCGGAAATGACACTGATAATTAGAGGCAGAACTTCCTTTCGAGGCACCCTCCGTGCTTCAAACACGGCCGTGCTTCGAATCGTGGAATTAGGGTCTTTCACCATCACCGCTATAGCCGGAATGACTTGGTTAGGATCCAATCGTGTCGCCACCCGCAAGGCATGGGATCGGATTTTTGATTCTTCATCCGGATTCATGGCGACCTCCAGCAACCCCGGGAGCGCGGAGGGATCATTGATCATGGACAGGGTTTCCACCGCATTAAACCGGACTCTGGACGCCGGCATCCTAAGCGCTTTCACTAAATACGGGACCGAATGTTTCCCAAAATGGACGAACTCGCCGATGGCCCAGAATTCCTGCCTCCCCTCAAGCAGAGGAATGAGGGATTCCAAACGCTCCTGATCCTGTGGCGTTAAGACTTCAGGAGAGGGAGTCGCCTTGACTCCCGGGGTGGATTCGTCGGGTTGGAGAGGAGGCTCATAGGGGACTTGGGCCAGGTAGACCGGGGAACGGCTTGGCCCTGGTTCCGCCCATAGGGGTGCGCCGGCCAGGAAAAAGGCGACGACCACCCAACACATGGTCTGTGAGCGGATTGTAATTCGCTGCGTCATGGACATCCCTTTCGTGAATCCTCGTAGATGAATCTTGGCAATCATTTAGTCTAGTAGCAGATGGCTAAAACGGTCAAGCCAATCCTACTGCACTTTCAGCTCTGTCCAGGCTCGATCATAATAGCGAATCGCCTCCTGCACATCTTCCAGCCACTCCATCCGTGGGAGCATCTCGTTCGGCGGGTACACCGCTATATTGTTGCGAATGTCCGCCGGCAGACGATCCCGAACATGGCGATTGGCTGAGGCAAATAATAATCGCTGCGATGTCAAAAGGGCTACCTCTTCATCTAAAAGATAATTGATGAAATCCATCGCCAGCTCTTGTTGACGCGAACTGGCCAAGACCGCCAGACAATCGGTCCAGATCATTCCTCCCTCTTGCGGGAGGGCATACCGGATTGACGGGTGCTCACGCATGGCCCTGGCGATCGGCCCGCCCCACGCATGCGCCAATACCACTTCCCCGGCAACGAGAAGCTGGTCAAATTGTTCACTCGTGTAGGCTTTGATCAACGGCTTTTGCGCCATCAATTTCTGTTTGGCCTCTTGAATGGCCTGAGGATCGACACTATTGAGCGAGTAGCCCAATGTCTGGAGTGCCAACCCAAAGACTTCCCGTTCATCGTTCAACATACTGATTCGACCCGAGAATTGAGGATCCCATAAGGCTTCCCAACTCGTTGGCGGTTCCGTCACCACATCCGCGTTATAGCCAATCCCGGCGGTTCCCCATAAATAGGGAATGGCAAAACGGTGGGTGGGATCAAACGCAAGCTGTTGGAGGTGAGACTCGAGATCTTGGACATGGGGAATTTTTTCAAGATCCAACTCCGCCAGCAAGCCCAATCGTCCCATGATGCCGGCCATAAAATCAGAAGGCACGACCACGTCATACCCGGTCATGCCGGTTTGCACTTTTGCCAATAACTCTTCATTGCTACTAAAGGTATCCACCACCACGCGAACCCCTCGGGTCGCTTCAAATTCGGCCACCACAGCTGCATCCACATAATCCGACCACGTGAAATAATAGAGGGTGGGACGCTGAGAAGAATGGGATTCCGAAGAGGTGGAAGATTCCGAACATCCTCCAGCCACCAACAGGGTCAGGAGCACAGCACACAGACGCATCATATTCATCACTCGCAGACGTTCATCAATAAGAAGATTCAGACGAGGCCGGTGTGGACCGCTGCTGAACAAACCAGGACAATCCCACGCACACCATGGAGACGACCACCATCACCGCCGACAAGGCATTAATCTCCGGCGTCATCCCTGTTTTAATCATCGAAAACACTTTGAGTGGTAATGTCGTCGAACCGGGACCGGCGACAAAAAATGTCACCACAAAGTCATCCAAGGATACGGTAAACCCTAAAAGCCCGGCTCCCCAGATAGCCGGACGCAGCAACGGAAGCGTGATATGGGTGAGCACCGCCCATGACGTGGCACCCAAATCACGGGCCGCGTCTTCCCAGGCAGGATCCAGCTTGCGGAGACGGGCCCTGATAATCACGATGGTCAACGGGAGATTGAACACCATATGTCCGATAATAATGGTGCCAAACCCCAGATGGACTTGGCATAAGACAAACACCATCAATAAGGCCACGCCCAATAAAATTTCCGGAATCACCAGCGGCAACACCAGGACCATATTCACCCAGGGCCTCTGCACGCCTTGACGTGTTTCCAGACCGATGGCCGTCCCCACTCCAAGGATGAGAGCCAATCCGGTTGATGCCAAGGCAATGACCACACTATTGACCGTCGCCTCGAGAATCGCCTGGTCCATCGCCAGCTTTTCGTACCACTGAAACGTGAACCCTTTCCACGCCACTCCCATCGTGGAGGCATTAAAGGACAGTGCGATCAGGATGACCACCGGCAGATATAAGAACAGCATGACCAGCAGGCTCATCACGATGAAGCTGGTCGGCATCCGCTTCATGACGGATCCTTTCCCACGGACGTCCGACCCAGCAGAAACCATAGGAGAAGGACGGTTCCCATCAATCCGAATGAGAGCGCTGATCCAAACGGCCAGTCACGTGCGACCAGGAATTCTTGCTGGATGAGGGTTCCCAGCATCATTTTTTGCCCTCCACCCAACAGATACGGCGTAATGAAGGCACCAAGGGAAGGAATAAAAACCAACACCCCCCCGGCCAGAAAACCGGGTGTACTGAGAGGAAGCAGCACATGTCGAAACATGGCGCCCATGGACGCATATAAGTCAAACGCCGCGTCCTCCAATTGCGGAGAGATGCGTTCTATGGCCACCACCAGAGGAAGCACCATAAAAGGCAGATAGCCATAGACCAGTCCCACAAATACCGACACATCGGTGAACAACAAGGGAAGCGGTTCCTCCAGAAATCCCAGCCTTATCAGCAGGGTATTCAGGATGCCGTCAGCTCGCAAGATCAGCACCCACGCATAGGTGCGAACCAAAAAATTCGTCCAAAATGGAATCATCACAAGAGTCAGCAAGATGAGTTGCCAGGGACGGGAAGCCCTGGCCAGACAATAGGCTAAGGGAAACGCCACCACCGCACAAACTACCGTCGTCAATCCCGCAAAAAGAAGAGACCGGAAAAATATCACCCCCACAAGTGGATCAAGGACCCGTTGATAGTTTTCCCAGGTCGCGATCCAGGTAATTCCCCCATACATCCCCCGACTCGCTAGACTCACGCCGAAGACCAATACCAGCGGGAGAAAAAAGAACAGGCCCAAAAAGAGACTTGCGGATACGAGGGACAGCTTGACAGGAAAGGCGGAAGATGTGGCAAGACGATTGATCAGCATGGGGCAGGGTGAGCGGGCAACACTAATCCCTCGTGTGCCCACCAATGCACGTACACCGGTTGGCCAACGGCCAATGGACAGGCCTGTGCTTCGGCAATTGGCACACGGGCCATCCAGATCGTCTCGTCTCGAAGCCGAACATGGTACACCACTTCATTCCCGGAAAAGGCGACATGGTGCACAATCGCCTGAAGCATATTGTCATATCCGTTGACGGACATGTCAGAGGACACATGCACGCGCTCGGGGCGAACCATGACCGTAACGGCCCCCTGCGGAGAATCATGTGGGAAACACGTGACCATGACGGGTGACAAGACACCATGTTCAACCCGACACAACCCACCTTCACAGCGAGCGATGTTCCCGGACAAGACATTGGAAAGCCCGATAAACTGAGCCACAGTCGAAGACACAGGGTGATCATAGATCTCCTGAGGTGTCCCCACTTGCAACAACTTCCCGCCGTGCATGACCGCAATGCGATCCGACAGCATGAGGGCTTCATCCTGCTGATGGGTCACGCAAATAAATGTCGCCTGCACCTCGCGCTGCAACCGCTTCAGCTCTCCTTGCATCTCCTGGCGTAGCTGCTGGTCCAAAGCGGCCAAGGGCTCATCCAACAGCAGGACGACCGGACGATTCACTAAGGCTCGTGCAAGCGCCACCCGTTGTTGCTCCCCTCCAGACAATTGCCCTGGAAGTCGGTTCTCCTTTCCTTGCAAACGAACCAGAGCCAACATGTGACTCACCGCCTTTTGAATATTGGCCTGGCGTTCCCCTTTCATTTGTAAGCCGAAGGCCACATTCTCAAACACGGACAGATGTGGGAAGAGCGCATAGTGCTGAAACACCATATTGACCGGTCGCTCATGAGGGGGATCCAAGGTGACAACACGTTGCTGAATAAAAATGTCCCCTTGATCGGGCCGATCTAATCCGGCAATTAATCGAAGAATCGTGGTTTTCCCAGACCCACTCGGCCCCAATATAGAAAAAAACTCTCCGCTTTGGATAGACAATGACACATGATCCACCGCCCTCACGAGGCCATGAGTTTTGATAACCTTATCGAGTACGACGCTTTCATTCACGGGATAGAGATTCCTTCCAAGAGAATCAGCAAGACGCCAGGGTGACGATTCTAGGAAGGGAGGAAAAAGGAAGTCAATGAAGAGACAAGGGCCAGCCTGCCAAATGGAAACCGATTGAGGCAAGTGAGGTGACCGAGAAGACTATGGCAAGGGTACGGGATGGGTGAGGTCCGCGTTAGGCATGTGTGACGCTCATCCGCATCAAGGATTGCAAGACGGCTTCTTGAACGGTCGAGCTCGGGTCACGGAGTGCCAGCGTTAAGGCCTCAAGTGCCAGACGTTGGTCCGATATCCGAAGGGCTTGTCCCCCCAATTGAAGGGCGGCATCCAATCGAGCGTCCGGATCCTGATGAAAGAGAAGATTGTTCATGGATCCTTCAACGGTATGTTGACCTGTTTTGATAGACATGCTGCGTCTCCTTTCAGGACGGAATTCTTCCTCGTGGCCAACCCGGGTTCGGGGGTTCATTTCTTTAGCCTCGGCCCCTCTCTCCCCACATCGTGATCAATGCCCTCTGAGATAAAGCGCCTCTGGCCTCATACGCCCCCGCCATTACTTCGTTTGCTGGTGAAGGGATGAAGAGTCCATCTGACGATGCTCGAAGGCCATCACGGCATCAATCGAATCATAGACGGGCACGATCTGCGGAAAGTTGACAAACGCTAACATTTCACGAACTGCCGGACGCGGATTGACCATACTCAGTCGAATCTGTTTCCGATTGAGATGATGATAGGTGAGGAACAATTTCCCTAATGCACGACTATCAAGGGTGGCCAATGCTTCCAAATTCAGAATGATGTGTTTGCCCTGTACTTCCTGCACGTGTAAGACTGCCGACTCTAAGGCCGGTTCCGCATACACATCAAAGCATGTCCCGAGTGTAATGACATAACTATCGTGAATGAGAGTCGGCTGGGTGTACATCGTATCCATCACGGTTCAATCATTTCCATTTCGGGTTCGCTCCTCTGCAACTTAAGATAAAACCCAACTCCCCGTTCGCGGAGATCAGGAACTGATCGGACTTCCGGCTTTTCCTGAATAATCGGAATAATTGTCGCCAAACTGACCAGATGAAGAAGACCTTCAACAGAAGGCTTAGGATTAATCACGGTCAAGGCCACCCCTTTTTTTCGAAGCGAATGATAGAGCAGCAATAATTTTCCAATTCCTGCACTATCCATAGAAGAGACTCTTGAAAAATCCATCACCACTTGTTTCCAAGGCCGGCCTTCTCCCGCTGCCAGCGCCCTTTCAACCGGGACCCGCGCCGATTTATCAAACCGACCAGAGAGTATCAAGACTCTGGTTTCGTTTTCCCATCCTGCTCTTACCAACATGTACGTGTTCCTCCCTCATCGTCCGTCACACATTTTTGCCTTAGAACGGCAACCGATTCTCTATCCTACAGGCCACAAGATCAGCAACACATGTGCCACGTTTTCTTCTTGGCATATCCCAATCCCCCGCTTTCCTCATATCTAAAATTCCTTCAAAAAACATGGGGGTATAGGAAAGATTCCGGCACAAGGCTCTCCAGAGGATACAAGAGGCCAAGCAGACCTTACCCAATGGGTAAAAACGTTCTATAGAGAATACTAACGGACGGGGTAGTTTCCAGATCCCCCCACACGACAAAATAGACAAGTCACTGGGAGGTGGAATGAGACGGATGCCACAACAGGAGAAAATTTTGGTGCCGGAGACCGGGGTCGAACCGGTACAGGCTTGTAAGCCCGAGGGATTTTAAGTCCCTTGCGTCTGCCTATTCCGCCACTCCGGCATCGCACAGATAGGCGCGCAGACTGTATCACTCCTTAAAAACCGGTGCAAGATTTCCAGGCAGATACATCGGTTTAAAATTACCAATGTATCCACTGGCCTTTCCTCTTCTTTCCTTTTGGTGAAGATTACGGATGTACTGGGCCCAAAAAAAAGAGGATGCGAATATCTCGCATCCTCTTTTTTAAGAGCCCGCTGAGGGTCGTATTGGAGCCGAATCGTTAATTGACCCGAACAACCATATGATTCCGCCGATTCTCCTGGAAACAATCTTCACTGTCGTTTTGACAGAATGGTCGCTCTTTGCCGTAGGAGACAATTTTAATTCGGTCGGGTTGCACACCCAGATTCACTAAATACGCCCGTGCCGCATCGGCCCGCTTTTGGCCTAGCACCAAATTATAATCCTGCGTCCCCCTTTGGTCGCAATGTCCCTCAATCGTCAGGGCCTTCCCGGGATTCGATTGCAACCATTGCGCCCCTTCCTCAAGAAATTTGGCAGCGCTGCCAGAAATATTCCAACTGTCAAAGGCAAAGTAAATGTCCTGCACCTGACCGTGTTGAGTCTCCATGGGATCACCAATATTTGACTCAAATATCGAGCCATTCTCATTGGTTCTCCCAATTCCCACTGAACCTCCCGCTTGCTGGCCATGGGCAATGCTCGTATCGGGATCCACATACTCCGGAGAAGGACCACCATGTTCCTTGGCATACGTTTCAGCCCATGTCGAAGGATTCACTCCTCCTGGTGAGGAGCCATTATAGGAAGTCCCGGATTTTGACGGATCACCATAAAACTCCCGGCTATTACTACCGTTTCGCAAATAGGCATTTGCCCAAGCTTCCGGATCAGGATTCTGGCTCGCCGCCACCCCATTTCCAAATCCAGACACAGATCCGTGATCAGGACCTGATCCGTCCACACCAGCATATTGATGGCCATAGTTTGAGCCACCAGGGACAAATGTTCCTTCCGTTCCCCGCATCCCGTCCGGATTCGAATTGGGATCAGATCCATTGGCTAGGCCCTGGGAATTCGAGCCATTTGAACCCAAATACGGCTTTGCTCCATTGACCGACCCGCCATTGCTTCCTCTTCCGTCAACTGACCCGTTGGCCTGGCTCATGATCCTATTGGTGTCGACTGCATTTCCATCTTCACCCGAAACCATCCCATCCCCTTCCGAGTTAGCCCCAGATCGGACCGAATGGCTACTACATCCCGAAGCCATTAGGACCCCCAGTGTGATAACGACAATTAAGATGCTACGTTTTGGACAAACCCACATGAGATCCTCCTGGTGCAATGGTGACTATTCGTATCATGAGGTAAGGGGGAAGATTTCTCCTTCCTCTCCAATACGGAATGGTCTCTGAAAAAAGACCGACAAAAATTTCTTCATTCTTCCGAGCTAGGTATTTGTATATCCTTATCGGTCGATCTGGAGAAAAGTTAAGGATGCGCTCCAACATGGGGGAAAAGGCCCTATGGAGCAGCGTACAGACAGATGCACGTCTCACTATTTCCCCACGTCAACCTCGTCTATCAGATGGGCCTGAACCTTCCGTTTCCTGTTCTCAGGGGTGTGTTGAAAAATGCCGCAGCGGCGTTCCCGCCGCTTGGCCGTGCTCACATACTCCTCCGTACGCTCCGCCCGTCCAAGCAGCTGCGGCCTTCCCTTCGGCATGACTCAGGGCAGGACTGGACGAGCCTTTTTGAACACTCCCTCATTTTTTCCCGTGTGGGTTTCGGCACTCAGATGCTGATGGAAAGGCAAAATATTTGAAATATTCAACAGCCCCTCAAGGAAAGAGCAAGGCACACATTCCCCGGTCCGGTCGAACCGGGGAATGGAGGCAGACCCTGCAGGAATGATGGGAAGGAACCCAGGAAGGAGGAAATCGGGGTTAGGGCTTTGAGGCTGGAGCCTGTAAAATGTCCGATTGATACCACGCCCAAAGCTTAGCGACCCCTTCCGGCACGGATGTTTGGGGATCATATCCCAATAGCGTACGGGTCTTAGAGATATCAGCAAAGGTGTAGGCGATATCGGCATCTAACATGGGCGCGGGAACTAGGTGCGCCGAACGCCCGGTTAATTGCTCAATGCCTTTCACAAAGTCGACAAGGAGAACGGGTTCACCTCGTCCAAGATTCAGGATTTCATATCCCATCGGACGATCAACCGCCGCAACCAGGCCACTGACAATATCTTCGACATACGTCCAATCTCGATGCATGTTCCCATTGTTATAGAGAGGGACTTCACAGCCGGTGAATATATTATCTAACACTTTATAGGCCATCATATCGGGACGGCCACGCGGGCCATACACGGTAAAAAATCGAAATACGGTGCAATCCAAACCATACAAGTGATGATACGTATACCCTAGCAATTCACTGGCTCGCTTACTCGCCGCATACGGGGCAAGCGGTTTATCACACGGGTCCTCCGGAACAAAGGGAATGGTCTTGGTATTGCCATACACAGAGGAAGTTGAGGCAAACACAAACGTCGGAGAAGGTGCGTTTTTATCCTGTGCACCAATCCGCCCCACGCACGCATCCAATAAGGCCATCGTCCCCATCACATTGACATCGTAATAGAGTCCAGGGTCATCGATGGACACCCGAACTCCGGCCATCGCCGCTAAATGGACGACAGCGTCAAAGCGATGATCAGAGAAAAGATGGCCAATCAACTCTCGGTCGCGAATATCTCCCTTGAGAAACTGAAACGTGCCTGGCCACTTTCCAGCTTGGGCATGCTCGGTCACCTCTCGAAGATTTTTCTCTTTCCGCACAGGATCATAGTAATCATTCAGATTATCGAGTCCAATCACTTGATCCCCGCGTCTGACCAATGCTTCCACCGCATGGCTTCCAATAAACCCCGCGGCACCGGTTACCAGTATCGTTTTTCCCACGGGCACTCCTTCACGTTTCTTAGAGGGTTCATATTTGAAATATCATTTCACGCTGCTCTCATATTGGCACGCACCTGCACCAACTTTCTTCGGTAGCTATTCTGTCAGGCTTGATAAGCAAGGACAATCTTCGTCCACCTCAAATAGTTCTCTCGCAATCGGTTACCTGATTTTTCCCCCGTCCAGCCCTGTGTCAAAATGACCGCTCACTCAACCATTCACTTGAGAGACCTCTACTCCATTGCTACAATGTGGGATGCTGTACACTATTGTCTGTGGAATCGTAAAAAATCCCGAAACCCTAGAGACTACCGACATAGGAACCGGAAACGATTTCGAAGCCGAAGTCGTGGTATACAATTGTGATTGTCATACGTACCAACAAGTCGTCGGTCTCTTTTGTCAGGTGATTCCCGGGATGACGCCGAAAAAAGCCTTTGAATTAGCCTGGCAGATTGACCATCACGGAAGTGCCATCGTCTTTCAAGGGGCCATCAAAAATGCTGATGTGATTGGAAAGCAGCTCGCAGAAGGTGGCTTGCGAGTGGAAGTCCGCTACTGAATTCCGACACCACACGACAGAGCCGCCCTACTCCCCAGATTTATTTTTTCTTCACCCGAGCTGGTCTCGCAGACAAGATGGGTTTTTTGGGTTTGGCCTTAGCGACCGAAACAGCTTTTTTACTCTTTCCAACTTTTGGAGCAACCTGTTTGGAAGAGAGGGGTTTGGCTTTTACGGGTTTCTCCGCAGGTAGAATTGCCCTTTTGATCTTTCCGGTCTCCCTGGTGGGCAATCCCGACTTCTTTTTTGACTCTTGAGGTGGTTTGGCAGGTAACGGTGCAGGCATCATCTCTGATGGAGAGGATCTAGATATTTTCCCCACTTTCTTCCCGCCCTTCCCCGATCCTTTTCCCGAAGATCCTGTTGTGGTGGGCAATGGGAACGAGGGCAGCTTCTTTTTTTTCAGGGCGTCTCCTGAAAAAACCCGCACTTGATACAATTCAAATAACGATTCAACAGCCTTTTGATCCCCTTTCCGTGCGAGCGTGAGAAGGCGACGGCGTTGGTTCATTTCTTCTTCTTCCGTATGGGAAGTGACTCGCCGTTCCATGCTCAACTCCTTTCCTTTTCCCGATATCGAACCTTCTGACATTCCACTGCAGGCGGCATCTTACACCAGAAACCAGCACATTGGCAATATTCCCTAATGAACTTTTCTAGGATTTAGGAAAAAATCTTTTTATATGAGAAAAAATGTATGTAGAAGTACCGCAAGGTGACCATATTGGGAGTAACAAAAAGATGCCGGATTACGAAATGAAAGAAATGCACAATAGCGTGTAATTGTTTCGTGAATAAATTGAGGCCTTTTTCCTGTTAGAAAAAAGGTGCCAATCATCCTGAGTTGGCTCCTAAGGTTATGACAATATTTTGACATGGTTTATCCCTTATCACCAGAGAATATTTTTCAATCACATCGGTCATCTGAAGATGAAACCACCGAAAATATTTGTTTGACACTTCCTCCTCTGGACAACCGATGCTTGATTGACAGGCCAAAGAAGCCATCGATATAGTGTTTTGACTTTTCCCATTGAATTTTCAAAGAAATTTTCATTTTGTGCGACTGTGTTCATTCTTATCCAAAGGCTTTGCTGATGACCCAACACACCACTCCCTATGACCTTGAACAAATTGGCTATACCCTTGTGCGATTCAATAGTACGGGGATTTTTGAAACTCACAAAGATCACATGGTGGATCCCTATTCCGCCACACGCCCCCCTAAAGGCCCGCAGGTGGAGGGTATTCAATTCGCCCCTCAAGAGGCCAACAAAATATTACCGGCCATGGTGGTTCTACATGATCGCTATGGACTCACGTCCCACATTCAAAACTTAGCCAAAGGCCTCTCCTCCCAAGGATACGTGGTCTTAGTTCCCAACTTGTATGGGAGACAGGGCGGAATGGTGACGGCTAACGCTGAGGTCGCCGATGCCTTAATGGAACGAGTCAATGAACAACAAGCCTTACAGGATATCAACGCCAGCTTTGAATTTCTCAACGCCAATCTGACAGAAGATACGACATTGGAACGAACCACCCGCAATGCGCATGCGGTGATCGGATTTGGAATGGGCGGGACTCTGGCAATCAAGACTGCCGCGCATCGGCGTCGCCTTCAGGCTGCCGTGGCAATCTGCGGGACCCTCCCGACCGACGCTGAATTGGCTCAGCGCCTGTATTGTCCCCTCTTACTCCAGACACCAGGAAAGACCGCTCTCAATTCGGCAGAAGAACGTGACCAGTTTTGCCAAACGGCTAAGGAGGCCGGGAAAACGGTAGAAGTCCGA
>Ga0224497_10001991_pt1 | contig 12417 bp, 18 predicted proteins | sample SF_Jul11_sed_USG_4_FD_167970 | JGI IMG/M metagenome (GOLD analysis project Ga0224497, IMG submission 167970) | Sediment microbial communities from San Francisco Bay, California, United States - SF_Jul11_sed_USGS_13 | ecosystem: Environmental > Aquatic > Marine > Sediment | place: USA... | reverse complement strand
GAAAGCGTCCGTCCGGTTATATCGCCTCCGGGAAATTATGTTATTGAGGACGTTCTTGATGTTGTCGTGTGTGAGGCACACGGCTACATTGCCGTCCTTTATCAGAGCAACACGCTAGGTTTATTCCAGTTAGGTGATCCGTCCTATAGCGATATATTCATTGGCGCTCCGCCGTGGGCGATTGCTATTGCTGTTTCTGGACAAATTGCTTATGACTACACACGCGGTAGGGTTTGGCAAACTGTCGATATTGGTTCGGATGGATGGGGATACTTTGACCTTATCACATTGACCTTTGTCACAACGATCGCATCTGGCGGTGGGGGCGTTCAGTATGGATGTATGTACAACCCCGATATGGATGCAGTTATCGCCGTAAAGGATAATGTTAGGACGGCCTTTAGCGCGGTTGACGGATCTGTGGTTCGTGTCATTGGCACGCCCGGCGCGTTTCTTTTCGATACCAAGATGCTATACCTTCCAGAAGGCGGTGATCTTTACGCCTATGGGCAAACAGGCACCGGTACCTATCGATTCTACTTGTCGCCATTGGTGACATCGCAAGCAATAACGCTTCGAGAGATTGTCGAAGACATTTGCATGGACGGAGGATTACAGATTAATGAGGTCGGGGCGACTGAGTTAACAGAAACCGTCATCGGTTATTTGATCGCGCAAAAGATGACGCGCCGCGCAGCGATTGAGGGGCTTCAAGGGTACGGGCTTTTCGGTGGCGTCGAGAGTGACACGCAGATCACTTTCCCGCTTCGTGCTGGATCCAGCGTTCGGACATTAACCGAGGACGATCTGGTTATCGATGAGGACGCAAATTTAAGCGCAAAGCCTGATTATTTTTCTAGCCGAAGAATTGAAGAAGCCGAGCTTCCTAAAGAAGTTGCGATCACTTTTATCAATCCCTTGTTGCACTATGATCAGTCAACGATCCCTGCGCGCAGGCTAGTGACTCACTCAGAGAACCTTCAAGGGCTTGAGATGGCAATCGCCATGTCGAGCGATACTGCCAAGCAAAAGGCTGAAATCTTGCTTAACACAGCATGGGCTGAAAGGACAACGCACACGTTCTCTTTAGCTTATGACAATGCGGACTTAAATCCACTTGACATCATTACCGTGCAATTAGACGGCGATGTGTTCGACATGATCATCGAAAGAACAAATTTACGTCCGCACAATGTGATTGATATCACCGCAAAGTCGACTGTTAGCGCAACCTATTCCAATACCTCGACGGCTTCCGATCCGGGTTCCCCGCCAACTGACGGGGTTCTAGTTGTAAGCGCCAGTTTATTATTTATCGCCGATATTCCGCTACTGACCGATCAAAGCAGCGGTCCTGGTATTTACCTGTTCGCATCGCCAGCGCTTGAGTCACAAACATGGAACGGCGCGAACGTTTATCGCTCCACGGACAACTCTAACTGGACTGACTTCACATCGATCATAACACCGACGCCTACGGGATCAGTGCTTGATGATTCATCAGCGTTTCCGAGCAATGAATTCCCGATCATTGACCGCGTCAACACACTCCGTGTAATGCTGTCTAGCGGAACGTTATCGAGCATTACAGAAGCCGAGCTCGTAGAAGGCAAGAACGCTGCGCTGTGGGGCCGTGAAGTCATCCAGTACACCACGGCAACGCTTCAAGGCGATGGCTCGTATATTTTGAGCGGCATCGTTCGATCACGTCGCGGCACTGAGGCGTTCAGAGAGCATGCATGGGTGGGTGAACGCTTCATCGTATTAAATCATCCGTTATCGCGACCGGTGACCGATCCGGGTGAACGCGACACGCTGATGTACTACCGGGTCGTGAGCATCGGCCAGAAGTTCATCAACGGAACCACGATCGCACACACGAACACAGAGGCCGGATTAAAACCCTACCCGCCGATCAACATCGAAGCCGAATGGGATAACCCATCAGCCAATGACATCACCTTTAGCTGGTTAGAGCGCACTCGAGTTGGCGCGCAGAGATTACCGACTGGAACAACAATCCAAAGTGCGGAAGATATTGAAGAGTATGAGGTTGACATCATTGATGACGCTGGCGCGGTGGTGCGTTCAATTACCGGGCTAACAACGCCTGCCGCCACGTATACCGCGGCGCAGCAAACAACAGACTTCGGCGCGGTGCGTGATTGGGTGAACATCAAGGCTTACCAGAAATCCGCCACTGTAGGCCGTGGCTTCACTGTTCCGGCGTGGTTTGTTGGCCCCGATGGCGATGTGATTGAGGAGGACTTTTCAAGCGGCACGATTGGAGTATCGCCAACAGGATGGATTGATGAGTGGCCGGGAAATTCTACATTTACTGTGGAAACTGACCTCACTGGCGTGGGTGGAAAAGTCTTGAAGATGCTTCTTGGGGCAGCATCGCCGTCGATAGAACACGCCTTTTCTGTGCCCGATAGTGCCTACCGACATCCGCAACGTAACATTTTGGCGCGATTCAAGATGGATACATCCTTTGGAGGCGCCGTGCCGACAGGCTTTGCCTTGTACTTGATCGCCAATGGTGAGCGCAGTGATAGAAGCTTTAACTATGCGCGTTTCGTGGTGAGAGGAGATGGGACAGGATGGTATCTTCAAAGGCACACAAGCGGCGAGGTGAGGGAAATCGATTCGATCCTCACGGCTTACACATTCACCCTTGATGAGTGGTATTGGGTGAGGGCTGAAGTTGATGGAAATGTTCTACGCGCTCGCGTGTGGAAGGATGATGTTGGCGTGGTCGAGCCGTCCGGGTGGGAGGGCGAAGTAAGATATGCGCGCGTTATCTCGTCGGGCTTCGTGGCTGTCGGCGCTCAGGATTATTTCAAATCGTATTACCTAGATTCGATCCGAATCGCCTACGGGGGCGCTTATGCCTAACTCTGATCATCTTAATAAGCCCTATTTGACCGCGGGGCAAACACAACCCGATGTCACAATCAATGACTTTCTAGATGCTGTTGACGATGCATTGGCCGGGTCGGTCACCGTCGACATGGGCGCGGATTCTGATTTGACGCCCACAGCCGCGCAGCAATTATCGATGGAGCTTGTGATCACTGATACGGGAGTTTTGTTGACGGCGGCCCGCAATGTGATTTTGGAAGGCTTTTCGCGCTTTCACATCGTGAAAAACGACACCGCGCAAGAGTTGACCTTTAAGACGGCGGCAGGATCTGGCGTCGCTGTTCCTGCGGGCGGTGTGCGTCAGTTGATTTTTAACGACGCGGCGAATGTTAATTCTGTCTCGGGACAAGGCGCGGATGCTTTTCTTTACGAGTTGGGTGCATTTTTCCCTAATAAACCACAAACATCCGAGGTTGTGTTGCGAAGTATTTTTACTAGGTCGATTGATTTCCCTAGCGCACTAACAGGGTCGCAAGGGTATTGCGAAACAACGGCCACGGCAGAAACAGACTTTGATGTTCAGAAAAACGCGGTAAGTGTGGGCACAATTCGATTTGCCATTGCGACAAATGCAAGCACATTTATTGCTGCTTCACCGATTAGTTTTACAGCCGGCGATCGGCTGGCGATTATTGCTCCTGCGACTCCAGATACTACGCTATCTGACATATATATCACACTGAAAGGCACGAGAGTCTGATCATGAAATCTCGCGACAGCATTAAATTACGCGGTTATCTTATTGCCGAATGTTATGGACCTGGCGGCCGATTAAGATGGCGCGACGAAGGGCCCAACCTTGTTGTTGATGAGGGGATCAACTTTATCTGGGCTAACGACATGGAAGCGGCGACTTTGTTTGTTGGGCTTAAAGACACTGGCACGCCGGCAGTTGGCTGGACGCTTGCTTCAGGACTGACCGAGATAAATCCATACGCTGGAAATAGAATCGCTTTTGTCGAAGACGCTTCGGCGGTAGATGAAGGCATTAGCAATAGTTTATCCCCGGCCATTTTTACGATTAACGCCGTTGATGAAGTATTCGGAGCTTTTTTGACTGACGTAAACACAGGCACAGGCGGGACACTGATCGCGGCGAAGGACTTTGTTGGCGGTTCACACAACGTTTTCGGTGGCGATAAGCTAAACATCACCTACACAATCACCGCAACAAGCAGTTAGGAGTCTTGACATGGCCGCAGCAACAGCGCCTCTCGTTTTCACAGACGGATTTGATCACCTCACCCAGCCGCAAAGCGATCAAGGCAAGTGGACTGATTTCGGATCTGGGTGGTTTGTCACTGGCGCGTCCACGCGATCCGGTAGTGGTCAGAATGCTCAAGTTACCTCGACTGGTGCCCCGATGAGCAAGCATTTCGTCAGCGCAGGATATAGGGCGGCGGTTGTTGGCTTTGCGTTTAAGTTTAACAATGCATCAATTGACCATACAAACCTCATGACTCTTGAGTCGGTAGAAAATGCAGATGTATGCATGTCGTTGCGCAAAACAAGCACAGACTTATTAGCGCTGTATTCCGGGACTACCGCAGAAACATTGCTCGCAACCGGAACAACGACATTGCTCAATGACACATGGTATTACATCGAAGTTTATTATTACATCGACAACGCTAGCGGTCGTTATCAATTATGGCTTGATGGCGTGAGCGAGATAGCATTGGCCTCTAGCCAAGATACACAAATAGCCGCAAGCAATTCTTTCGATCGTGTTTACTTCAGGGGCGGTGCTTATACGCAATCGATGGATGATGTCTATATTCGAGCGAAAACCACGGACGTAACAACCCCGGCAGATGAGGTGTTCGGCGATGTCAATATCCGCACAGTTTACCCGGACGCTAATGGCACAAATCGAGATTTCACGCTATCAACAGGAACCGACGATTTCGCCGTGGTGGATGAAGCTATCGCTAGCGAGACTGATTATGCGTACTCATCAACTGCCGCGCATAAGGTTACGATGAGCACATCGAATCTTTCTAGCGGGCGAACAATTTATGCCGTTGTTCTAAATACTTGGGTCGGCATGGATACCGCCGGCAGTCAGAACATTAAGCACGTCGTTCGGTCTGGAACAACGGATTATGCCAGCTCTTCCACATTCGCTCTTAGCGAAACGGCAAGGAACGAGCAGACGTTTTATGAGTTGAATCCCGATACCGCAGCCGCTTGGACGGAAACCAATTTCAACTCCGCGGAATTTGGAATCGAGGTGCAATAAATGGCTGACGCTCGATTATACCAAGAAGCCGTTGAGGTTCTTGAGGATAGAGACGTTACGCCTCAGCGGCGTCTTTATCAGGAAGCCGTTGAGGTTGTTGAGGCTCGGGACGTCACCCAGCAGCGTCGACTTTATCAGATTGCCGTTGAGGTTCTTGAGATTGCAGAACAAGACATTAACGAAACCGTGACAGAAATCTTTGATCTGACTGATGAAAGCTTAGGCATTGTCCCTCGCGATAGCCCGGCGAGGTTTATTAATATTTCAATGTGATATCACCATGTAGCTGATATCAGAACGGGATTTCTTCATCAGTCCAGACGTTATCGGGCGGCTCTGAGTTAAATTCTGGCTCATCATCGTTTTGATTAGCCCGCGCGTCGTTGTCGTCTTGCGCGATGCGCTCATCATCATCTTCGATGTGGTTCAGCCATTTGTCACAAAGGTTATCGTATTGCTCGCGCGTCATCGAAGCAAAGTCATCTTTTCCAGGCGCTTGACCCTCATCATCAATGATCCCTCTGGCGATCAAAAGACTCTGCACACCCTGCTTGTCTATGCCGTTGGCCTTGCCGATGGCCCAAGCGCGATAAATCTGCTTGTCGGTAACGCTGCCGCCACTGCGCTTGGCGGTGACCGCTCGAGGCGCGCTCGCTGATTTACGCGTTGGCGCGTTCATGGGTTGGCGTGCAGTTGCTTGTGCAGGAGCGTCAGTGGACGCCGCGTGAAAATCATTGTCGTTGCTTGGCAGGTCTTCCATGTCTTGCGTGAACAAGTGAGAGCACGCCGTTGCCATGATGATGGCGTCAACGTAAGCGCGTTTCTTCGCCATCTTGCGCACGGTGTTGTACGTGTCGGCGATATCAGGGTGGTCGACCTTCATGAAAATCAGCCAGGTGTTGTTTTTTTTGCGCGTGGAAAATTGCGCACCACCGATTAACGCAGGATCACGATTACTCCAGTATTCTTTTGGAACCTCATCGCCCGTGCTGTCCCATCGGTAGCGCCACTTGGATTCCATCGTGGAACATGAGCCGACACCTTCGCCAATGGCGCGATCGTTTGCTCGTGAGAACAATCGACACTTGAAGTGCCACGTGCGATGGCCAGGCACAGATTCCTCAATGCATTCTTCTTCGTACTCTGGCCGCAACTGGAAGGCTAGCCCGAGCTTTTGCGCGCCCGGTTGAAATAGCACTTTTTTATTCACACCAGGAATTAGGCCGAAGTCTGCTTCCGGGCCTTCGCGCATGATGGTCGATGTAACCTCTTCGACATACGACACCATGTTTCTGGCTTCTTCGATTGCCAGCACTTGAACCGCGGGCGCTTGAAAATCCTGCGATGCAGAAACCATTTCTGTACTGTTTGTGCTCATGATTAATCCTCTTTGATCCAAATCAGAATAATGGCCGGGTGATCCGCAAGGGAAGGATCTCAGCACGCGCACCCTTGCGGATCTTTGGGTCAGGAATCCGGCTCAGTCCCTGCTCTGTTGCGTCATGCTCTTAATGCAGTTCTTGCCCATCTTGCTTGTCGTCGATGATTTGCTCGCGTTTGATTTGATTGGCCATCTTTTCTTGCCTGAACTGCTCGCGCAATACGCGCCCGGCAATGAATCCTTTTAGAAACCCACAGATGAACGTCCATGTAACCCATGCCGCAACGATCGCGGCCAGTACGCCAATTCCAAAAATAAAACCATCGTAAAAGGTCATCGATTGCCTAATGGCTAAACCTTGCTTGACGGATAAGATATTCGCGGCGACAATGCCTGTCAAGTTTTTATTGCTTATTTGGTGAGCCGATGAAGCCGAGAGATTTTCGAGACATTATCGATCTGTGGGCACGACCTACAGACATGGCCAATCAACTATGCGTGCAGCGGCAGGTTGTGACGGATTGGAAAACACGAAACAGAATTCCGACTAAGTATTGGCTGACCATTATCGATGCAGTGGCAAAGATGGGCCATGAAATCAGCGCCCATGACTTACTACTCATAGAGTTGCGGTCGGCACCGCATGATCTGGACCCAGCCCATCGGTTGCAAAGGGCTGATCGCGAACACGATTTGTAATCTTTCGAGGTGAACAATGAAGCTCGTCATCAATAGATGTTTCGGGGGGTTTGGTTTGTCTGCGAAGGCACTGGAGTGCCTTGTGGAAAAGAAAAGCGAAACTGTCAGTTTTATTAAAAATTATGGGTGGATCTATGAGGATGAATTCAAGTACCGAAGCCATCCCGATTTGATCAACATCGTTAAGAATATGGGGGCAGAGGCGAATGGGGCGCATGCCGAACTTGAAATCATAGAGGTCCCCGATGACGTTGAGTGCATTGAACTTCATGATTATGACGGAATGGAATCGGTTCACGAATGTCACCAGTCATGGGGTTGAGTCTGAATATGGCTCTTCCCACATTCCTGCATATTCCGCGCACGGGCGGCACAACCATATCAGCCGCACTCGGTTATCCAACGCGTAAGGACCAACACAGGCCCGCGTGGGCGTACAAAAGTCTAGATCGCCCCTGGACTATCGTTCGCGACCCTTATGCCCGCCTGGTGTCGCTGTGTGCGTTCATGCACCGCGATTGGCTAAATGCCAGAGGGCGCGATCTAGCGGTATCTGAGTTCGAGCAATGGGTCAGAGCTGGGGTCAGAGATGGGGAATTTCGTGACACCCTTGGACAGCTGGCGAATCTGTACGTCGATGAGCGCTACGAGATTGCGGTGGCGGCGCCGGCGATGGACTTTCTTGCACCCTCAGATTCGCGCCAGCGTTCGGGATGGGAAGAGCCAGAAATCGAAATTTTCAGATTTGAATACCTATCTGATTGCTGGGGCGACGTATGCGCGCATGTGGGCGTGGATGTGCCCTATCCGGCGATCCGCGAAGACTGCCGATCGCGCCATGGTCCGGTTTCTGAGTATTTCACGAACGACTACATCCGGCGGGCGACGCAACGGACGTACAAGCGCGATTTTGCGTGGTTGGCTTATCCGGAGATGACCTAATCATGGACAAGAAAGACCTAGAAGCCGCTTGTTATGCGTGTGGGTTTACGAAGAATACCGAAACAGTATCGGGAAGCTCAACGCATGGATGGAGTATCGGAAAAGGCTGGATTAAGGACGGCCTTCCGGTGGAGTGGTTCTTGCACGAAGACCACCCTGCACTGCTCCCGCTGATCAATGAACTACTGAAATCACAACTGCGCGCGGGGTTTTTTCCGGAGGATTTTTCATACCTAGAGCCAGGGATCAAAAAGGCAACGCTCGTCTTGGGGTGGGCTCGAGATGAATGAAACGATAGAGCTCGACTCGTTCGACGCGCCGACTTACACGGTCAAAGGAAAAGCCGTGCCACGCGTGAGCACGATTTTGAATTCGCTTTACAGCTTTTATGGTGTTTCACGTGAAACGATGGACTTCGCAGCAGAGCGCGGGAAGCACATTCATCTCGCAACGCACTACATCGATGAAAATGATTTTTCCTATGAGGATGCTGATCCGCAGATAAAGCCATATCTCGACGCTTATCGGCAATTCAAATATGACGTGCGCCCGGAATGGACGGGAATCGAGCGCCGCGTCTACAGCGCAAAATATGGCTATGCAGGCACACTGGATCGTGTGGGAGTCTTGCACGGACTCAGAGGCACGCCAGAAGCCGTAGTGGACATCAAGGCAGTGCATGCGATATCGCCGATTACCGCGTTGCAAACAGCGGCCTATGAGATGGCTGACAGAAACAACAACCGAATGTCAGCGCGAAAACGCTATGCGTTGCAACTGAAATCAGACGGCACCTACAAACTGGAGAAGTTCGACGATCCGGGCGACTTTTCCGTGTTTCTCTGCGCACTCACGATGCATAACTGGCGTGCACGCAATGGTTTATAAGAGGAATCTACGAGAACCTGGAGCTATTGAAATAGAAAAAATCATACATGCGGCAGTATTCGGGAAAGAAGCTGCAAACAAAAAGGAGCCAAAATGACCACAATCACAATCCAGTACACGAAGCCCGATCCGGCTATCTTCTCGCGCATGGACAACATGATCGCGGGGGCCGATCAAGTCGTCATCGAATCCGATGCGCAATTACAGGACGCGGGCGAACGGTTGCGATCGATTAAGGCGGTTTCGCAAGAATTCGAAACGCAGCGCAAAGACACAGTTAAACCGCTTAACGATGCCGTGAAGACGATTAATGCGCTTTTCAAAGATCCATTAAACGAATGCGCGCAGGCTGAGAATCACATTAAACGAGCCATCGCAGACTATCAACACGCACAAGAAAAGAAGCGACGCGAGGCTGAAATAGAACTGCGCCGTCAACAGGCGCTCGAGCAAGAACGATTGCGCCGAGATGCTGCCAAGATTGAAGCAGCTGCCGCCGATAAAGCACGCAAACAAGCAGAGAAAACCGCCGAGCAAGCGCGTAAACTTGAAGAGCAAGGCAAAGCCGAGCAGGCTCGGCAAAAGCTAGAACAAGCGGAAATCGATCGGGTAGCCAATGAAATGCGCGCCGCTGATCAAGCTGAGGCCATGCGCCAGATGGCCGACGCGACACCAGATGCAGTCGTGCTTCCCGCTGCGCCGAAAATAGAAGGGGTTTCAACGCGTCACGTGTGGAAATTCACCGTCAATGACGTGAAGTTACTGCCAGCGATGTACTTATTGCCTGACAATAAGAAAATAGGAAAAGTTGTCCGTGCGTTAGGCGGCGACACCGACATCCCAGGGGTTCAGGTTTACACCGATGACGTGGTTAGCGCTCGAGCCTGAGTCTGAAAAAAAAGGATGTGAATGCTTGCGGGAGCGTCGCGCCATCGAGCAGCGAAACGATATCAAGCCGCAACGCTGGTGCGATGACTTCCCAGGTTGTCACCGACTGCATCAACCACCGCGAATAATACGGAATCACAATGGCAATTCACGCAGATAGCGTTGGCGATGTTCTGGACATCGCGCACATCAGTTGCGAACAGGTACAAGGCAATCTTAGAAGCGCACGACGTACGCTCGATCAAATACGCGGACGATCGCACAAGCGGTGCACAAATCGAGAAGCCGCGTTATTGAAACTGAACGCTGCTGACTTGAGGCGCTGCGCCAAACTACTCGACGAGGCCGCCGCGGACGTGAACGTTGTTGTTAGACGCTAGAACGGCAGTTCTTCGAGTATTTTAGCGCGCGTAGCGTCAACGTCATCCGTGCTTTCCCAGATGATAGGTTTGCGGCCACGCCATAGGGCGAAAGCTTCCATTTCTGATGGCGTGAGCTTTCGCTGACTCGGAACCTTGGAGCCGTCTTTGATCTCGACGCGCTGATCGATCCTATTGAAAATCCCAACGACGAGATCAAGCCCGCCAGCGATCGAATGGACCTCTAACACACTAAATCCGATGCTCCGCGCATAATCCACGATCTCTTTGTGATTCGCATCGCGTCGGCTCTGTCGATAGCCTCTCGGCACTAATTACTACCGATCTCGCTCATCCCAAACTTCCGCCATTTCTTTACGTTGGCGCGCTTTTTCAGCCGCCAGATCAATGCGCCGGCGATCAATCTGCGGTAATCCAGGTGTGGACGGCTGCACAGGACTCGTTCTTGGCGGCAAGGTGAAATTCTGCCGCGCTTTTCTGATCCCCATTACTCGACGAATTCTGTGGGTGGTGCCTCAAACACTCTGGCGGAGGCAGATTCGTAGGCGCAACAAACATCATAGTCTGCTAACAAGTTCTCTAAGCGCTTCTTGGCCCGCTCGGTTTTAGTGCGTTGTTCGGCGAATTCTGATCGTATTTCCTGGCGTTCGATCCGGGCTTCGTATCCGATGCAATCGCTTTGGTTTTCGAATTCTTTGCCGTCGATGGCAATGTACACCGTTTTTGTCCGCTGGGTTGTTTTCATGGGAAAGTTCTCTATTTTTTGGTGTTTGAGTTTGCCAAGGGTTAAGCGTTCGATCTGATAAGCACGCAAAAGCGGCACCGTTTCGGGCCACTGGTGGACCGCTTGGAACGATAGTTTTAGGGCGTCGGCGACATTGGAAATGGAACCAAAATACGCGATCACGTCGGCTTTTTTCATGCTGGCGATTATGGCACGCATAAAAAAAAGGCACAAGATAGGTTGATGGCGTGTTGCATCACAGATTCAACTATGGTTGAATGTCTATAAGTAAAGAGTGTGCGATTGATAGCGAAAACGAGAACCATAAATAAGGATTGAGACCTATGGACATCGACAATTTAACGATCAAAGAAGCAAGAGAAATCGCGGCGATTTTTGCCGGTACGGATTTGAAAGCGAGCGCTAGTCCGAATCAATACCCTATCGGTAAATACGTGATCATTCGGTCGCGAAATGAGGGCCTAAACGCTGGCTATCTCGTATCAGCAGATGCGAACGGTTGCGTTATTTCTGATGCGCGCCGACTGTGGTACAGCAAGCCGTTTGACTCGTCTCTGAGTTGGTATGAAGGCGTTGCGGTGTCGGGAGTCCATCCAGAGAGCAAGCTTAGCGGGGAGGTAAGTCAGAAGGTCATCGTTGAAGACTATTCGATCACTGTTTGTTCGAATAAAGCCGCAGAATCTATCCAAGAGGCGCCAGCACATGGTAGCTAAGATCGGTGATGGCTCTGGCTATCGCTCTGGCTCTGGCTCTGGCTCTGGCTCTGGCTATGGCGATGGTGATGGCTATGGCTCTGGCTCTGGCTCTGGTGATGGTTATGGTTATGGCGATGGTTATGGTGATGGCGATGGTTATGGTTATGGCGATGGTTATGGTTATGGCGATGGTTTTGGTTATCGCTCTGGCTCTGGCTATGGCTATGGCTATGGCGATGTCTCTAACTATTCAAGAGGCGCCAGCACATGGTAGCTAGTAGCCGTACAAAAGAAGGTGCCTTATCGTCTCTCTTGTACGGCTACACCGTCGCCCAGATCGGTGATGGCTCTGGCTATCGCTCTGGCTCTGGCTCTGGCTCTGGCTCTGGCTCTGGCGATGGCTCTGGCTCTGGCTATCGCTCTGGCGATGGCTATGGCGATGGCTCTGGCTCTGGCTCTGGCTCTGGCTATGGTGATGGCTCTGGCTCTGGCTATCGCTCTGGCGATGGCGATGGCTCTGGCTATGGCGATGGCGATGGCGATGGCTCTGGCTATGGCGATGGCGATGGCGATGGCTCTGGCGATGGCGATGGCGATGGCGATGGCGATGACGATGGTAATGGATCTGGCTC
>Ga0224497_10001989_pt1 | contig 12420 bp, 12 predicted proteins | sample SF_Jul11_sed_USG_4_FD_167970 | JGI IMG/M metagenome (GOLD analysis project Ga0224497, IMG submission 167970) | Sediment microbial communities from San Francisco Bay, California, United States - SF_Jul11_sed_USGS_13 | ecosystem: Environmental > Aquatic > Marine > Sediment | place: USA... | reverse complement strand
CTGATCCCGCCAATGCATTGTCCCGGGCTTATGATTTGGCCCTCAACGGATTGGAGCTGGGTGGCGGTTCGATCCGTATTCACGATCAGCGCATGCAATCGGCGGTCTTTAAACTGCTCAATATCAGCGCGGAGCAGGCCGAAGAAAAGTTTGGTTTTTTGCTGCGCGCACTCGAGTACGGCTGCCCACCCCATGGCGGTATTGCGTTCGGTCTCGACCGCATTGTCATGTTGATGGCGGGCGCCGAGAGCATTCGCGACGTCATCGCGTTCCCGAAGACGCAATCGGCGCAATGCCCGTTGACGAATGCGCCGGGCGCAGTCTCAGCCGAGCAGCTCAAGGAAGCTGGTATTCGGTTACGGGCGCCGCGCAGCGACTAGCAGAAGATTGTCTCGGCGTCCGGTGTCGGTCCTCGTCGTCGTTCACACTGACGACGGTCAGGTCTTATTACTCAAACGGGCAAAGCCATTTGAATTCTGGCAGTCCGTGACGGGCAGCCTGGACGAAGGCGAATCTCATGCGGACGCAGCTGCTCGTGAGTTACTCGAGGAAACCGGACTAACGAACGAAGGTACGCTCACGTACTCCGGCGTCAGCCGCACGTTTTATATCGATCCCCGATGGCGAGATCGCTTCGAACCCGGAGTCGTCGAAAATGTCGAATACGAGTGGCGCTACCGTTTGGCGGCGACAACGGAAATTGTTCTGGATAAGGATGAGCATACCGAGTATTGCTGGCTGGACGTCGACAAGGCTGCCGGGAAGGTATGGTCATGGACGAATCAGGAAGCGCTCGAATCGCTGAAGACATGAATTCGATCAACAACGTCATTTGCATTCATGGCATCTGGTCACACGGCGTCGCATTGACACTGATCAAACGCCGGCTGCGAAAAGAGTACGGCATGAACGTGCTGGCGTTTAACTATCGGTCGGTGCGCGGCACGCTCGACGAAAACGCGGCTGCGCTCACGCGTTTTATTCACAAGACAGGTTTCGATTCGGTACACATCGTCGGGCACAGCCTCGGCGGCGTTATCGCGTTGCGTATGCTTGCGAATGACCCCGAGGCCGTGCCCGGACGCGTCGTGTGCATCGGGTCGCCGCTCACCGGGTCGCGAGCCGCTGCTTTTCTGAGTACCCAGGAATGGGGCGAACGTATCCTGGGACGCTCACTTCCAGCCGGCGTCGTTCACGAGGCGGCGAACGAGTGGGCCTCGCACGTGTGTGACCATCGCGATGTCGGCGTCATTGCCGGGACCGTCGGCTTGGGGATGGGTCGGCTGGTTACGACGTTCGATGGCGACAATGATGGCTCTGTCGCCGTGTCCGAAACACAGCTCGACGGCGCGAAAGACCATATCTGCATGCCAGTCAGCCACAAAACCATGCTGATCTCGGCCGATGTGGTGGATCAGATCGCAGCTTTTCTGAAGCGCGGCGAATTCCTGCGAGACGATCTATAAATTTTTGAGCCTGTAGAGAGCCGCAAGCGCTTCGCGCGGCGTCATCGAGTCCGGGTCTAGTTCATTCAGAGCGTCGTGCAGCGCATCATGTGCATCCGGCGCTTCGACCGCCAATGGCAACTGGCCTTGGGGACTGTCCACATGAATTGCCTGCATTGACTCGAGCGTCTTGAGGTAATTCTTTGCGCGGCGAATAACTTCTTTTGGCACGCCGGCGAGCGCCGCCACTTGCAAACCATAGCTCTGGTTTGCCGGTCCGGGTTTGACGGCATGCAGGAACACAAGCTGACCGCGGTGCTCGGTTGCATCGAGGTGCACGTTGCTGCACGCAGACAGCTCGTTGGCGAGCGCGGTAAGTTCGAAATAGTGTGTCGCGAACAGAGTAAACGCATTGGCGGTCTCGCCCATGTAATGCGCAGCCGCCCAGGCGAGCGAGAGGCCATCGAATGTGCTGGTGCCGCGGCCGATCTCATCCATCAGCACGAGACTGTGCTCGGTGGCGTTGTGCAGAATCGTCGCAGTCTCGGTCATTTCAACCATGAACGTGGATCGGCCACCCGCAAGATCATCCGATGCGCCAATTCGCGTGAAGATACGATCGACGGGCCCGATGAGCAGGCTCTCCGCCGGAACGAAGCTACCAATATGCGCCAGTATCGCGATCAGCGCCGTCTGCCGCATGTAAGTCGATTTGCCGCCCATGTTCGGGCCCGTGATCACGAGCAGCCTTTGCGATGCATCGAGAGACAGGTCGTTGGCAACAAATGGCGTCTCGATGACCTGTTCGACGACAAGATGCCGGCCGCCTCTGATTTCGATGCAGGGCGCGTCGGCAATTTCCGGCTTCGACAGCACGAGGGCGTCGGCGCGCTCAGCGAAACAGCTCAGTACGTCGAGCTCCGCGAGACCGGCTGCGGTCAGCTGCAATTCACCCAATACCTCATGCAGCTGGTCGAGCAACGCTTCATAGAGAAATTTCTCGCGCGCAAGTGCACGTTCGCGCGCACCGAGAACCTTATCTTCGAACGATTTGAGTTCGGGCGTGATGTAGCGCTCGGCCGCCTTGAGTGTCTGCCGCCGTACATACTCGACCGGTGCTTTATCGGCCTGCGATTTGCTCATTTCTATGTAGTACCCGTGCACACGGTTGTAGCCAAGCCTGAGTGTCGCGATCCCGGTACGTTCTTTCTCGCGCGTCTCGAGATCGAGCAGGAATTGGTCGGCATTCGCAGCGATAGCGCGCAGGTCGTCGAGTTCGTCGTCATATCCATCTGCGATAACGCCGCCATCCCGAATCAACATCGGCGGGTTATCGATAATCGATTTGCGCAACAGCTCATGTTGTCGCCGGTGTTCGCCGATCTGCTCATTGAGGCCAGCCAGGAGTGGCGCATCAAGCTCGCCAAGCTGCCGGCGCAGTTCCGGTAGGCGTGACAGCGCTTCGGCGAGTTGCCTGAGATCACGCGGCCGCGCCGAACGCAGCGCAACGCGCGACAGGATGCGCTCGACATCACCGATGCCATTGATACTCTCCTGCAGAGCGGCAACCGATCCGGTCGTGAGCATCGTCTCGATCGCCTGGTATCGAGCGCGTAAGGCGGTCGCGTCACGAAGCGGGCGCTGAATCCAGCGGCGCAGCAGTCGCGACCCCATTGGGCTCTGACAATGATCCATGACGCCGGCCAGCGTGTGCTCGTGATGGCCGCTCAACGATTCTTCCAGTTCGAGATTACGTCGCGTCGGAGCATCCATGATGACCGCGTCCTCACGCCGCTCTGCGACGATCGACTGCAGATGCGGCAGCGCGGCCTTCTGTGTGTCCGTGACGTACTGCATAAGTGCGCCGGCAGCCGCGACGCCGCAGGAAAAACCGTCACAGCCGAAGCCTCTCAGGTCGCGCGTGCCAAACTGTGCGCAAAGCAGGCGCGTCGCGCTGTCAAGTTCGAAGTGCCAAGGCGGACGCCGTGTCACTCGAATACTTTCTTTGAAGGACTCGCCGAGTGTCTGGTCTTCGTCGACGATAATTTCGGCGGGCCGCAATCGTTCGACCTCGCCGAGGACGGCCTCGATGTCCGGTACTTCGGTCAGCTGAAAGCGGCCACCGGCAAGGTCCAGCCAGGCGATGCCGATTCGATTACCTTCGGCGAAGACCGATGCAACGAGGTTGTCGCGGCTCTCTGCGAGCAAAGCCTCGTCGGTCAGCGTGCCAGGCGTGACGATGCGCGTCACCCGTCGCTCGACAGGTCCCTTGCTCGTCGCGGGGTCACCCACTTGCTCACAGATTGCGACCGACTCGCCTTTGCGAACGAGCTTGGCGAGATAGCCCTCGACCGCGTGATACGGAACACCAGCCATCGGTATCGGATTGCCGCCCGACTTGCCGCGTGAGGTTAGCGTGATGTCGAGCAGCCGCGCGGCCCGCTTGGCGTCGTCATAAAAGAGTTCGTAAAAGTCTCCCATGCGATAGAACACGAGCATATCCGGGTACTCGGTCTTGAGCGCCAGGTACTGCCGCATCATCGGCGTGTGAATTGCTGTCGGTTCAGTGCGCATCAATCGAAATCTCAGTCGAGATTCGGCAGTCCTTCGAGCACGAGCAGGTAGTAACTCACGATACCGATCACGTCGTCGTGCTCAAGGACCGGTGCGTGGCTGATGCCGACCTTGTCAAACAGCCGCGCGCAATAGCGGATGTCCATATCAGGACGCACCGTAATCACGGGTTTTGCCATGATCTCGAAGACATTGACGCGTTCGGGTGCCCGGTCCTTGGCAATCACCTGTTTGGCGATGTCCGAAAACAGCAGCATGCCGATTTCGTCGTGCTCGTGTCGCTTGTCGACGATCAGCGAGGTGGCCTGCACACGCTTCATTATCCGTAATGCTTCGAAGACGCTGGTGCGGCCATCGACGTGTGTAACATTAGTGCGCATGACTTTGCGTACCGGAACCCATTCAGGATTACTCATAGTTGATCCTCCACGATTTCTGCAAGGTGCTCGACCTGAGTCAACACGCCGATTGCGTCCTCGACGTCCAGTTGCACGGCGAGCCCGGTGCCCGGCTTTGCATCGAATTCGCCGATTACGCCGATATGTTCCAGGATTTCGCGGCTCAGGTGTTGCTCGACGAGCAAGATCAGCACATCTCGTTGCGTGGTCAGCGTCAGGCCGAAAAAGCTTTTCGGAGCATCATATCCCTCCCCGCGAGCGTTGCTCACGACCGTGCAGCCGGTGGCGCCCGCTTCGCGGGCCGCCTTGATGACGTCCTCGGTCTTCGTATCTTCGACGAAGACTAACAGTAGTTTGAAATGCATCAGTTTTCCTCCAATAGATCAGGATCGTCCCGATCTTCTTTCTTCTGTCGACGCGCTTGGCGATGGCGACTCATTATGGCGCCAAGTTGCGCATACGCGAGTACCGAAATGATCGGGAACAGGCAGGTAAACGCGACCAGGCCGAAGCCGTCCAGCAGCGGGCTTCTGCCCGGTATGGTCTCGGCGAGGCCCAGTCCAAGGGCCGTGATCAGTGGCACCGTGACCGTAGACGTAGTCACGCCGCCAGAATCATAGGCGAGCGGAATGATGAGCTTCGGCGCCCAGATCGTCTGTACGACAACGACCAGGTAACCCACCATTATGAAGGTTTGCAACGGCAATCCGGCGATGATGCGGTAGCTGCCGAGGCACACGCCGACCGCGGCGCCGATCGCAACGGCAACGCGCAAGCCCCACACATGGATGGCGCCACCCGACACCTCATGCGCTTTCATGGCAACGGCGAGCAGGGCCGGCTCCGCGATCGTCGTGGCGAAGCCGATGGACAGCGCGAACGCGTAAACCCACAGATAGGCGCCCCAGTGCGAAACGTCCGCGTTGCCCACCAGCGCCTCCGGTGCCGTGAGCTGTTCGGCCATCAGGCGACCGACCGGGAACAGTGCCTGGTCGAGTCCGATCAGGAACAGACCGAGCCCGATAATTACGAATGCCAGGCCGGCGAGTACACGGCGGATGTTCGGCAGCGGTTGCCTGATCACGAAGGCCTGGAAGCCGAATATAAAGATCGCGATCGGCAACACGTCGGCACCGGTCCTAACGATCGTGGCTAATCCGGACCAAATCAGATCCATTGGATTATCCCGCCGTATGCCATGACGAAGATCATCGGTGTCAGCGATGCAAACGCGATCAGGCCGAATCCATCCGTCATCGGGTTGCGGTCGCGCAGTGACGAGGCAAGGCCGACGCCGAGAGCGGTTACCAACGGCACCGTGACCGTCGACGTCGTAACACCACCGGAGTCGTAGGCAATGCCGACGATGTCGGTTGGCGCGATCGCTGTCATCGCCACGACCATCGCGTAGCCCGAGATGATCATCATCGGTAGTGACCAACCGAGAATTATGCGCAGCACGCCGAGGACAAGCGCTGTGCCGACCGACAAAGCCACCGTAATTCGCAGGCCAAGCACGTAAGCACTGCGCGCCTCGACGGTATCCGCAATTGCGCCGTCCGCCGAGGCGACGAGCGACGCTTCCTTTGCGATTGCCGTTAATGCCGGCTCGGCGATCGTGGTGCCGAAACCCAGCAGGAACGCAAAGGTCAACAGCCAGAATACGCTGCCTTTGCGCGCAAGCGCGGTCGCAATGGCGTCACCTATCGGAAAAAGAGCGAGTTCGAGCCCGTAAACAAAAAAAGTGAGGCCGATAACGACCATGATGACGCCGAGGACGAGACCGAACGCACCGTCAGGGGGTTGCTGCAGGACCAGGAACTGAAAGAAAGCGATGACGAGAACGATAGGGGAAAGATCGCGAATACTCCGTTTCGTATGCGTCCAGAAAATGGAAAGGGTTGGTTTCATGATCGGGCTGACAATGTGCCGGCGCGCATGAGGCTCCAGTGTGCGTCGATTCGAGCTATCATGGCTCGGGGCAGCTGTAATTATTGCAACGATGAAAATACTGCATGTCGAAACCGGACGCCATCTTTATGGTGGACCACAGCAAGTTTTGTATCTCGTTGCGGCACTGATCGATCGCAGTCACGACTGCACGCTTGTTTGCCCGCCGGGATCAGGCGTAGACGCGGCGGCGCGTGCGGCAGGCATACCGGTTCGCAACCTGTTCTGCGCAGGCGATCTGGATCTGCCGTTCGCGTATCGGCTCACGCAATATCTGCAGACGGCGCAGCCCGATCTCGTGCACTGCCATAGCCGGCGCGGCGCGGACATGCTTGGTGGACTGGCTGCGAGTCTTGCCGACATTCCGGCCATTGTCTCACGCCGCGTCGACAGCACTGAGATGCGGCTCATGGCCGCACTACGCTATCGGCCGTTCAGGAAGATCATCGCGATTTCTGAAGCTATCGCCGCGATCCTGCGTGATCATGATGTGGACGCGGCCCGTATCGAAGTCATTCGCAGTGCCGTGGACACTGAGCGATTTTTGGTCCCCGCGAACCGGGCCGCCTTTCGGGCCGAATTTGGTATCCCCGAAGCCGCGATCGTCATTGCCGCGGCCGGGCAGCTGATTCCGCGCAAAGGGCATCGCTACCTGCTGCAGGCCGTTGCTGATCTGCGGCACACCCATCCCGGGATTCGGCTGATTATTTTTGGCGAGGGTTACCTCAACAACCAGCTCCGTGCGCAAGCCGCGGCCCTGGGTCTTGGCGACATTGCGCAATTTGCGGGCTTTCGCGACGACCTCGACGACTACATGACCTGTTTCGATATTTTTGCGCATCCGGCGCTGGCTGAGGGACTTGGCGTTGCAACCCTCAAGGCCGCGGCCGCGGGTGTGCCTGTTGTCGGCTTCAACGCCGGGGGCCTGGCGGAGGCCGTAAGCGATGGGGAAACCGGTATTCTGGTGCCCGCCGAGGATGTCGAAGCGCTGCGGGATGCGATCGCGCGGCTGATTGATCAGGATGACCTCAGGGCCCGCATGGGCGCCGCCGGCAGGGAACGGATGCAAAAATCGTTCTCGATCGATACGATGGTCAACAAGCATGTTGAACTTTATGAGTCCGTACTGAATGGCTGATCACGAATCGATCCACAAACTGGCTGCCGCGCTCGTCGCCGACCTGACCGCGTCGGGGAAGGCGATGTCCACTGCCGAGTCATGCACGGGCGGGTGGGTCGCCAAGGCGGTAACGGACGTTCCGGGCAGTTCCGTAGTTTTTGGCTACGGTATCGTGTGCTATTCGAACGGTGCGAAAGAGTCGATGCTGGGCGTGAAAAACCAGACGCTGGCGGAACACGGTTCTGTCAGCGAGCCCGTCGTCGAAGAAATGGCGGAGGGCGTATTGAACCTCAGTGGATCCGATATCGCTGTCGCGGTCAGCGGCATTGCGGGCCCCAGCGGCGGCACCGAAGAAAAGCCGGTCGGCACAGTCTGGTTTGCCTGGGCCATCAGAGACAGCGGCAAGGTCAGAATCGAGACGAGCCGCGAACATTTCGACGGTGACCGCGAACTCGTTCGCGAACTCACAGTCGCGCATGCAATGCAGGGCGTTCTGGATCGGTTGTGAGTGCGCGACGATTCTTCTTTGCATTGTGGCCGGATCACCGGCAGCGAGATCGCATGCGCGATTTCATCACACCCGTGGCAAAGCTTGTCGAGGGCAGGGCGATCGATCGCCGCAACTGGCACATCACACTGGTCTATATCGGCGATTTTCCCGAGGCGCGCATCGACGAATTGCATGAGATAAAAGAGGCGGTGACGGTCGAGCCGTTCCGCTTGCGCTTCGACCGCCTCGAATTCTGGCCGCGCCCGAAAATCGCGGCGCTCGTCCCGCCGACTGTGCCGCCTGAACTGGAACGCCTCGTAGAAGACCTAAAGGGCCGCGTATTTGCCGCAGGCGTCAACCCGGAACACCAGCGCGCGTACCGGCCGCATGTCACTACAGTCCGGAATGCGCGGACGTTCGAGACGCAGCGATTGGCGCAGTCGGCCGTCCTCGAATGGTCAAGCTTCGAGCTCGTCGAGTCGGTGTCTGAACCCGGTGGAGTGACATACCACCCGTTAGTCAAAGACTTCTGAGTTGTTCTTCGCGTTTCTTCAAGTACTGCCCGGATAGTCGAGCCGAACGCTGCTGCCACTTCGTGGTCTTTATGGAATAATCGTCGTTTCCGCTTATCGCGGCTCAGGCCGCTCCTACAGGATGACTACAAACAATGGATGACAACCGCAAAAAAGCACTCGCCGCAGCCCTCGGACAAATCGAAAAGCAGTTCGGTAAAGGCTCGGTCATGCGACTCGGCGACAACCCGATGTCCCGCGATATCGACGTCGTTTCAACTGGATCGATCGGACTCGACGTCGCACTCGGGATCGGTGGTGTCCCGAAAGGACGCGTGGTTGAAATCTACGGTCCGGAAGCATCGGGCAAGACGACGCTGACGCTCCAGATCGTTGCCGAAGCGCAGAAAATGGGCGGTACAGCGGCGTTCGTCGACGCGGAACACGCTTTGGATCCGACGTATGCCGAAGCGCTCGGTGTCAATGTCGACGAACTGCTCGTTTCACAGCCGGATACGGGCGAGCAGGCGCTCGAAATCACCGATATGCTGGTCCGATCGGGCGCGGTCGACGTCATCGTTGTTGATTCGGTCGCGGCATTGACGCCGAAGGCGGAGATCGAAGGCGAGATGGGTGATTCACACATGGGTTTGCAGGCGCGGCTGATGTCACAAGCGCTCAGGAAACTGACCGGAAACATCAACCGTTCGAACGCGATGGTCATCTTCATCAACCAGATCCGCATGAAGATTGGCGTCATGTTCGGCAGCCCGGAGACGACGACAGGCGGCAATGCCCTCAAATTCTACGCGTCGGTTCGTCTCGACATTCGCCGCATCGGCGCGATCAAGAAAGGCGACGAGGTCATCGGCAACCAGACGCGTGTCAAAGTTGTCAAGAACAAGGTTTCGCCGCCGTTCAAGATGGCTGAATTCGAGATTCTTTACGGCAAGGGAATCTCCCGCGAAGGCGAGATCATCGACCTGGGCGTGCAGCATGGTCTGATCGACAAAGCCGGTTCCTGGTACAGCTACGGCGACGATCGCATTGGCCAGGGCAAAGAGAACGTCCGCGAATACCTCAAGGCGAACCCCGAGATCGCGGCAGAGATCGAGGCGAATATTCGCGCGAAACTCCTGCCAGATACGGTTGCCGCGCCTGCCGCAGACAAGGACGAGGCCGTCGCGAAGGAAGCCTGACCGATCGACGACGATCGTTTCGAAGATCCTGTCGAGGCCCGCAAAAAGGCGATGGATTATCTTGCCCGGCGCGAGCACGGCCGCGCCGAGCTGTACCTGAAGCTCACGAAATTTGGCTTTGAAGCCCACGTCACCGAGGACGCGATTGCAAAACTCATCGAGGATGGCCTGCAGAGTGATCAGCGTTTTGCTGAAGCATTCGTCCAGTCGCGCATCAATCAGGGCAAAGGGCCGACGCGGATTCGGGCGGAGCTTCGGGAGCGCGGACTCGATGACAGCCTGATCGACGAAGGTCTTGTCAATGCCGGACAGGACTGGGTCGCGCTGGCGCGCGAGGTTCGCGTGAAGAAGTTCGGCTTGGACCATCCGCTCGACTTCAAGGAAAAAGCTCGCCAGATGCGCTTCTTGCAGTCCCGAGGGTTCGATCAGGACCACATTCAGCCCGCTGTTTCGGCGGTCCGGGAATAAGCATAGAATCCTCTCGATGAAATTCATGTCAAGCAACGAGCTGCGCCAGGCGTTCCTGGACTATTTTCGCGACCGCGACCACGAAATCGTCGCGAGTTCTCCACTCGTGCCCGGCAATGACCCGACGCTGTTGTTCACCAATGCCGGTATGGTGCAGTTCAAGGATGTCTTCCTCGGTTCCGACAAGCGCAACTATGTTCGAGCGGCGTCGTCGCAGCGCTGTGTTCGCGCCGGCGGTAAGCACAACGATCTCGAAAACGTGGGCTATACGGCCCGGCACCACACGTTTTTCGAAATGCTTGGCAACTTCAGTTTCGGCGACTATTTCAAGCGTGACGCGATCCGGTACGCGTGGGAGTTTCTGACCGAAACGCTCGGTCTGGACCCGGAGCGCCTATGGGTAACGGTCTTTGAAGAGGACGATGAGGCTGCCAAAATTTGGCTCAAGGAGGTGCAGATCGATCCCAAGCGCTTCTCGCGCATGGGTGAGAAAGATAACTACTGGTCGATGGGAGATACCGGCCCTTGCGGTCCGTGCACCGAGATATTCTATGATCACGGCCCCGACGTCGCCGGCGGCCCACCGGGTTCACCCGACGAAGACGGCGATCGTTACGTCGAGATATGGAACCTGGTCTTCATGCAGTTTGATCGTACGGCTGATGGCAAGATGGTGCCGCTGCCGAAACCATCGGTGGATACAGGCATGGGCCTCGAACGCATCGCGGCGGTCATGCAGGGCGTGCACAGTAACTACCAAATCGATCTGTTCGCGCATGTCATCGAGGCAGCGGCGAAGCTGCTCGGCGTCAAAAACGATGGCTCGAGTTCGCTCAACGTCATAGCAGACCACATTCGCGCCTGCGCATTCCTGATTGCAGACGGCGTGCTGCCCGGTAACGAGGGCCGGGGCTACGTCTTGCGGCGTATCATTCGCCGTGCGATCCGACATGGCAAAAAGCTCGGGCACGACGGCCTGTTCTTCCATAAGCTCGTCGCACCGCTCGTCAAGGAGATGGGGGGTGCCTACCCCGAACTCGCCAAGGCGCAGGCGCACGTCGAGAAAGTGCTCGCAAAAGAGGAACGACGGTTTGCCGAGACGCTTGACCAGGGCATGGAGATCCTCGACAGCGCGATTGCCAGGCTCAAAGGCAAGGAAATCCCGGGAGACGTGGTCTTTAAGCTCTATGACACGTATGGCTTTCCGGTCGACCTGACTGCAGACATCGCGCGAGAGCGCGGTCTCACGGTCGACAAACCCGGCTTCGAAGAAGCGATGGCCGGGCAACGTGACCGTGCGCGCGCCGCGAGCAAGTTCACCGCCGCTAGCGCAGACGCAATCCAGACGGATATTGTAAGCTCGTTCTCGGGTTATGACGGCACCGAAGCATCGAGCAAGGTCGTCGCATTGTTTAATGATGGCCGGCCCGTAAAAAAACTAACAGTCGGCGATGACGGCGCAGTGATTCTGTCGTCCACACCGTTTTATGCGGAGAGCGGAGGCCAGGTTGGTGACACCGGGGTGCTCACTGCCGGGGATCATTCGTTCACGGTCGTGGACACGCAGAAGAGCGGCAAGGCGATTGTGCATTATGGCTCGGTACAGGCCGGTGAGATCGGCGTCGGCGACAAAGTCGATGCACGCGTCGACGCTGAGCGTCGGCAGGCCATTCGCCTCAACCACTCTGCAACGCACCTGATGCATGCGGCACTGCGAGCAGTGCTCGGCGAGCATGTGCAGCAAAAAGGCTCGCTCGTTGCGCCGGATCGTTTGCGCTTCGACTTCTCGCATTACGAAGGCGTCAGCGGCGCGCAGTTGCAGGAAATCGAAGATATAGTGAATGCAGAAATTCGTCGCAATGTCACAGCCGATACACAGCTTATGACTTACGACGATGCGATCGAGTCCGGTGCGATTGCGTTGTTTGGAGAAAAGTACGGCAACAAGGTGCGCGTTCTGAACATTGGCGGTTTCTCGGTCGAGCTCTGCGGCGGTACGCACGTCGAACGCACCGGCGATATCGGCGTTTTCAAAATTACTTCAGAAGGCGGCGTCGCGTCCGGCGTGCGACGCATCGAGGCCCTAACCGGGAAGGGCGCGCTCGAGTGGCTCGACGCAAAGCAGAAATACTTGGAAAGTATCGCCGGCTTGCTGCGCAGCCAGCCCGACAAAGCATCCGTGAAAGTCGAGCAGATGCTGAAGCGCAACAAGGAACTCGAGAAGGAACTCGCCGCGGCCAAACAGGCCCTTGTGACGGGGTCCG
>Ga0224497_10001988_pt1 | contig 12430 bp, 10 predicted proteins | sample SF_Jul11_sed_USG_4_FD_167970 | JGI IMG/M metagenome (GOLD analysis project Ga0224497, IMG submission 167970) | Sediment microbial communities from San Francisco Bay, California, United States - SF_Jul11_sed_USGS_13 | ecosystem: Environmental > Aquatic > Marine > Sediment | place: USA... | reverse complement strand
GCGAGCCCGCGGCAACGATGCGGTTTGGGCCCTGGTCCGCATGGTCCCCGACTCGATGGGGCACCCGTCAGTGCCTCTCCTGGGGGAGACGGGGGAGTTCGTCGCTTCGTTCTCGGGCCCTGCGGCGATCGTGTGGGGTACCAAGGACCCGGTTCTGGGGCGGCTGATGCGGCGCCATCATCGGTTGCTGCCCGATGCATTCGTGACTGAAACCGACGCCGGGCATTTCTTACAGGAAGAGGTGCCGGCCGATATCGCCCAAGCGATCCGCGCGGTGGCGGCCGGCTAGGCGCCGTTGCGGACGAAATCGCGAACGGCGCGTTTTGTCATCGACCGGGTGATCGGGCCGTGGAGCAAAGAGACTGGTAGCCAGTAGATCCTGCCCCTCCAACCGTGGAGCCTCACCACTGTTGTCACCTGGAGAAGTCTGCGCTGAGGGTCAACGTGGACTCCGGCACGGAAATCGAGGTGCCTGTCATCCTCTGCGATGAGGGCCTCGCGACCCTCGACGCGGTCGACATCAAAGACCGAAGCGGAGGCCCTGTTGACACCAATCAATCGAACCAGTGCCTGCCGCATCGCCAAGAGGGCGACAACCCAGCGCGGTGCAGCGCTGACCGAGAACACACGCTCGGCCCACCATGTGGGATCTGTCGGGATCGGGTCCTTCGAATCCGGAATCGCCACGATGGCCGCGTCGGCGAAATCGGGATCAGGGATGTCAGCGAATGCAATGGAAAACCCGACCGACGATGGGCCGGGATCGGTCAAGTGCGGGATTCCCCGAGCAGCTTCCAGGCGGCGGGCAACAGGATGCCGGCACCCGCAGCCTTGATCAGATCGCCGAACAGGAACGGGGCGACACCATTGGCAAACGCTGTTGTCAGGTCCATTTCGGTGGCAGCCATCAAGCCCACTACCCCGAAGATGTAGATCAGCCCCGACCCGGCGATGAAGGCCGTGAACATCGTGGGAAAACTGCGATCCTGGCGTCGTTCCGCCATCCAGCCTATGAGCCCGGCGGCGAAGATGAATCCGATCAAGTATCCGCCCGTGGCGCCTTGGATTATTTCGATACCGCCACGACCATCCGAGAAGACCGGTGCCCCGAGGGCACCAATTGCGACGTAGAGCAGCTGGCCGGCGGCACCAAGCTTGGATCCGAGTGCAGCGCCCGTGAGCAACACGGCGAACGTTTGCCCCGTGATCGGGACCGGAGTGAAGGGCAGGTGGACCCGCCATTGGGCGGCCAGGGCAGTCAGGGCCGCGGCGGCCACGACCAGGAGCACGGCACTGGCCCGGCTTCGGGGGAGGGCCCGCTGGGTGATTACGGCGGCTGTCATGTGTTGGCACCTCGGAGTGGTTCGTCGCGACGTCGATTGTCTGACCTGTAACCGTAGATGACCGTTACGCTTTGAGCGTGGAAGACCGGTCGCGCAACAACTCTTCCTGGCCCCTCTACCTAGCCGGCGTGCTGTTGTTCCTGGGCCTGTCCACGCTCATGCTCTGGAACATCGAACTGCCGTATCTGGCATGGTCAACGGGGCCAGTTTCTGACGCTGCCGATGCAATTGTGATCGAGGGTCAGCCCACGTTCGACCCGGAGGGGGAGCTGCTGATGCTCACGGTCCTGAGCCAGGACGTGAACATATTCGAGGCGCTGATCGCCGGTCTCGACCCCGACATCGATCTGGTGCGCAAAGAGAACGTGCGCAGCCCCGATGAGTCCGACGAGGAGTATCGAACCAGGGTCCTGGCCCAGATGGACGACTCGCAGAGTCGTGCGATTTCGGTCGCTCTCCAGGAACTGGGATTCGAATTGGTCCCTCGGGACGTGATCGTCATCGAGATCATCGTGGGGCTCCCCGCCGACGCCGTCCTCGAGCCCGGCGATTCGATAAATACGGTCAACGGCATCGAAATCGTTCGCAGTGCCGATGTCCCAGCCGCACTGGACGGGCTGAAACCGGGCGACACCGTGACCCTCGGTATCACCCGGGAGGGCACCAAGCAGCAGGTGGAGCTGGTGCTCGCAGCGAGGGACGACGACCCCGATGCGCCGATCATGGGGATCGTGGTGAGAGAGCTCACCGACCCACCGTTCCCGGTCACCATCGAAGCCGGCAATGTCGGCGGACCCTCGGCCGGCATGATGCACACCTTGGCGATCATCGACACGCTCACGCCGGGTGAGATGACCAAGGGGCACGTCATCGCCGGGACTGGCACCATCCAACTGGACGGGTCGGTGGGAAACATCGGTGGGATCCGGCAGAAGGTGGCGGGTGCCGAAGCCGCCGGAGCAACCATCATCCTCGTGCCGGCGGGCAACTACGAAGAGGCCCTGACCGCCGACTACGAAGACATCGAAATCGTCCCGGTCGCCACCCTTCAAGAGGCCCTGGCCTACCTCGAAGGCCTAGATCCAGCCTGACAATCGCCGATTAGTCCGGCAAGGCTCGGTATCTTCTAAGTCGGATGGCCCCTGAACTCACTCCAGATTCACTGCGCACTGCCCGATTCCGGACGGTTCTGCGCGGCGCCGATGTGAGTGAAGTCACCGAGCTGCTCGACGCTGTCGCGGCGGAGTTGGAGGCACTCCAGGAGCAACGAGATCGACTCGCGTCACGTCTCGGGGAGTTCGCCGAGCGCGATCTCAAGTCTGAATTCGAAAAAGTGGGTCGGGAGGTCACCGAAGTACTCGAAGCGGCCCGCCAGGCTGCTGACACGATGCGGGAGCGGGCCAGTCTCGACGCATCCCGTTGGCGGTCCGAGGCCATGGCTGAGACCGAGCAACTGCGTAAGGACGCGAAGAACGATGCCGAGGCTCTCAGGGGCGACGCATGGACCACCGGCACCGATTTGCTGAATCAGGTTCTCGCCGAGGTGCGGCGTCTTGGCCAGCAAGCCGAGCGGGATGCCATAACCATTACCGGCGAAGCTGAGCGCGAGGCACATCGCCTCGTTTCGACGGCCCGGCGCGAAGCCGAAGACCTCCTGCGAACAGCCACGATGGACACCGAGAAGTTGGCCGCCGACGCCGCCAAGTCCAGAGACGTGATGATCGAAGAGGCGCGCAAACAGGCACAAGCGAGCCAGGAGAGAACCCGAGCTCTCGAGCTGAGGCGCGAGGAGCTGATGAAAGAGCTGGACGCGGTTCGCGCCACGCTGGGCCAACTCGAGGGCACGCTCGAGGCCAAGCGAGAGGATCTCAACCTGTCCCCAACGGCGGAGTCCACGGTGAAGGTGGTTCCCGCGGCTTCCCGCCCGTCAGACCCGCCGTCTCCTCCCAAGACCTGGGAGCCTGGGGAGACCGTAAGGGTCATAAGACCAGCCGACGAGACCGAACCTCCAGTCATCTCACCGGTTCCCGACCCCGAGCCGATAGCTGAGACCGTGCCGGCCGAGCCCTTGACGGCCGATGCGGACGGTGAGCCCGGGGGCCCGACCGAGGTTGAAGCAACAAAAGAGGTCGTCCTACCCGAGGACGACCCACCGATTCCGGACCGGGACGACGTGGGCGCCTTGTTTGCCTCGCTCAAGTTGCCGGAGGAGGTCACACAGACCCAGGCCGGGGGGGCATCTCCCGATTTGAATCGGTCTTCGACCCCCGCCGAGGAGTCGCCGCCGGCTTCGGCTCCGAAGACCGAGCTGGCTCTCGACGATGGTCTGCTCGAGAGCCGGGACGCGGCGTTGCTCCCGATCGCCAACCGTGCCCTGCGTGGGGTCAAGCGGGCCGTCACCGAGGCCCAGAACATCGCCCTCGACAGCCTGCGAACCGAAAGCTCGTGGGTGCCCGATCAGTCGGAGTTGGTCGAGATCCTCCGAGCGGACTTGATCGCCCTTTGGGCCGAGAGCTATTCGGCCGGCCACCACATGGCAGAATCGCTCACCGGAGCGAAACTCAAGCGGAGGGACACCCCGCCCAACGACTCGGCTCAGGAGTTTGCATCCGATTTGAAGGCGGCCTTGGAAAAGGAGCTGGCCGCCTCAGGGGACGGTCAGCGAGAACGCCAGTCAGCGGCCTCACGAGTGTTTCGGGGGTGGCGGACTGACGAGTCGGAGCGGAGGGTCAGGGAGCTCTCGTTGCGTGGCTATCACCGTGGGCTGGTCGAATCGGCCAGCAGCTCGAAGGTGGTGTGGGTTCCCTCCGGCAAGCCATGTAGCGCCTGCCGCGAGGCAGCGAAAGACCCGGCATCACAGCTTCCCCCGGTTCACGCCGGATGCGAGTGCAGCGTCACCATCTCCGGCTGAGGATGAGTCAACAGCGAACCCGCCGGCAAAGACGCTGCCCTTAGGTCGCCAACCAGAGGCGCAGGTGCATCCCATCGCCGTTGTCTACCGAGACACGTAGACTCGACTCCAATGTTCACCAGGGTTCCCTCCGGATATCAGTCTGAACGGCGCCGCCCAGTCACGATCCTGCTGGGCATCGGGGTCGTGATCTACCTCTTGCTTACCGCCGCCGGAACGTTGTGGACCGACTTCCTCTGGTTCGACTCTGTTGGCTACGACTCGGTTTGGCTGAAGAACTGGGGAACGTCCATCGCCCTCGGCGCCATCGGCATCGTCTTCGCATTCGGGGTTCTGTGGCTGAACCTGAAACTGGCGGATCGTCTCTCGCCTCGTTGGGTGCCATTCGACCTATCCGAGGAAGAGGAATTGATCGAGCGGTTCCGGGAGTGGGTCGAGCCCCGGCTGCGTCAAGTTCGAGTCGGGGTCAGCGCAGGTCTGGCCCTCCTCCTCGGTCTGGCCGCGGCGTCGTGGCGGGACGAGCTGTTCCTGTTCCAGAACGGTGGCGACTTCGGCGTGACCGAGCCGATCTTCGAAACCGACGTCGGTTTCTACATGTTCCAGCTTCCATTCCTCAACACAACTCTGGATTGGCTGTTCAACCTGATCCTCTTGACACTGGTTGTTGTGGCTGTCGCTCACTATTTCAACGGCGGGATCCGGTTCAACGGGCGGCGTTTCACTGTCGCTTCAGGCGCCAAGACCCACATCCTCGGAGTCCTGGCTGCCCTGGCGTTGGTCCGGGCCGCGGTCTATCGGCTCGACATGTATGCCCTCCTCTTCTCCAACCGGTCCGAGCCGGCCTTCTTCGGGCCCGGATACACCGACGTGAATGCTCGCCTTCCTGCGCTTCGGCTATTGCTACTCGTAGCGATCGTCGCTGCGGTCATTTTCATCGTGAACATCTGGCGCCGGGGATGGACCCTCTCGATAGTGGCGGTGGTCTCGTGGCTCGTGGTCGCGATCGCCGCGGGCGCCATCTATCCGGCAGTCATCCAGCGGTTCCAGGTGGCGCCGCAACAGCTCGACCGTGATCGGGAGTTCATTTCGAACAACCTCGTGATGACCCGGGCGGCCTATGGCCTGGATCAGGTCGAGGTGCGCGAGTTTGCCGCTTCTGACCAATTGGACGTCGATGACATCGAGGCCAACCGGGCCGTTATCGACAACCTGCGGCTGTGGGACACATCGGTGCTGCCCCGGACTTATCAGAACTTCCAGGAGCTGCGTCCCTACTACTCGTTGTCCCGGGTGGACACCGACCGTTACGTCGAGGACGGGCAAGCGACTCAGGTGATGATTTCGGTCCGCGAGCTGGAAGAGGGCAACCTGCCTCGGGAGGATTGGCAGAACGAGCGTCTGTTCTACACCCACGGCCTCGGTGCAGTGGTCAACGAAGCCAACGTGGTCGAGGCCAACGGACAGCCGCGCTTCCTCCTCAAGGATGTCCCCCCTATCGCTGTTGTTCCCAGCCTCGAGCTCGAGGAGCCGCGGGTCTACTTCGGTGAGACCTACGAGCCCGGCCGACCCGTGATTGTCAAAACTGGGTCCTCGCCACAGGAAGTCGACTTCCCGCTGCCGGGAGAGGGCACCGACACCAACGAGTACGCCGGTGATGCCGGGGTCGTTTTGGACAATATATTCAAGAAGATCGCGTTTGCCTTCCGTTATCGCGACCTCAATCTGCTCATCTCGGGTGAGATTCGGCCTGATAGTGCGGTTCTCGTTCAACGAAACGTCCGTGCGATCGTCGAGGACATCGCCCCCTTCCTCATCCCGGACACCGACATCTACCCGGTCATCAACGAGGGGAGGCTCCTGTGGGTGCTCGACCTCTACACGACGTCGACGAACTACCCCTACTCCCAGCGCCTCACGACCGATGCCACCGACCGGCTATCCCGAACCTCGCAGATCACCACAGGAACCAACTACCTGCGGAACTCGGTGAAGGCAGTCATCGATGCCTACGAAGGTGACGTGACCTTCTATCTGTTCGACCCTTCCGATCCGCTGGCCGCGGCGTGGGCCCGCACCTATCCCGAGCTTTTCGCCGACGCCGATGAGATGCCGGATCAGCTCGACGACCACCTCCGCTACCCCCAAGACCTGTTCCGAGTGCAAAGCGACATCTACCTCGAATATCACGTCCAGTCGGAGACCGAGCTCTTCACCGGGAACGACGCGTGGTCACTGCCGGTCGATCCGTCGACCATCTCACGTCAAGACCAGAACGGGGTCAACCTGCTACGGGGCGACCGATTGATTGCCCAGACCAACACGTGGGACTTCCTCGACGAGATCCTGCCCTATTACGTCCTGACCCAGCTACCTGGTGATACCGACCTCTCCTACCTCCTCCTTCAGCCGTTCACGCCGCGGGAGAAGAAGAACATGTCCGGATTCCTCGTCGCCGACTCGACACCGGGCCGCTACGGCCGGTTGATCGACTTCAGGATGCCCCAAGGTGAACTGGTTGACGGAACCGAACAAGTCGGCCAGAGGATCGAGCAGGACGCCGAGATATCCCAACAGTTCACGTTGTGGGATTCGCAGGGCTCGATGGTCATCAAGGGCGACCTGATCGTCATCCCGATCGAGGAGTCGGTCCTGTACATCCAGCCAATCTTCCTCGAGGCCGAAGGGGGAGGGTTCCCCGAATTCCGCAGAGTCGCCGTCGTGTTCGGCGACAGGGTGGAGTGGGACGATACACTCGATGGTGCCCTGGCCAGAGTCTTCGGTGCGCCTGAGGAGGGTGGCGACGGTCTTCCCGACGGAGAAACCATCGAAGCCCTGGTAATCCAGGCTACCGAGGCTTTTGCCAACGCAGACGCGGCGCTGGCCGCGGGTGATCTCGCCGGATATCAGCGTTGGGTCGAAGAAGCCGAACGGATCATTGGTGAGATCGAAAACATTCTTGCCGGCCCCTCAACCCGATCAGGCGGGTTCTCCCAAGCCTGGTCGATCGCCTATCGTTGGGGCTGATCCTAAGGAAACATGGCAAAAGACACTGAAGAATATATAAGAATGCGCGGCACCGTCATGAAGATGCTGCCCGATTCGACCTTCGAGGTGAAACTCGACAGCGGCTTCGAGCTACTCGCCAAGCCGTCGGGAAAGATGCGACGGGGTCGAGGCATTCGAGTTCTCCCCGGCGACACCGTCGACGTCGAAGTGTCTACTTACGATCCCACTCGCGGCCGCATCGTTTGGCGGTACCGATAGCCCTCAGGGTTGGGTGGGGACGACGCAGTTGGTGGTCGAGGGGCTGCCGACGTTTCCAGCGAAAAGCTCTGGTTCCCGGATCTCCGAGCCCGTTTCCGATGTCGTCAGGAACCGGATCAAACCGCGATATACCCCTTCAGCGTATGCCTGGCGAAACACCGAGGTTTCCAGGAGTCGTTCTTGCTCGGGGTCGGAGACGAATGCCCCTTCGATGATCACCGCCGGGGACTCCGAGCGCCGGAGCAGACCGTAGAAATCGGTACCAGTGTCGGCATCGACCCGGGCAGCGGTGCCCTGAATTCCCGATCCCTGCCAGTCTTCAGCAAAGGCGTCGAAAGCCCGGACCATCTCCGCGTCGATTAGAGACGCCAACCGGTCCGAGTCGTCGACCGATACTGCGTAGAAGACCGCGGTCGGTGGGTCGTTGAGGGTGCGGTCCGTCCCGGTGTTGTTGTGAATCGCCAGTAACGCGTCGGCCCCAACCGAATTGGCCATGGTTGCCCGATAGGCGAGTCCCGCTTCGAAGTCACCGGCTTCGGGGCCCGATGTGTCGCGGGTCATCCACGCCCCGGCGAGCGCCGGGTAGGAATCTCCTGGTTCGACGCGGCCCGTCGCCCAGTCGATGTCGTGTGAGCTGAGTAAGAGGTCCCGAAGCCGGTCGGCGATATCGAGATTGAAGTCCGATTCGCGGGTGCCGCTCGGTCCCGGTGCCCCCCAATCCCGGCCACCGTGGCCGGCGTCGACCACCACCACCGCAGCGGAGAGGTCGAATCCGTTTCCGGTGGGTTGCGGGATGGACTTCGGAACGACGTCGACATCTGCTTGCTTCACCCACACCGGGTTGCTGCACGAATCGAGGACCTCGAGCCAGGAACCGTCGACAGCCAGCACCGGCAGGATCAAGCCCTGATGGGCGGTCTGCAGGATCTGAGCGGCAGGTGCCGAGTACAGGTCTACGCCGCCCGGCCGGACTATGGCCAGTCCCGGCGTGATCGAGCCCGGAGCGACGACTGCCGACGAGGTCGAGGGTGCAGACGCCCCAGGTGCCGGGGTCGTGCTGCTAGTGGAAGGCTGGGTCAGGTCGGCCCCAGTGATGGCGGCACAAGCGCTCAGCAGGAGCGTGAACGAGAGGATTAAAAGGTTGCAGCGGGCCATGGATCCTGAGTTGGGGCGGGTGGCCACGATAAACGTCGCCGATGTCTTACCGGCGCACCGCTATTCGAAGACTTCCACCGCCCAGCCGGCTCCCAGCCAGAGCCCGATCACCTCGTAGGCTGGATAGCGCCGTCGGTAGTTCGCTACCGCCTCACGGAGTTGTCCCTGCTGTTCTTCGTCGCTGATCGGGTTGCCGGCACAGTCCTGATGGGCCACCAGCGCGATCTGCCGAGACTGATGCCCGTTGATGGACGTCTCGAGATCCTCGATGATGAGATTGGTGGCCGGGTCATAGTTGGGAAGCAGGTACTTGATCATGCCGGCGCGGGTCACCTTGTCCACGTGGACCACACCGAATCGGGTGGTCAGGAAGTCCGACACCGGGCGTTGAATACGACCGTCGATGCAGGTGAGCGTGGTTCCGAATAGGGCAGTCATCGTCACTCAGCTTATCGGGTGGGGTGCGCGGCGATGTCGTTGAGCCACTCGGCGCAGGCGGCCCCGATGGCCTTGGCCCGAAGGCCGCTCAGGCCATCGAAACCGTGTTGCGCCGCGCCAACCACCGTCAGCTGGACGGTGTTCCCGAGGTTGTTCAAAGCGTCGAAGAGATGAGTCGACTCGGCCGGGAGCACGACCGAATCGAACTCACCGTGAACGATGTGAAACGGTGGGGCGCCCGGATAGACCAGGTCGAGTGGGGATCCGAGCTGGTAGAGATCCGCCGCCTCATCGCGTTTGGCTTTCATCACATGCTTGGCGACGAAGGGCCAGTCATAGCGGGTGTTGTTCCGATTGAAGAGGTCGAAAATGCCATAGAACGGGAGGCAGCCGATCACGCTGACGTCGGATTCCTCGAACCCGGGTTGGAGCTCGAGACGGTGGGGAGTGAGGGCGGCTATGGCAGCCAGGTGGGCCCCGGCGGAGCCTCCCGACACGACGACCCGGGCGGGGTCCACTCCGAAGCCGACACCATCCTGTTTGGCCCATGCGATTGCTCGTTTGACGCCTACGACGTGGTCAGGGAAGGTCGCCGCCGGTGAAAGCGGGTAGCGGACGTCGAGGACAACCCATCCCGCTGCGACCAGACGGTGAACCAGAGGCCGGGCCTGGCGGCCGGGCTTGCCCCTCATCCACGAGCCGGGGTGGAGATAGACCAGCGTCGGGGCATTGGAGGTCCCCTTTCGGCGGTGGACATTGAGGGTGAGATCGGTCGCATACTGCACCTCGGCGACAACTTCCTCGTCGGGCGGGGTTCGATCCCACACCTCGAGCATGTCCGAGAGAGAGACCCGGTGGTTCAGGTCCCGTGAGGCGCGGATGGCCCGGGCGATGATCACGACCAGGCCGATCCCGGAGATGACAAACAGGACAAACCCGGCCTTTCCGATCGCCAGTTCGGCGGCGCCGAGGTAGAGGAAGATGGCTGCAGTCAATGCCCGGGTCAGGAGGAAGACCCCGGCCAGTTCGGAAACGATCATGCCGGGGAACCATAGGGGCGCCAACCCCTCGCCGGGCGGGGTCGGCTTGCGCAAAGCGTTGACAGTCCAGAGAAGAGCCACAGAGAACCAAACAAAGAAGAGTGCAGAAATCATTGGGCTTGACGACCTGGGGTGGAGAACAGTGACGATCCGGAGACCTGGCTGGCGCCGAATCTAGGGTGGTCATGGTAGTGAGCAGGAACCCTTTTCTTCGGCGGCTGGTCACAGTCCCCGCCCTCTATCTACTGTTCCTTGCGGTTACGGCCCTATTGCCGCTGCTGCTCGTTCTGGCGGTCCTTGCAGACTCGCTGAGATGGGCCATTTCCCGAACACCTTGGATCGGCACCCGGCTGGTGTTGTTCCTTTGGGTTTATCTCCTAGGGGAGGCCTGGGCACTGCCGGCCCTGGCCTTCGTCGGCCTTCTGCCCGATCGGCGAGCGCTGGCCGCGACCTACGCCCTCCAGTCGACCTGGGTGAAATGGAATCTGAGGGCTGTTGTCACCTTCTTCGATCTCTCATTAGAGGTCGAGGGTGACGAGAACCTGACGCCAGGACCGATTCTGGTTCTGTCCCGTCACGCTTCATTGATCGACACCCTGATCCCGGGTTTCTACATTTCGTCGGCCCATGGCATGAGGCTGAGATATGTCCTGAAAAGGGAGTTGCTCGTGGACCCGGCGCTCGACATCGCCGGAAGTCGTCTCCCCAATGTCTTTATCGATCGAGGTGCAGCCAGTTTGGAAGCAGATTCGCACGCGCTTGCCGACTTGGCGCGGGACCTTGCTCCGGACGAAGGATTGTTGATCTACCCGGAAGGCACACGATTCTCGGAGCAGAAGAGGATCGCCTACGTCCAACGTTATGAGAGGAGGGGTGGGCAACTGGGCAAGATCGCATCTGGATACCGCAACGTGCTCCCACCACGTCCGTCAGGAACTGTTGCGCTGGTAGAGGCTTCCCAAGCCGATGTGATCGTGCTCGCTCACACCGGTCTAGAAGGCTTCGCTCACGTGGCAGACATGTGGGGAGGCGGTTTGATCGGATCTGAGATCCAGGTCGGCTTTTGGCGGGTGCCTTCGGAGACGATCCCTACGGGCCGCGCCGAGAGGGTGGAATGGCTGTTTGCGGTCTGGAGCCAAGTTGATGCTTGGATAGACCAAAAGAGAGGCACCCGGCTTTCGAGAGAGGTTTAGGGCTCCCGGTAAATGACCGCGCCGTAGTGAGCACCGGCCCCAAAGGCGGTGAAGGCCACCACCGAACCAGGGGGCACCTTTCCCGCCGACCTGAGCTCGTGGTAGAGGATCGGGATCGTCCCGGATGTCGTGTTGCCGTAGGTTTCGATGTTGGAAGGCACCTGCTCGGCACCCATCCCCAGTTCGCGTCTCACGCCTTGAAGAATGCGGTCGTTGGCCTGGTGCGCGACCACCAGGTCGATGTCATCGATGTCGAGGCCTGCGGTCCGTGCCGCCGTCCTCGTGGCCTCTGGCATCATCTTGACCGCCTTGCGGAACAACCCGGCCCCATCCATCTGAGGCAGGTGCGAGGCTTCTTCGATCCGGGCAGCGGAGACATAGGGTCGCGATCTGAAGCCAACTCCGGGAACCCAGATCAACTCGAAGGATCGACCATCGGTGTGGAGCGAAGAGGCGAGAACGCCCGAATCCGGGTCTTCACCCCTACGAAGCACCATGGCACCGGCGCCATCGCCGAAGAGCACACTCCAGGCCCGGTGGGCGGTATTGACCTGATAGTCCGGTTCGGCCAGGTCGCCTGAGCCTTGCCCGAGGACTTCGAGCCACGATTCGCGGCTCCATGGCTGGAAGCCGGCGTGGACCTCCGCCCCGATGATCAGGGCGGTTGCGCCCCGTCCCGATGTCAGCCACGCATCGGCGAGATCGAGGGCAAAGAGAAACCCGCTGCATTGTTGGCGCAGGTCGAACGTGGGGACGTCGCCGAGACCGAGCCCGGCCTGCACCAGGCCGGCGATGCCGGGTGCCACGTAGTCGGGGGTCATCGTCGCGGTGACCACCACGTCGACGTCGGCCGGACTGACGTCGGCGTCTTCGAGCGCCTCGATACCGGCAGCGATCGCCAGATCCGAGGCCCCCTGGCCTTCGTCGACGAATCTGCGCTCGCGAATTCCGGTGCGGGCGACTATCCAGTCGTCATCGGTGTCCATGATCCGGGCCAGGTCCTTGTTGGTGACGACGTTGGCCGGAACATGCATCCCGGTCCCGATGATGTGATTACCCATTGGTTGGGCCCCGTTTGGCGATTCG
>Ga0224497_10001987_pt1 | contig 12438 bp, 12 predicted proteins | sample SF_Jul11_sed_USG_4_FD_167970 | JGI IMG/M metagenome (GOLD analysis project Ga0224497, IMG submission 167970) | Sediment microbial communities from San Francisco Bay, California, United States - SF_Jul11_sed_USGS_13 | ecosystem: Environmental > Aquatic > Marine > Sediment | place: USA... | reverse complement strand
TACCTGCTGTGCTGGACTAGTATTCCATTGCAGACGGTGCAGAATTCAGCACTGTCAAGCCTGTAGCCGTCACAGTCCTTGCAGTATTTGCAGAATTCAATCATATCTCATCATTGCCCCCGTCTATAATTACTTCAAGACACATTGGCTCATCCCCTTCAAAGACGCATCCCATGTCACAGTTAATGGGGCACTCATACTTTGTAAACAGGTTTTCCTCTGGGTGATGCTTGTTGATTATCTGTGAGAATACCTCGTCGTTAGTGTTTAGGGTATCAAAGTTTGTTGCAGCTTGGTCTATCTCCTGCTGCTGCCACAGGTTAACCTTGTTTGCATATTCGTAGTGCAGTGCATTCTCGTTGAGTATCTGCTTGATTACAATATCCTGTCTTTCCTGCTCGTCTTTTATTGTCTCTATCTGGATTATTATCCATGCAGCTCCTATTGCTGCAATCAGTCCGACTAGGTATACTGCCGAGTTAGTCATCTAAACTCCTGTAAAAAAGAAAAAAAGATTGGGGTCATTTCTGAGCCTCCAGTTGAGCCTCTAGTTCTGCCTTCATTCTTTCAAGTTCGGCTATCCTTTCCTGAATTACCGGATAGGCTACCTTCTCAAATTGCTGGATACAGTTGCCGTCCCTGCATTGTACATAGCTCTTCCACACAGGGTTATCGATGTAGTCTTTTACTGGTGGGGTTGGCAGTGTCGATATGTACTCTATTGTTACAGGAGGACATCCGTAAGCGTCCCTTAGTGTCTGGGTGTATTTCCTTGGGTCACAATGCAAGTCATTAGCTTCCCTTGTCACCTTGACAATGTCCTTGTTAGCCTCAAAGTTTACCCTGTCCTGACTCCATGGCTCCATGGTTTTTGCAATCTCTGCCAGATGTTGTTCTGTGTTAAATGCACATCCAAGCTGGATTGACTTTGATTTTGTCATAGTTGGGGCTTGCTCCTGACAAATTCCCTTATGGGTATCCACTAGCGAGAATCCTGTCCCGTCATGTGGGTCTAGGAGTTTTTGCTGGGCAATGCATTCCTCAACTGCCAAGAAAACTTTCTTTAGTTTTCCTTCCAGCTGCTCGTTTGTGAACCCTGTGACGTCCATGACAACACGGGTTTCACCTGTTGGGTTCCTGTTATCGTCAAAGACTGGAACCTCTACCATTGGAATAGGGAAAGCCCTTTCATTCTGGGTTGTTGCCGTTGTTGTCCAGTCAATTCCTTGGAGACATACACCGCCATAGAAGACTATGCTCTCGGCTTTTTCAAGCTGCATAAGGACTGAAGGTCTTAGTTTTGCCCTGTCATCCTCAAGGCGGTCTATTACGCCCTGCCATTCATCAAGGCCGTCATACAGGTCTGGGATTACGTCCTCTGTGTCAATTTCGGACATCTCACCCATTTCAGTATCTGATTCTTCAGGGATTGGCTCCTCGTCTATTTCATTTTCCAAGATGACTTCTTGGGAGCAAATCCTGACGTACTTTGTGTGGGATTCGTTGGGGTACTCATACCCTATGCACTGAGATGATGGAACCTCACTCCAGTCAATATTTGCAGCAAAAGGCTCACCTTCTGCGTAGTAATTGGCTATGGCCTCTGCTCGTTCTATTGGGTCAATGTTGTCTAGAACTGCCTGCTCTTCAGGTGTTAGGTCTTTCTGTATTGCTGTGGCTGCATCTGCTGTCTGTACAAAAATAACAGAGAGTGCAACAATTCCAAGCAATACAAATAATTGTTTCATTAATGAAAAATTTTAGTTTGTGTTATAATAGATTTGCGTCAAACTTAATCTTCTATTGGGTCGAAGAAATTTATAATCTTACGAATGATAGAATGCTTTCTTATCTTATGGTCTGGAGGTATTCGAGTAATCATCTAATATCTTGGCTATCCTCGGCAATGCCGTAATTACTCCAGATATGCAGGGGAACACAAGGAGATATGAAACATTGATTTCCCATTGGGTTATTGAAGAGTGAAAATATATTGCTGTCAGTCCTGCCCAATACCCTGTAATCCATGCACCTAAAACACGTGCTCCTCTTTGGTACCAATCCAATATAATTTAAAAACACAATTTTAAAGTGTTTAAGTGTCTTTTCCAAAAATGGAAAATTGGTTATTTCTTTTCTTTTACTTCCTTTGGTGTTGGTTTCTCCAAGAGTTTCTTTGTCTCTATGAGTTCGTTTCTCAGCATTTGATTTTGTTGCTGTAACGCTACTTTCTCTTGGGATTCCTGTTCGAATATGGCGTTTGCCTGTTGTGTAAGCTGGTGATACATTCTGTAAAGGTCTTGTTTTGGTGGGTTTTGTTGTGACATGAAAAAAGAAATGAAAAAGGGGTTTTAATCTGTTTTGTTAATTGTTTTAGAGCTGTCTGTTTCCTTCTTTTTCTTGGAGCTGGATTTTGATTTCTCCTGGTTCATGATGTTTTTTTGTTACAATATTACTATAATGTTTCTATGTGACTTGGTCGCTTGTAACATTGGTTGCAGCATCAGGCAATGTGATAATAGTCCACTCAGAGGAGCCGTTCTTTATGCACAATAATGGCGTACCTGAATTCTGGTATAATCCTATGCATCCAACCCCGTTGCCAAAATCCGCATCAATTGCTGCAACTGAACCGGGCAATGTCCCAGAGTCTACAGGTATTTGCAGGTGTCCGGATGTGCCAATTGTTATATTATCATCAGTAACTTGAAATCCTATTTTTTTACTTCCAACAACAAATCCAGCCCTTAATATTGAATCGGATTCAAATCCAATATTTTTATTTGTAGCAATGTACATGCCAACACTACCGTCAACTTCAAAGTCAATATCACCTGCAGCATCCATATCTATACTATTTTGACCACTAGCACCAGCATTATTTTTTATGGTTTCTACCCACAAATCTTTCCAGTGTGTGCCGTCAGTACCCAAATCCCTGGTTGCGTCCGCACTTGGGTCAAGGTCTGCATTGACTGATACTGATGCAAGGTTTGATAGTGCCGTATTTGCTCCGCCTCCTCCGCCTGCTGTAAGGTCAACGGCTGCTTGTCCGTCACCGATAAAGAATGGCTTTGATACTCCGCCTACATCCTTGACATAGTATTTGCCGCTGTTAGTTCCAGCTGCCGGGTCTGTAGTTTCCCCTATCTGAACATAGCCGCTTGCCAAAATTATGTCAGTGCCGCCGTCAAGTGACAATGCACCTTCATTAAATATATAGTCTGCACCGCTATCAATGGTGAATGTTATGCTGTCGCCAGATGCCACAAAGGCCAACATTCCAGTGGCAGAAAAGTTGATTGCCGTACCGTGCAGTGCACCTTCTCCCACATTGGGCGTAATCATGGAATCACAGTAGATATCCTTGAATCTTACCGCATTTGATGCGATATCATATGTAGAGTCAGTTGCAGCGGTCATATCTCCAACGCTGAGAATGCGGTTTGCGCCCATCTGCACATCATCAAACATGAATATGTCCTCAGCTAACCGCATCTTGTTTGTGGATGTCCTTCTGAATAATATTCCCTCTCCAGCACCAAAGACATGTGGGGCATCAATTACCACGTCATTGGCTGAAAAAGAGTTTCCCGTAGGATATAGAAGTAATGCGTCCGTATCTGCTGCGTTCTGTCTTATCTTGAATCCGCCTGTGGCAAAGTTGAACTGATAGTTCTTAACAGTGGAATTCCAGTCCCATACTACCCTGTCTGCATCGTCCTTGTCTGCCCATCTGAACTTTCCAAACTCTACCGTTCCCTCTAGTCCCAATTGGAAGGTCATGCCGTCAGTGTCACGGTGAATGTAAAAGTTATCATCCCCTGCTGAGCGTGCAGTTGTTCCGTTAAATGCAAGTCTTCGAATAAAGCCGTTGGCATAGGATAGACTTGCAGAGCCTAGAGAAACATCATTGTCATCATTTGGAAGTACTGCACCAGTTCCTTCCAGATTATTGTCTTTCATGTCAACTGTTCCATCATTGTCAATGCTCCACAGTATAGTTCCAAAGTTTTGGATGTTCAGGATTGGTTTTGTAGTTATTGGAGTAGCATCATTTTGGAAAGCCCTTAATGTGAACATGGGAGTAGAGTTTGAATCATCAGCTGGTGTAATAAGAGCGTCAAGATGGACGGTTGAGGCTGCTGCTGCCGTTCCAGCTATGAATCCGCGAATTGTGGGGTTGAATTCGTTGGGAGTAGTGGAGTTGTTTGTAAGCTGAATGCTACCGTCACTGTTTTGAATTATAAGGCCTTGGCCGTTTGTATCATCAGGGATAGTAATGGCCAGTTGCTTGCCTGCCGTTACTGCTGCAGCACCTATTGCCACCTGTGAATTGATTCTTTGTTCTGCAGTCCAAGTCTGTGCTAAATTCAATTGGGCAATGGTTCCCGTAGTCGCTGAAAAAGTATGCGTGCGAGAGGCACCAGCTGCCCACGATAACAGGTTGGCAGCCCCAGTATCCTGTAGAGATAAATTGAATGTTAAGGTCTTTGAGTTGTCTGCCTCGTCCTGAATGATTACTTGGTTGTCATCAAATGGTGGCCCCATTCCAGCGACACTTTGTTTTCCTGTTGTGATTTGTTGCCATGCCTCGTCTGTTGTGTCATACTGAAAAAGAAGAATGTCATCGTCAGCTAGGGTAAAGTTGTTTCCGTCTATTGTCTCAATGTTTCCCTTGTACCAAAAGTCCTTCCAATTGGCACCGACTCCCGGTTCGTCTGTTGCACTTGAGGTATGAGCCTGCTTGCAGGAATATGCAACGCTGTTATTATCCACAATATCGCCTAATGCATATACTGTAGATAATGCCCAGTCTGTCTGATTTGCTGTCCTGTCTATCAGTGTTAAAGTATTAGTTGCCACACCTTGCATGAATAAGATTTGGCCTGCAAAGGCTGCACCAGTTATAGTTATCAAATTATCTGTAGAACCAGCTTCAGGGGAAACTATCACCCTACTAGAATAACCAGTTGTGTTTTGACCTACGTTTATCTGATTGTCATCTATTGTCAGGGTAGCAGGATAAAACGCAAGTGGTCCGACCATCGTATCCCCTGCTGATTTGATAAAGTTGCCAGCAGGACCAGTGGAACCGCCAGCAGAACCGCCAAAGTTACCAAGTGATGCATTGCCTATTATTACAGGTGTGTTTTGAATTCGTTTTAGGTTGTATAGTTCGTGAGACATTCCCAAGGAATCCTTAAGCCTGTCTGTTGCAGTCAGTGGACGTTTTGCCTTTTGTACCATTATGTTAACCTCTTTACTCCTGAAATTTTCCTCATAAATCCACCTGCTGCACCTGATGCGTCAGGCTTGTTAATGGTGTATTCAATCTTTTTTGCCACCAGTGTCACAGTGTTAGCTCCTGCATCTGCATCGTTGATAATGTCGGCATTTGTCAGGTTAAATGACTCAAAGAGATTAATATCAAATCTTCCTTCTGTAACTATCTCATATGCCCTAAACCTTAACCGGTCTTGCTCCAGTTTTGCAAGATTGGCTTGGTCTAGCTGGTATCTGTTGTATATTAGCGGCTCCTCGTCAAACTCTGTAAACATTGCCCTTCCTGTAGTTACTGGAGCTGATACTGATAGTAACGGCTTTACAAAGTGGAAAGCATCTATCTTCCATTTTATATTAAAGGCGTCAGCTGTTGCACCATTAATAATATCGATAAGACTTGGATAAAGACTACCAAACGAACTAAGTAGTATGGAATAGCGCCCATCCTCATCATATGGCCCCATCCACTGGAAGCCTATCTTTCTGATATTGGTGTAATCAAACCTTTCTAGTATTTCCAACTCCTCTAGAAATACATTGGAGCCAAGGCTCTCAAGACTTAGGGGAATTCTAGCCCTATAGTTATTAAAAGAAGTAAACGGAATTGTTATTTCCTCCCAGTTGTTATTGTGAGATATTGTAAAATCAGCAGTTACAACGTTCCCGTGAATATCATACATGAAGCATTTGCAGGGGATATTTCCCTTTGCTATCAAAGCTCCTGAACCGTCAGCTTGGAAACGCCATTCAAAATCAGTCATGAAACGAATTGCACTTAATGGGCCGTATTCATCAGCTCTATTATGATTAAAGCCTCTCTTGGAATTTGAAGAGTAATCGAGATTGTTTGTGTCAAAGGTTACAGGCTCCCTTACAGTTCCGTCAGAGCCAAACAAGTCCCCTATTGTTGCCCCGTTGTATGAGGAATGAGAGAATGGAGCTCTTAGGTTAATGCATGCTCCTGCCCGATACCATTTTCTTGATGTGGTATCGAACAAATCAGCTTTTGCATATCTAAATTCGTATTGTACGGCTGAAGCATCTCCTAAAGTCCCCCCTGCACCGTTATCCTTGTTCATATGTCCTGCCACATTGGATATAGAGTATACAGCATGATAGCAATCATTTGCTTGGTTATTGCTAGAATCGTCTGACCAAGTCCCGCCAGCTCTTTTGTATACCTTGGCTTCATCATCAACTACTACAAATTCATCATCTGCTGTAGTCCTGAATAGTCGCCATTCATCATTATCATCATCATATTCCACAATATTGTTATCAAATCCTGTAAAATCTCCTGTTCCCGTACCGTCTACCAGTACACGAAATCCCCTGTAGAAATTGCCTGAATACTTGTAGTTTGCGTTTACTCCAGCGGGACTTGTTGCCCTTGCATCAACATCTATTCTGAAGAATGTGCCATCAAAAATAACCTGATTCATGTCCCATACGTATTGTGTATTTACAGTAGGCCAAGAACCACCTTCAGCGGGGCCATCGGCTCCGTATCCATGAGCCCCGTTGTTCTTCCACTCGTCATCCCTGTTGATGGTCCAAGGGGAATAAACAGCCGAGATACCAATCTCGGAAGCAAGAAATTGTGTGAATACATACGTGTCCCAGTCGGCATTTGAGGTTTCTGTTGTTGGCGGGGTCAGGGAAGTCTCTTTGTTTGCCTTGAAGTGCAAGTCATCACCCTGTGAATCTACGGTATTTCTTCTCCTGATAATGGAATTGACAGGATATGTCAGGGCTGCAATGTAATCAGGCATTGCGGCCCACGCTTGTAATGCATCACGGAACTGACCCACTTGTGGCGGATATGTCCCTGATGTGTCATCACCCCACGTTGCCTTTACTGTCGCCCTTGTGGATTCTATGCCTCCTTCCTCTTCACCTGGATTAACATCCACTGCTTGGTCTATTGTGACACCTGATGATGTATCTCCAGAGATTACGGAATAGAATTTTATATCCAACTCGTCTGCTGAATTCCTGTTAAATCCAAACTCCCAGAAATCGCCTCCGCCTCCTGCTGCTACAGATGAGCCTATCCTGTCATGGATGTATTCCAGTGCAGAGTATGCAGTCCAAGGCTTTACGGAAAAGGGGTAATGGTTTGCAGTAAATTTGGGAAGGGTGTTAGCTGTTGTATCGTATGCGGATATTGTGGGTTGTAGAGAGCCTTTTTCATTTTCGTATAATGCAAGAATTTCATTTGACTTTGTATAAGCCGAGTCCGCTTGGTCCCTTCTCTTTGACTGAATTGCTATTGGAAAACGTAGTAGGTGTTGTTCTGGCCCCAAAAACTCAAAATCCTGGACTGTCCCCCTCTGTACTGTATCGACTGGCTTTAGCTTGTCGGCCTCATAGTTTGCCGTGAATGTAACAGAATCCTCGTCTGTAACAGATATCTGAACAAGGTCAAACTCGTCAATAATTGGGGTTGCACCTGAATTTGTGTTTGTGATAAATGCCCCGTCCCTGCAGTCAAGGGTAAGGGTTGCGCTTCTTATCTCGCCTGTCCCGGATTCAACAAACTTGAGTTGTTGCACATAATTAGTAATATCTACAGGAGAGATATTATCTGGGTCATAAGTTACAGTATAGCTCCAGTTTGTCATATGTCACCGTTCCTGACAAATCGAGCAATGAATCCAACCTCGTCTCTTGGGGATTCTACATCTTGAACCTCCACATCAACGAGTATATAACCTATTGTTCCCGATGGGGTCAGGTCTAGTACTCCTGCTGCAAAGTCATCTAGTCTTAATCCAAACTGTCCAAACTCTAAAGAAGAATTAGTGGCTGCCTCCTTTTGCCAGTTAAAGAACTGAGTCGGTCCTGTCGTTGCGTCATGGTCTACAAAGTATCCTGTTACAGTAACCTCCATTACACCCAAAAGATTATCCTGCCATTTGGTAAGTGCTCTCTTTGGGTTTGGGTGTGGCGATACGTCCCTTGTCATCCTGAACCCTGTTGCCACCAGTCGTCCGGTACTGTCTGGAACAGCACCGCCGTTAAACTCTATAATTTCATTTGCAGTTCTTGCGTCGGCCTCTGTCTCGCCTACAGCTGCGGTTCTAAATATTGCTCCTGTTCCTGCCATTTAGAACAACCCCTTGGAATGGTCAGTGTAATCTATCTGAGTTAGTAGATTCTTGTCTATTCCGCCCTCTCTGATTTGTCGTAGTGTATTGGAGTTAACACCGCCTGTATGCCTGTTAAGAAATCCTGCTCTGGACTGTATAATCAGCCCTCTTTCTCCTATGGCGTAATCATACTGGTTCTGTCTGGACATAAGGGAGTTAACCTCTTTTTCTACTATTCTCTTGAATCTCAGGTCCCAAGGTCCACCAGGTTTTGTTAACTCGTTTATTAGTATTGGAATTAGGGATATGGCAAACGCTACAAGTGCGGTATGTGGCAAGAAGGATAAAGCATCAGCTACCAAAGTTGTAGGGTTTTGAATCTTGGATAGTGCGGTTCCAGCCAAGCCGACTGCCTGACCTTCAGTGATGCCGGTAGCGGCGTCTGTAGCGGCAATATCTTGGGTGCCCTGTTGTTGTTCTGCCACTACATTACGTATAGCATTATCAATTATTGACCCAAAGTCTGGAACCTCTGGAAGTGTTAACACTCTGTTGATTTTTGGAGAATCACCAGCAGAACTGGAGATATCCATTCCCAGAATTGTTGCATCTATCATCTGTTTTATTACAGCACCAATATCAGCACTGCCACCTACTGCGCTCATTATGCTGCCGTCACACTCCCTGTTTCAGATTCTAACCTGACATGATAGTTGACATCGCCTTCGCCATTGTCAATATAGTTAAGGTCGGACACAAACACGGAACTAGCTAATGTCGTAGAATTTCCATTGTCTGCCGTATATGATATTGTAAAGGTCTTGGATGGTGGATTGTTGTTGGTTTGTACTGTATATCCTACCCATAATACCAGTTCCGGCTCTGTCAGCCAGATATCTGCCTCTATTGCAAAGTCTCTCAAGTCCTTTAGCTTTTCAAGAACTGAATCAGTTCTTTGCCTCTTTGTAACGTCTGTATGGATGTAAGCCTTGACATTATGCAGTTGTTTTACTAAATCAGCATCAGTTGTATTAGTAAGGGATACATTCCCAGAATTGACAAATTCCGCCAGCTCGCCCATTATGCCGTTGCCCAGGTCGATGGTTTTATCAACCTGCCCTCCACGTTAAAACCGACTAGTTGTTCATCTGATGCAATCTTTGCCATTGATGTTACCTTTACAAAACTAGTATGGGATAATGTCACTGGGGTTCCCTCTGTGTTGGTAGTGGCGTGTAAGAAGGCGGCCTCTATGTGTTGTCCGTTTGCCTGTAAAAGATATATCTTGTCTAGCTTCTCGTCTGTACTACCAATGTCTGATTTCTTGGCAAAAATGTCAGCTGCAAATGTCCCACGAAATACACCTGCTCCCAACTTTGGCACCCTAGCACCGTTTGTTGAATCCTTTGTGAGCGCCTCAGTTACAGTTGTTCCCTCTCTAATTCTGACATTATGAGCCTCTGTATAGATATAATCCCCGCCTGGTGCTGAATCCATGTTGGCAGATAGTGACAAATCAAAGGTCAATACTCCGCCATATCCCCTGAATACCTCGGTACTCTGGGATTGTATCTCAGTTAGTTCAAAGTCTAAAGTTCTTACTAGTTCCTGTTTTACGTCTGTTAGATTATCATTGTTACTCCAGTTGTATCTAGCTGTGAAAAATGCCCCTGTTCCTGCAAGAGGGTCATAGACTGTCTTTAGGATTCGTACAACTTCAACACACATATCCTCAATATCTTGTTGAGCTTGGTCAAATAACGTCTCATCAATGTTTCTTACACGATATCGGCATGTTACCGTAAATCTGTGGCGTACTTCTGTAAATCTGGGGTGTACAATCTGGTTCTCATTGTCAGGTACTTGTGGGTCTAGAATCTTTGCTACTTCAACAGCTATTGGCCATTCATGTGCGCCCTTTACTTGTGGATGAGCCAGAAAGTGTACTATCTGCTCTATCCCTGCTGATACTGCCTTTGGAATTCTTGTGTTGGCTGGTGCCCATCCTGTTTCTATGGTATCTCGTAGGGTATCGGCTGCGAAATCCCCCATGTTATTCGGTTCCCAATATTCGAGATGCAGACTTTGAGAATGTATCTTGGGTTACTTCCTGTTCCATAGTTCCGCTGAACTTGGCTCTCAGATGATTCACTATTGATTCCTTGTAGTGATTTATCCCATCCATGTTTTTTGAAGGGGATGTCCAGTAATTGTAAAGTGATGCTGCCATACCCTCGGCAAGTGCGTCTAATCCTTCATCTGTAATGACGCCTGTGCCGCCATTCATTAGTATGACTCTGGTTTTGATAAACTCATCAGCTTCCTCAAGATATCGGTTAACAGCAGAATCTATCTCAGTTCCGCCAGTGTTAAAATTTAGTAATAATTTGACATTTGCCAGTGTGCCATAATCTGCCATTAGTAATTATTGAAAATAGTGGATTAAAGTGTTAACTTTAGGCTTTCTTTTTTGTGGCTGATTTCTTGGCTGGTGGTACTGTCTTTGCTGTAATAACGGCTGGAATCTTATCTAGTAGCGATACCGTTCCAACTACTCGCTCGCCATTCCATCTAAGATTGTTGTCCTTGCCTGCACATCTTATAGATTTTGCAGCATGGTCAATCAGTGAGTTAGCTTCTGCAAATGTGTTAGCCTCGACTTCCTGCTTGCATTTTAAACAATATAATTTTCCCATGTGGAAATAATGAGATGTGTGGTTAAAAGTGTTAATAAAATAAAAAAAATAAAAAAAATCCTCTATTTCTAGAAGGATGTGATTTTGTATGCTCCGTTCTCGTCGCCTTCCTGAACATCAAACCTCATTACAAGGTCAGAGTCATAAAGACCACCGACGGTCATATCATAGTTTTCTATTGTTAGGTCTTCTCTTAAACCAACTACTTGGGCAACGTCACGTTTTGTGATAGTTACAGTACCTGATGTCTGTTGAGGTGTCTCCCAAACGTTCTTGAGTCCTAGGGCTGCTGCTAGTCCAGAGTTGTTAACAACATCGCTGTCATTGTCTTCTCTGAGGATTCTCTTATCTAGGAATAGATAGGAGCCACTTGCGCCTGTGGATTTGGAAATTGCTTGGTAGGCATCTGCTGGGTGTATAAACATGGTATCTGCCGTGTTTCGTTGTGTTCCTGGGAATATGGAGCGGATAACGTTAGCTAGTGCTTCAAATTCAGAGTGAATTGAGGTTGCAAGGTCAAGGTTTGCTCTTGTGTCTGTGTTTGTTGCAGTGTCCGTATTAAGCTGGTCAATTATTCTCTTACCTGCTAGGTAATAGAACAAGTTTCCAGCATTTTTCAAAGGCTGTTCTACTGCAAGGAAGTTGTTGTCCTTGACATCATTGCGCTCTACTCTGATAGTTCCCCTAAAGGAATTATTAGTATTAGAGCAGTCTAGCTGTACGGGTTCCATTTTGCCACCAATTACTGGGGGCTTTCCTCCTGCTTCCTTGAATATGTTAATAGAGTCAGCTGCTGCACCACCAACCTGATTTGTATATCTGGTTTTTGGAACGTTAACTTTTGGTGCGTCCATCTCTTCTACTCTGGAATATTGTTTCCAGTCGCTCCAAGGTTCTGCACCCTCTATGATACTGTCAGATATCTTTAGAATAGATAGTGTGTTTGGCACTGAGACTGTCTCGCGGACAGCGTTTCCGCCTCTGCTTGCATAGTCTCCTACTCTAATTCCATATCTTTCGTGCCATATTCTTGGGAGGTTTGGATTTCCTCTCATTTCCCACATGGAGCCTTCGGATTTGTCAAAGAATACACCTAGTGGTGTCTCTCTGATTGGTTTCCAAAAGTCCCAAGTTTTGCCTGCTTGTTGGTATGCATCTGATGCTTCGTTGAGTGCTTCTCTGATTCCAGTGAATTCATCGGATTCTAACAGAATGCTTCGATTGATTTTGTCGCCAGTCTTAGCCATTCTAATCAGCTCCCAACTCCGTTTGTCTACCTTCTAAGGTGACTTCGCAAAGTATTGCATCTTGTACGGCTGTGGTTGCCTGTAATGCTCTTGCAAAAACAAACTCAGTAGCTATAG
>Ga0224497_10001986_pt1 | contig 12451 bp, 10 predicted proteins | sample SF_Jul11_sed_USG_4_FD_167970 | JGI IMG/M metagenome (GOLD analysis project Ga0224497, IMG submission 167970) | Sediment microbial communities from San Francisco Bay, California, United States - SF_Jul11_sed_USGS_13 | ecosystem: Environmental > Aquatic > Marine > Sediment | place: USA... | reverse complement strand
CAAAAAAGCGGACGGGTGTTGCTGCAGACAGACCGGACTGATGCGCCGCTCTTTTGCTCATGGCCGGATGCGTTTGGGCCGTGTCAATTCGAGCTCAACTCACCGGATCCCTTTGAGTTTTTGGTTCCCGCGAGTCAACTGGCCGCAACCCACCAGGGACAACCTGCCAATTTGCGCGTCTATCTGACCGGATTTCCCGAACTCGCCCTTTCGGATTTCACCAGGATCGCACCAAACCCTCGGTTTCTCTATCGCTGTTCAATCCACTGTACCTTGTCCGATATGCCTGAGTTGCTTCAGCTCTTAGAGCCACGGGGGCGCGTATATGGCAGCCTGGCAGAATTCCCAACCAGCTATCTTCTTCCGGAAGGTGCCGACGCAGCGGCCATTGTGGGCTTGGTGGGCACGAATGGTGACTTTCGCCTGGAGATTCGACTCAACCAGCGCCCCCTTCCTCATCAAGCCACGGAACAATGGCTGGAGGAACTGGTTGGCCATCCACTCATCTATGCACCATTACCCGCCTTCCCGTAAGGGAATGTTGAAAACAAGTGTTGCACCCTTCGGGATGCTTTTAGCGATGCGTTCCCTGCCTTCGCCGGAGCGGCTTCCCGTCTACGCGTTGAAGCGCTTCCGGCCTTCGTAGCCGCAGAGGCCACTTTGGCGGAGTAGGCTCGACGCGCAAGCGCGCAGGCAGGTCGCCGCTTGGCCGTGTCCACGTACTCCTTCGTACGCTCCGCTCGCCCAAGCAGCTGCGGCCTTCCCTTCGACAGGACTCAGGGCAGGTCTAGCCAAGCCTTCCTTCGAAAGCTCAGGACAGGCTTTGAACACTCCCTCATTGTCCTCAGGTTGGTCTCTGTCACTCATATACCAATGAAAAGGTAAAATATTTGAAATATTCAACAGTTCCTGTAACAAAATCCGATAGTGCCGGAGTGACCACGAAAACTTAATCCAGGAACGGGCGCGCGGCCTGGCAGACTTCCTCTACTGAAATTTGCCGCATGCAGCTTTCTTCTCCCCGAGAACACCCGTGATGAAAACATTCTTGGCAGTCCAGGCCTTTGTACATCACGGAAACCTTTTCCCCCCTCGGACCCCATACATGCGGGTCCGTTGGACCGAACAACCCCAGAACAGGGCAACCGACAGCCGCCGCCATATGCATCGGGCCACCATCATTACCAATAAATAAGGCGCTTCGCTTCATCACCGCCGCCAGTTGACGCAATCGGGTTTGCCCCATCAAGGTACGCGGCTTCGACTTGGTTAAGTTGATAATTTGCTGTCCAATCAGCACCTCCTGCTGATGCCCGATCAAGGCCACGACCGCCCCTTGATCAGCCAGCCAATCAGCAAGAGCGGCAAATCGTTCGAGAGGCCAGGATTTATCGACATATCGTGCAAGAGGGTGAAGGAGCACCAGCGGAGCATGCCCGATCTGAAGAGAGGTTAAGGCGTGATCGCCCTGCTCCTGGTCGTCGGGTCGCAGGTACAACTCTGGCCTGCCAACGGGATCACTGATGCCCAATGCCGTTAAGGCCTGCGCGTGATAATCCACCATGTGCATTGAGCCATAGGCTGATGGCAACACCTGGGTATAGAGCTTCCCACGCCACCGATTCTCCCGATTAAACCCCAGTCTGACACTGGCACCGGTCCAATAGGTCAGAAATGCCGAACGGTCCCCGTCGGTTAAATCCACGACCCCGTCGAAGCGCGCCTGACGAAGCGTTCGGTAACACTCTAATTGATTGCCCCAGCCCTCACGAGGCAGAACTGTGATTTCCTCAAGATGGGGATTACCCAATAACACCATCTCCGTTCCGGGATTAACCAGGAAAGTGAGTGACGCCTCGGGAAATCGCTTGCGCAGAATGGGAAGGAGAGGGGTGGATAAGATCACATCCCCGATGTAGCGAAGCTTAATAAGAAGGATACGTTTCACGTGAATCTTAGTTCCTGTGGGAATGCCAAAAGATTATGGCTGGCCCCAAGGACAATCCGTCAGGATAACCAAAAGACCGCGACAGAAAAGCCTCTCCCCCATACACAACTGTCATTCAGGCAAATCTCACTTTAATGGAAAACCTTTCTCATCCTACGACACACAACAGAGCCATCAACACCCATCTATCAAAATACCATTCAACCTATCGCGTATCTCACGAAACACCTGTTGTTACCCAAGCACCTCCCTATAGAGTTTCAGGGTTTCTTGTGCGGCACGCTCCCACGTAAAGTGCTTGACCCGCTCAAACCCCTTGTTTCGTAGTTGCGCTTGTAATTGGGGAGCACTGATCAGCCGTTCAATCTCCATTCCCAGTTGTTCTGGATCGTGAGGGTCGACATAGAGAGCGGCATCCCCTGCGACTTCCGGCAGAGCACTCCCCGTCCCGGTAATAATCGGAGCACCACAGGCCATCGCATCCAGAAGCGGAATCCCGAACCCTTCGTACAAGGACGGAAACACAAAGCCTTCCGCATGAGAATACAGCAACCGTAAATCTTTACTGGAAACATATCCGGGACAATATACCGAATCTGTGATCCCTAACTCCCTGGCAGTCACCATAAGATTGGCGCCCCGTGATTGAACCTCTCCGATGGCCACCAGGGACAACGATTTGGCAAGCCGTGGAGACCGAGCAAACGCGTTAAATAGCACGGTATGATTTTTCCGAGGTTCAGCCCCCCCCACAAATAGCACAAACGGGCGGGAAGGTATGTCCAATCGAGCTTGAACCTCCTGAAACTTCTGGTCATCCCGTTCAGGAAACATGTCGGGAGAAGGCCCGTGATGGATCACCGCGATACGGTCAGATGGGAGATGAAACACCTCTTGGATTTCCCTGGCAGAAAAATGTGAGACCGCGACCACTCGGGAGACCCGCCTGGCGCGCAGACCAAGTTTCCAGGAGGAAAGAGCCTGCCCCAAGAGTTTTTTCGAATACTGCGGATGACGAGTCAACCAGACATCATGAATGGTTAACAGGGTGCGATGTTGCCCATAATCGGGAGCCTTGAAATTGGTCCCATGAAAGATATCGAGTGGGGGCCGATCTTTCTCTATTCGGCCAAACCCCCAACATGACTGGGCGCATTTCACGCAGACATGCGAAGGAAAATGAAGCGGGAAGGTTTGGGAAGAACGATTCGATGAGGTATAGGCTACCCATTCAATATCTTGAGCACAGGTAAACATGGCCGGGAAGAGACATCGGACATACTGTCCAATCCCGCTATAGGAGGCACGCATAGGCCCGGCATCAAAACCGACTCGCATCAGCTGCCTGAACCGTTTTGAATTATCGGACCATGCCTCATCGCCATGAACTGATTTCCTGGCCGGCGCATCACCGCGCGTTACTGCGTTTCCTGAGAACTTCCCTGGGATTCGAGCTGTCGCATGTGCCAAAGCTTGGCATATTTCACAAAGGTATACATACTGGACAAGGCGCTGACTAAAAACCCCGCCATGCCATCACGATAGGCCTTTCGAGCGAAATAATATTTCGAAAAGGTAAAGATCGGACGAAAGAGGAGATCGGTGCCACGCACATGGCGTTTGGTTCTGGCGCGGTCTTGAGCGGCCAATGTCGTGAAGTTCGGAAATTTCTCAAAATAATTGTGAAGAGTCGGCCTGGTGAGATGCACTAATGGACACGACAGATAAGCCGAGTCTCCCGCAAATAGAAATTTATTGTGGGGCTCCGCGTCATCCAAATGGCCGATTCCCCGGCGGAACAGCCGTAATTGATAATCGGGGTAACATCCTCCGTTTAAAACCAGAGAGCCAAAATAATAATTATGCCGGGGGACATAATACGCCACGGGCCCATCCTTCGAACCAGCAGACAGCACGGCTTCTATCTCAGCCTGAAGTGCAGAAGGAATTCGCTCATCGGAATCTAAAATAAAGACCCAATCCGTGGAAGCCTGATCCATCGCATAATTTTTCTGATCTCCAAACCCTCGCCAGGGGCGTTGAAAAATCTTGTCCGTAAACGTTCTGGCAATATCCATGGTGCGATCCGTACTGAATGAATCCACCACGACGATTTCATCCATCCACGTTGCGCTGTCCAAGCAAGGCTGAAGATTCTTCTCTTCGTTGAAGGACACCACGGCGCAAGAGACCGTTTCCCGCTTAACCGAAGAGGCACTTTCGTGGGCACGACTATTCTGGTTCTTCATGACATGAGCCATCCATTCGCCAATCGGCATATTTTCTTCAACAACCGCAACCCCTTCGCTGGACTTCTGATAGCCAAACCGTCCCGTACTGCCCGATATATTGACAAAGTTCCTCAAAAACCACCATGCCATCGGCCACTTCCATGCACAACGGATGCGCGAGTACCGTCGCCGTCCCTCCTTGCTCACAAATGCCTCGTATCCTCGACTTCACCAAATTGGCCCATTCCGCAATAGGCATGCGATTTGTAAGACGATCCGGTCGGGTGTTGCCATGTTGATATTTGCCATGCAACACATGTTCATGATCAGGCAGAATATTCATCGGTACCGAACAATACCCGGGACGCACCCATTCAGCCGACATTTTCGAATCAGACACCTCATCGGACACCACATGGATTCCACATGATTCTAACAAATGATCCGTATCAGCTGTGCGCACATAACCATGGTTCCGCCACGTCTGAATTCGTTGGCCGGTCACCCGCTGAATGCTGGCAATGGTCCGCTGAATATCACGAAGTTGGTGCGCGGTGGTTCCCCATGGCGTGCCATAGACCTTTTTGAATATTCGGGACAACGGATCTCGAAAGGCGGCGAAGGTATGACCTCCAATTTCACAATGCGACAGACCCGAAACAAGATTCACCGTTTCCGGTTCTTCCTCACAGGCTCTCCCGGTAAAAAACAGCGTCACTTTAATCCCATATTTCCCGGCAATAGCACAATATTTCCCGGCTAACGCGACTTCTGTGTGAGAAGAAAATGGCGTATCGGTCCCCCGATACGAGCGTTGGTGCACATCCCCTGTCAGGCAAACCATCGTCTAGAATCCTTTGCGGCTCAACCCCGCCATGGCGCCGACGCCCTCCATAATCTTTCAAGAACCCTTTACGGCAACGGAAGATTCGGATTGCATCATTCGGCGATACACCCTCTCCGTCTGATTCAGCATGTGTTCCATGGAATATCGTTCTTGAATGACCTGTCGCCCGACCTTCCCCATTCGGGTCGCGGCCATGGGGTCATGAAGAAGACAGGCAATTTTTTCAGCTAAGACCGCAGGATCTCGTGGAGGGACCAACAGGCCGCTCAGGCCATCCTGCACCACCTCGGGAATTCCTCCCACCGCAGAAGCGACCACCGGACGTTCCATGGCTAAGGCTTGAGTAAGAGATTGAGGAATCCCTTCTTCAAAGGAAGGAATAACCACGACATCAAGTATCGCCAGCAGAGCCGGGACATCGTGACGGAACCCCACAAGATGCACACAGTGCTCTAACCCAAGCTCTCGAATATGATCCAACAGTGCGGGTTTTTCTCCGCCATCTCCGATGATAACGCACTCGACGGTGGAAAAACGTTTCTTGAGCCATCGGATCGCCTCGATCAACACCCCCATGCCCTTTTCGGGACGAAGAAAGGTGACCGCTCCCACCAGAGGACCTTGGCTTCCAAGCCCCAAACTCTTTCGTAAAGCCGCATCCGGTGGTTGGGGCTGAAACCGTTCCAAATCAACTCCGGTTGGAATCGAGATGACCCGTGAAGGGCTCAGCCTGTTTCGTGTTATCAATCCCTGTCTGACCGCCTCTCCGGTCGTGGTGACGACATGCGGCAATCTCCCGTATAAGAGTCGATGCCGCCACGTCCGTGAGACTGGAGTGCTTTTATGGCGAGTCCGGACAATGATGGGGCGTCGGGACGAGATCCGTCCAGCGATTGAGGCGGTCCAACTATCAAGAGATCCGTGCGTATTGACCACATCAATCTCATAATGTTTCATGATTCGCAAATAGAAGGGGATCAACGTGATCCACCCTCGATTGCCCGAGGACGTCGTTTTGACCTGTAACCCTCGTTGTTCTGCCAGGGCGGCCAACTGGCTCCCGTGAGGGGCAGCCACCACTACGATATGCCCGCGCTTTTCCATGCCTTGAGCTTCCTGCAACACCCGATATTCCTGACCTCCCATCCCTGAAGAAGATTCCGTGTGAAGAATTCGCATTGGCATCTGATGACGGGAGAGAAATGGGCTTACCTTCGGCATAGCCATGGGAGGATTGGCGGGATGGCACAGGAGGTCCATAGGATCAACTTTTTTGCATTTCCCACAACTTGGCGTATTTCACAAAGGTATAATAGGCATACAAGATCGATAAAATCAGACCCGGCTTTCGATCCAACAGCCCCCCACGAAACACATACATTTTCAGAAAAGTAAATAAGGGACGAAGCACCAACTGATGGGCACGAAAAGTCCGGCCTTCACGATGCATGGCCTCAGCCCGCAAGCTGGAATACCGATCCATTTTGCGAAAGTAGTGATCGATATCCCGAAAGGGAATCTGTTCCAGACTCGCACGAAGATATCCAAGCTCTCCCTTCAGCTCATATCCCTCATGTACAAGCTCCTCTCTATACTGCATATGTCCCTTATGAAAGAACTGGGGTTGCCGGTAGTCAGGATACCACCCACAATGCTTGATCCACCGCCCAAGGAAAAAATTTCTTCTGGGAATTTTATAGGCCTGCGCTGAAGGCCCTTCCACAAGCAACCGTTCAATTTCTTCCTGCACCGTTGACGTCACCCGTTCATCCGTATCCAGGCTGAAGATCCAATCATGCGTGGCATGAGTGAGGGCTTGATTCCGAAGGACCCCAAAACCCTCAAACGGATAGTGAAAAATCTTGGATGTAAATTCACGGCAGATATCCGTCGTCCCATCCGTGCTATGAGAATCAATCACCACCAGTTCATCGACCCAATGAAGACTTTCTAAACATTTCCGCATATTGGGTGCATCATTATAGGCAATCACCACAGCCGAAACTTTTTCTCTCGTGCGTTGTTTCGCCATACGGCTTTCTACTTCGACCTCCTCACAGATTTATGATTTCACAGATGAATGGGTGGCCGATACCACACGATCGTCCCTTCGACCTGAGAAGCCCCGGACGATGATTTCGACCTCACGAAGAAGATGATTAAGAGAGATCGACTGCAAGCATTCCAGATAGTTGGGGTTTCGGCATGTGCGGCTTCCACAGGGACTACAGGGCAACTCCGTACGCACGATCACATGATTCTCCAGGGGATAGGGACCGGTGGCTTTGGGATGTGTCGGACCAAATATCGCAAGCACAGGAATCCCCACTCCCGCTGCAAGGTGAATGAGGGCCGAATCATTTCCTATGAGCAGTTGCATTCTGCGCAAGAGCGAAGGTAATTGCCGAAGAGACAGTCGTCCAACCAGATTGATGAGCCCCTGCGGCACAAGGCGGTCAAATTCCCTAGCAGCAGGGATTTCTAAAGGCCCGCCCAAGAGCACAACTCGAATCTCGGGCCGCTGCACCAGTTCGGTGGCCAGATCCACAAATCGTCTAAACGGCCAGGATTTCATGACAGACCGTGTCCAAGGCGCGAGAGCAATCAGGTGTTCGTGGCTTTGGACGCCCGCATCCTGAAGCATGGTTTCAATGGTGAGGCGATCCGAAGAGAACTCAGGCAGATGAAACACCGGAGTGGATGAATGTCCGCCCAAAAATGTTGTGAGCGCCAAATTCCGATCCACGGCATGGACTTCCAGTAAACGCCAGGCGGAAGGTTTCGCCTCCGGCAACGGCACGTGATGGGTATAGAACCAGGTTGCCCCTTCCCGGGCTCGCGCAAAACCCACACGGGTCCGAGCCCCTGTCATGGCGCCCAATATCCCTGAACGGAACAGCCCTTGAAAATCAACAACCAGATCAAACTGCCCGCTCCGGAGTGTACGAATAATTTTCGGCCAATTTCTCCAAGACACATCCACGGACAAGGTGTCATCAATATCGGGGTTCCCTTCCAAAATCGCCGCCCAGACCTCTTTAACCAACCAGGTCAACCTGGCATGCGGGAACCGTTGACGCAAGGCAGACACCGCTGGAAGGGTATGAACAATATCGCCCAACGAACTCAATTTGATCACCAGTATTCGCTGAGGAGTGATGTCCATAAATGCTCGCGAGAAATCTCTAGCCCATCAACAACACAGGATATCCCACTATCGCGTATGGATGTTTTTTTCTCATCCTGACTTCTTCATCGCCCTAGCCCAATTCGGTTGCCCCGTGTCACGATCTGCTGTTCAATCCAGTCGACGGCGTCAACAAAGCTGTCCGCAACATATTCAATCGGTAGCTGTCCCTCGTCTCTCGCCTTCACGACATCCGCACTATACGAACTCGTCATGACCAGGACACCAGGAACCGAGACTGTTTGAGCGACCTCTAAATCACTGCGCTTATCCCCGACCAGATAACACTGCGATAAATCCAGAGCAAATCGGTTGACCGCTTGATCAATTAATCCCGCTTTGGGCTTTCGGCATCCACACCCATCTTGAGGCCGATGAGGGCAGAAAAAAATACCGTCAATACTGGCTCCATAGGGCCGAATCAACTCAGCCAACCTCTCATGAATCAACTCCAACCCTTCGATGGTCATCATCCCCCGACCAATGGCCGATTGATTGGTCACCAGAAGTACCATGACCCCTAGGTGGTTTAATCGGGCAATGGCTTCAGGGACTCCCGGGAACAACACTAATTGTTCTGGAGAAGTGACATACCCCCTATCATGGTTCAAGGTGCCATCCCGATCCAAAAACACGGCTGTACCTGGTGCGGCAGAAACATCTCTCATCCAACATGCCCTCTGATCCGACGTTCGTTCCGATGGTCTGGTGAAATCCTGACTTGAGACAGCGCGACCTCTACCACCTTCTCAACAGACACTTGGGTCATACAACGATGATCAATCGGGCAGGCGCGCAATAAACAGGGTGCACACCGGACCGACGCCTTGACCACTCCCCGTGATTGTCCATGAGGGCTTGTCGTCGAGGGATCCGTTGAACCAAAGACCGCGGCGACCGGCACGCCAAGAGCCTGGGCCACATGCATGGGGCCCGTGTCGTTGGTGACTAAGACGGAGCAGCGAGTCAGCACTCCCATTAATTCTTGTATCGTGGTCCTTCCCGATAAGACAATCGGCTCATACCGCATCCGCCTGGCGATGTCCTGTCCAAGCTCCTCTTCTCCCTTGCTTCCAATGAGGACACACCGGACAAAGGGAGACCCAGGAAATTCTCTTGTCAGACGCTCAACTAGCCGATCACCCACCTCCGCAAAGCGTTCCGGCATCCATCGTTTGGCCGATCCATACACCGAACCTGGATTGATCCCAATGACAAGGCTGTCGGACGGAAGAAAGACATCAGGAAACTGTCTGGCACATGCGTTCTTCACTTCAGGAGAGAGAAAGAGCTGAGGGGTACAGTCTTTCCCGGGAGAGTGGGTGATGGCCTTCACGAGATCCTGATAATACTCCGTATGATGCAGGTGAGCCCGATCCGGCCTCGGCACAGGCTCGGACAGAAGCCAACATCGTCCATCCGTTGCGTACCCGATGCGGGATGGAATGCCAGCCACCCAGGCAATGACGGCCGCTTCAAACGCGTTTTGGAATAGCACCGCGCGATCAAATTGCTTCCTCTTCACGAGTTGAATGAGATGCCAGAGTCCGATGAGTCCCTTATGTTCACCATGATGGGAATAGATCAGCACCTCGTCCACTCCTGGATGTCCTCTCAATAGTTCTCCGATGATCGGCCTCGCCAACACCGTCACCTTGGCATGCGGAACATGGTCACGCAAATCCATGAGAGCCGGAAGGCACATCACGGCATCTCCAATCCAGTTGGGTACGCGGACGAGAATATTCATCGAAGAAAGCTGTTCCATCTCACATGAACCGATCTGCTAGATCCTATCTGACCAACCATGCCTGAGTCCTACGGACAGATGGCATGAAGCTGTTCTCGTAACTGTGCTTCGCCTTGAGTCATCCGCACTTGCACATCAAGCGCCCAAAGGGGGTCATCGCGTTTCAGGTACTCTTGAATTTTCAGGGCATCTTTTTCTGTCGTGATCGCGAGATCAAGTCCTAAACGTCGCATCTTCAGTCGAATGGCTTCAACATCTTTTTCTGAATAGGCAAAATGATCGGGATACCGGACCTCATCACCCACTGTCAACCCACAGGAGACCACACTCGATCGAAAGGAAGAAGGATTGCCTATTCCGCTGAAGAGCAGACAGGATGCGTCCTTGAAAGCATCGACCTTTTGGGTTTTCCCTGTCGCAATATGCGTGAACTTTCCAAGTGCGGTTTCCATATACAAGGGGACAATGGACGCTCCAACGCCTTGTTCGATTCGAGCCTGAAGCGAAACCACCGATGAACCACATTCCGTTCGACTGAAGACAATCGTCGTAGCCCATTTGGCTGCAGACAGCGGTTCACGCATCCGGCCAGCCGGCACGACCCCGTTCAATCCCTCAACATCGGTGGCATCAAATAAGAGCAAATCCAGGTCTCGATACAGAGGAAGATGTTGGAAGCCATCATCAAGAAGAAAGCAATCGCATGAGGCCTGCTCCAACACCCACTGTCCCAGTCGATAGCGATCCCTTCCCACTGCCACAATAGCCCATGGGCACTTTTGAGCCATCAACATGGCCTCATCCCCTACCAATCGCCAATCGCCTTTTAGCGACACGCCATCGGAGACCAACCGATTCACTGCTGAGCGTTGCCTTCCATACCCACGGCTTAAAATCGCAACCCGCTTCCCCTGCTCATGGAGTCGGGCGGCCAACCACATCACCAATGGGGTCTTACCGGTTCCCCCCACGGTCATATTCCCCACACTGATGACCGGCCTCGGCAACCGATATTGAGGAAACCAGCCACGTTGATAGGCCGTCCGCCGCAATTGGGCAACTGCGCCATAGGGAACCGCACACCACCGGAGAACCCATGTGCAACGCCGGTTCAGCCAACGCCAGAGCCCTACCAGACCAACCGCAAGCAAAGGAGAAGTCGTGTTCACGAAGGACATATGGCGCGAATTATATTCTCACACTCATTCCCTACCTCTGGCGGAACGGAAGTTTATCGGAACACTTCTTGAGATTTGCGTGAAGAAGATCCTGTCACCGGCAAGGGGAAAGAGGCCGAATTTTTATTTTCCAACAACTGATCAATCCATTGGAGATTCCTGGTGATCACCCCACGATGGGTCTGGACCATTTCCAACGCTCTTCTTCCCATATCCTCGGCTTCAGAAGGATGCGTGATCAGACGAATCAACTGGGATGCCAAATCGTCTTGGTTCTGTATTTGTATGCCTCCCCCTGCTTCCAGAAGCAGCCCGGCGATGTCCCGGCAATGATCGACATAGGGACCGAACACCACGGGGCGACCCCATTGCGCAGGCTCCAACAAATTATGTCCTCCAACCGGAACCAGTGTGCCTCCCACAAAATTCACACATCCCTCTCGGTAGACAAAGGGCAATTCCCCCCTGGTGTCTAGCACAATGACGCGAGGACCATGGGGAATAGCATGATCTCCGACATCATCCTGCCCCAACTGGCTGCGAAGGACACAGAGGAATCCATACTGTCGAATAACCTGTTCAAGCTTAGACGCCCGCTCGATATGCCGCGGAGCGATCACCAGCACCGCCTGCGGGTGCTGAACAATCACCTTCCGGTAGGCATCTAAGAGACATGCTTCTTCCTGCGGGTGCGTACTGCCCGCCACAATCAGCACCTCAGCGGAGTTATGCGTGAAGATTGACCTGAGGGAGGCATGGGCATCGGCAAACCGACGTTGCTCAAGCCCTTGATCAAACTTCATATTCCCGGTGACATGAATGGCATTCGGCTTGACCCCCAACTGGCCGATTCGCTCAGCATCGTGCACCGATTGCATCAAGGCGAGATCGAGACAGCTCAACACCCGCTTCATCATGCCTGCAACCCAGAGATACCTGGCAAAGGATCGTGAAGAAATCCTCCCGTTGACGAGGCAGATCGGCACCTGATGCCGTTGAAGACTGTTGAGCAGATTGGGCCAGAATTCTGATTCGACTAAAATAAAAAGATGGGGCTGGAGTATTCGAATATACCGGTCAACCGCCCACCAAAAATCAACGGGAGCATAACAATGGACAGCCACGCCTTCCAAGCGCTTGATCACAACTTCTCGACCGGTCTCTGTCACCGTGGACACGACCAACGGCCATTGAGGATACCGCTCCTTCATCGCGTGGAGAAGCGGAACAATGGTGGCCACTTCCCCCAAGGAGACAGCATGGATCCAGATGACGGGTTTCTGAAGATTTCGCAATTCGACAGGAATCGC
>Ga0224497_10001985_pt1 | contig 12455 bp, 11 predicted proteins | sample SF_Jul11_sed_USG_4_FD_167970 | JGI IMG/M metagenome (GOLD analysis project Ga0224497, IMG submission 167970) | Sediment microbial communities from San Francisco Bay, California, United States - SF_Jul11_sed_USGS_13 | ecosystem: Environmental > Aquatic > Marine > Sediment | place: USA... | reverse complement strand
GAATAGAAACCGGATTGGATCTGTCCAAATCTTGATAAACCAGGGGCGAATCATGAAGCGAATACTCGGTCTAGCAGTTTCAATAACGATGGTACTGGTAACCACTTATATGCCGATTATCAACGCACAGGATATTAGCGAGTTGCCCCCGGAACTGATCAATTGGCCCGATACTATTTATTTCAATGCAACCATCGTTACGATGGACGACCACAGGCTGAACGATAATCCCGGCAGCATCGTCGAGGCCATGGCGATCAGGGACGCGAAGATTCTGGCTCTTGGCTCAGAAGATCGGATCATGAAGCTGCGCGGGCCGGATACCCGGCTAGTCGACCTCGAAGACCACATGGTCCTCCCCGGGCTTATCAACAGTCATCTGCACGTACAGGGTGGATTCACGGAAGTGGCTCGTCTTATGAACAATCTGTCATCTGTTGTCCCGGGCTACTACATATCCTTACAGGTAGAGTCCACACCGGCTGAAACCCTGGCAAAGGCAAAACAAGCTATACAAGAACTCAGGGCGGCGTTCGATGTGGATGAAGACCAGTGGATCGGCGTCAACCTGAAACTGGATGCGGACAAGGGTTATCCCTCCATATCCAGTGTGTCGAACTTAATGGATGCCTATGAACCTGAGGACAGGGCCATTCGCCAGAGTGATCTTGACGCCATCGCGCCAGATCGCATGCTTTATTTCGGCAGCGGGACAGCCCTGGAGACTCCGGAGGAAAGTGACTTCTATGAAAGGGGTTCCGCGGAAGATATACACAATGTCTGGTTTAAAGTGAACCGCGGACCCACGGGTGAGGCAGTGAATGAGCAAGTGCTGCCGTTTCAGTGGCAGGCAAACGCTGAATATCCTGCAGTGGAGCCTGCCCAGCTTTCCGCCATGGCGCTGGCCCACGAGGCCGGGATCATTGCCGAAGACACCCCGGCGTCTCACCGGATCATTCTTTTGAACACGTTCGGGTTTAACCGCACCGACGAGCGGATCGTCGGGTCTCTCATGGATATATTCAACAAAGACAAAAGGGGTATGGATAATCCCGGAGAAGCGGGAATGATGAAGTCATCGCCAGTGCGAGGCGCGGTTAGAGACCTGGCCTGGACGCAGATGCCCAATCCTTACCAGATGGCCGAAGCCATCATTGAACAGGCCAAGACATCAGACAACTTATGGCGAGCGGGAGTCACACACATTGGCACCCGCCTGGATACTGGAGACGAGGTGACTGCCTACTATTCGCTTCTGCAGGACAGGGGTCGCCTGCCCTACCGGATCGGCTGGCACTACGAACAGCATAATTTTACGACTGTCACGCCGGATTCCGCGCGGCAATTATATGCCGCCATCGGGGCCCAGCAGCTGAGTATGAAAAACTCCAGCCCCTGGATCTGGCTGTTAGGGATCGGTTCGGAGGGGGATGGCGACTCGGTAACCCGCGCATGCCTGGGCCCGGTGATCGATGCCCTGCCCGGTAAGGAGGACTACGTCAAGAACGTCATTGAGATCTGTCCGCACTGGGTCAAAGGCAACTTTGCGGAAATGAGTGCAACCGGTGAGTCCATCTTGAGGGGCCTGCAAGCCGGCTGGAAGATCCAGGGCCTGCACGGGATCGGCAGCTACATGATCTACCTGTTCGGTCAGCGGATCGAGGACCTGATGGCACAGAACCCGGACATGACGCTGGAGCGGGTCCGGTCGATGCGGCATTCCTTTTCTCACGGCACTATGTTGGGCAAGGTGCCTAAGGTCGTGGAAACCGCACTCAAGTACAATCTATATCTCCCGGTTGACGTCGGCCGATCACTGGTCGACGAAACCGAGGCCATCGAGGAGTTCTATGGTCCGGAGGGTTATGAATTCCAGGCTCCGATCAAGAGCCTGATCGATGCAGGGGTCGAGGTGCTCTCCGATACAGCCGGCTTTCACGACGTTGAAACGATCGTGACCAGAGCCCATCCTTACACCGGTGAGATCTATGAGCCGAATGAGCGGGTGGATCGCGTTACCGCGATCAAACTGCAGTTGATCCAGGCCGCCAAATTCAATATGGCAGAGGAACTGACAGGAACCCTTGAGCCGGGCAAATTTGCCGATTTCATCGTTATCGACCGCGACTTTCTGGATCCCGTCGAAGTGCCGGATGACGAAATCGGCGACATCGAAGTGCTGATGACGCAGGTAGGCGGCGAGGTTGTATGGACCTCGGAGAATGCGCCCGCAGTGCTCAGGGAATTGCCGCATTTCTGGGGCCGCTAATACCGGATATCGAGCCCCTGTTCGTCGCGCCGAACCGAAAGGTTCGGCGCCGAATTTCGTCACGATCTAAGCGGATTCCAGCCGTTTGAAATCGGCAAACGTCAGGAAAGATCTTGGCCTTTATGAACCGTATGCCGAACTGTCGCTTCTGGCGTCACTTGGGTCGTCAGCCGGCCAGAGTGCGCTATCCAGATCGTTGATCGCGCGCCAATTCAGATCTCGCAGTTTCTGTCGAACCTGGACGACCTCGGCATCGACTTCCGCAATGCTGCTGTTAAGTTCTTCGAGTCGGTCTTTACCACCGGTCGGCAACATTGAAAAAGCAGGAATATCCTCAGACTGGAAGCAGACGTGCTCAGAGAAGCTCATCGGCACTTCGGTCTTGCGAGCCGATACGTTGGCATTCCGGTAGCGGTCCAACAGAATGTTGCAGCTGTCTTCCAGCGCTACCTCGAAGTCGCCCAATTGTGCCTGCATGCGTTTCGATTTATCTACAAGTGCAGCCAATTGCTTCATTTGCGCCTTCATTCGCCTTGTCACTTCCGCTATTTCAACCTCGGCCACATCGACTATCGTGTTAATCTGTTTCCGCAGTTGTTTCGTCCGGCGCTCACGTACCTTGCGCGCGCGATAATAGGCTCTTTGTACCGCACCGTACCCGGGATAGGGATCATCGGACCAATAAGCGACCAGAAACGCCACTAACCCGGACAGACTGACGATGCCGAAGCCTTTCCAGGCAGCTACATCGGCGCTGATGGCCGTCGGGTCCGCAAATATCGCCATGATTACGCCGCGCACACTAGCATCAAAATCGGCTGCCATGCCCGCAACATAAAAGGCACAGAAGAGGGCCAGTCCGCCAATGAATGCCATGGTTATCACGCCGGTCAGCCATGCCATTAGTTGATCAAGTGCCCGTACATGATTGATGGAACGAAAAACGCTGGCACCAATGACAAACGGCACTACGACGGCCAGCAATGAAATTGAGAAAGCCCGCCAGGTTGGCACGAATATATCGCCGTCTGTCCCGGATACTGAAGTATTGCCAAGCGCAAGTGCTGCTACTCCGATCAGCACCGCCATGAAAGCATAAAGGATGATCGGTGAATCGGGGTACTTCGCAACTCGGCTAAGCCGATTTTCTTCCCTAAACGCCTCGTAATGCTGCCGTTGTTGAACTTCTCGTTCCCGCAGGAAATCCAGCTGTGATTGAAAATCTGCAGTGATTCTTTGTACTTCGTTCTGACATCGAGACGGGATGTCGCGCAGACGACCAACCGCTTCCACTACGTCGATTTCCTTGCCGACTCCTCGCAGTTTCTCGGTCAGTTGAGCGACCTGATAGTGCGCCTTTCTCTGCATCTGTTTGAAGTAGTGAATGATCTCACCCTGTGTCCCCGCCACGACTTCCTCTGCCGTCGACGGTCGCTCGCCGCTGCCCTCCGATCGACCACGTTGTTCGACAGCGAGCCGGGCAGCAATCCTGTCGATCGCCAGTTTCGATGAAATATCAGAACCCAGGGGGTTTCGAAGCAACCACGGATTGGACATGATCTTCAGCTTTGTGGCTTTCATAGCCACCCATATCCCGGCAACCATCGATTTCCAGTCTTTGCTCGGCAGTTCCGCAGGACTCACATTTGCCTGCGAGGTTACGATGCTCTGTTCCACAATGTCTTATCCCAGGAGTATGTGAATCTTCGTAAATTGGATGCCGAAAGACACGATCCGCCCCTTGCTCGCTATGTCCCGGCCCTCGTGTCTCGGGTGTCCGTTTTATGTCCGCCAGGCTGACAATGCTGTTCAACGAACTCGAATCGGTGCTTGCCCATCACTATCAAATCGCCGTTTCGCAGCGCATGCCTCTTGATTCGTTTAGAATTGATATACGTACCGTTGGTACTGTTCATATCTTTCAACACACATTCCGTCCCATTGCTGACGATCTGTGCATGGTGGCGGCTGATGAAGCTGCTGCTGATCTGGATATCATTGTCCGGACTGCTGCCCAGACTAAGGCTGCCCGATTTGATCGGATACGTGTTGGATGTATTAGTATTCCTCGCGACTATCATTCGTAACGGGTGTGGCTCCGCGTCTGCATCATCACAAGCCGTAACAGGTGAGTCGGCCGCCCGCTGATTTTTGACCGCCGTTACGATTTCGCGTGATTTCCTGATGTCGCGTTCAAATTCTTCGATCTGCGCGCTTGTGGATTCCGATGCGGCTCGATGCCTCCTGTTGCCGGTATCCGCGCCTGCGATATGTTGTACAGGCTTTACTGTTGACTGTTCTTTGTCCGACAACTGCGATTTCAACGACTCAATCTCTTTGTCGCAAACCCGAAGTAATTCTTCCGTGCTGATCTGTTTTCTGTGCGCTGACTTCAGCTCATCTCCGAGGTGTCTTATCACTTCCTCACTGACCTTGACTTCCTTTTCAAGTCCGGCCGAGAGGGCACGAAGTTGCTCTAATTCGAACTGCAGGGTGCTGATCGCCTGCACGCGCGACCTGATCTCCGACTTCAGGCTCGAGATCGTATTTTTGGTGTCGCCGAGTTCCGCGTCCAAACCTGAAAAATCGGTTGTTTCCGCGGCCGGCTCCGGATCCACCCGATCGTCAGGTTCGATTTCAGAAAATGCCTCTAGGGCCGGCTCCGGTTCGACTGCTACGGCAGGCTCGTCTTGTGTACACGCCTCTTCGGGCAGAGCTTCCAATTCCGCCGTTGGGTCATCGTCTTGGTCGACAGCCTCATTTTCGTTGCTTTTTTTTGTCATAACCTTCAGAAAATATTAATGAGAGCACAGACGCCGGCTATCAAATTGTCACTTAGCCGACGATATTCGGGCTAGGACTATCTTAGGATTGACTAGGATTTTCTTGTCCGTTCAGCCCACGGATCCACGCGTAAGATCAGTGAAGCTGATCGTTTTTGCATTATGTAGAAGAACCCGCGCACGGTAGAACTCCCCGATTAATGGAATGGTGCGCTTCCCGAGGAGCACACAAAGTCACAGACCGTGTGGACAGTCGGGAGGGGACTGTGTGCGCCCGTGTCGGGCTCCAGTAGCCACCAGCCCGAGTCGCGGAGCCGCGCGAATGTTCCACTTGCCCCGAGTCGATACCTAAGTCGTCGCAGTCATTCGCGCGATGACCATTGTCGAAAGCTGTGGAGAAGTCTAAAGGGTCGTTGGAGCCGTTCCACGGAAATGTGAGAGGGGACTCCGGGTGGCACATCTTCTCTTTACAGTCGCCTGATGCACATCCTGTTTCCAGCCAAGCGACACGAGGTTCAGCTCGCTGTCGGGCACCGCCTGAGCTGTTTCCCGAGTATCGGCCCGAGCGCAGAGCCAATCCGGCGGAGCCTCGCCGCCGTTCTTGCTCATGATCGAACCGGTCAACTCGGTAATCTTCCAATCTCCCGGCGGCGGTTCGTCCGCGGTGCCACCACTTGCTGCCGTCAGCAGGAATCGTCCGAACGAGTAGGCCGCTCGTCTCATTGCTGCTCGTCCCAGTCCTCCTCCCATTCCTCCTCGTCCCAGTCGTCGTCGCCCCAGTCCTCGTCACCGCTTTCCATCAGAGCCGAGAGATCATTGGCGTAACGCTCGAATACCGCTCGCTCGGCGTCGGTCGGCTGCGGCAGATCTCCGAACCGCTTCTTCTGATGCTCGAACATTGCCATCGACGCGTCGAGCGAAGCCATCATCTGCTGGCACATGTCAGCACCCGCCTGCGCGCATTGCTCCTCGATCATGCGGCGCTGCTCGGGCATCTGCGCCTCGGCCTGAGCGAAGCCGGCCTGCAACTGGTCGCGCATGGCGAGTGCAGTTATGCGCATCGACCGCTTGAGCCATGGCTCGGGGGCCAGCCCGTTTGCCGCCGCCCAGGCCCGATAAGCCGGATCTGCCAGCACCTGGTCGTAGTCGACGAATTCCTCGTCCTCGCTCATCTCCTCGCCGAGACTCGAGAAACCATCATAGTGCTCGAGGAAGCTCTCCATGTCGCTGGCGTCGATCCGTACGTCACCGACAAAGGCACGAGTGCTGTCGATCCACTCGTCGAGCTTGCGGTTGGCCTCTTCGACCATCGCGGTCGTGTCGGCAGATTGCTGCGCGCCGACAGCCGCCGGCAACAACACGATAAGCAGCAGCGCGGGAATCGGTCGTTTCATAATCTAATCCTTTTTCGGTTAATGGCCACGGCTGAGACGTCGCCCGAGCCGGTCACGGTGACGACCTCGACCACTACTCATGCAGCATTTGTGGAGGGTGGGGCCTGCGAAATTTTCGCTCACCCGGAGCTTTCTGACAACCTGCCTCTAGACTGGACGCGGCGAAGCTCGTTGGTAGCTTCGGCCAGTTGCACTCACACTATGCTGAAGGAATGCAGGCCATGTTCTCACCCGCATAGAGCGGCCGCCAGGAGATCAGACCAAGACTGACACTGGATTTTACAATCTGAAAAGCTCAAATGCACAGTTTTCGAATCTAAGGTTTCGTTTTCGAGTACAAAATCGTAATCTAATGCAGCAATTCGATGCTCGTGATTCTGACTGGCTATTGGCCCGATCCCGTCGAGCCATCTTGGCAATCGAGGTTCGATATCGAAGCGGAAACCATGGAACGTATTGGCGCTGATGAATAACCAGCTCCGCGCGGGGTGCTTGATGTACGTAATTTTTAACATCATAAGAGTTAAGCAAGAATGTCTGGACAAATTTGTCGTAGGGGTACGCGAACACGCTCGTAACTCAAATGCTGAGTCGGGCTGCGTACGCTACGATGTCCTTCAGGACAAAGAGGATCCGCATGTAATCTGCCTGTATGAAGTTTTCCAAAACGAGAATGCATTCAGAAAGCATCTGACTTATGACTACTACAAGGCATGGATGGAGAGATCGAAAGAATGGCGGCACGGCGAGCAACGTATTCGACATGTGCTGGATTACATCTATCGTTCGGAAGACGTGTAGTTTTTCAAGAATCCAACCACTCATTCAAATAAATCAGAATTACCTTTCAGGAAGATCAATGCCGCACAGGGAAGTGCCGCGGCGGCGAACGCCGCAGGCACGGCTTCTTATCCTGTAAGCTTTCGCTCGGAGGAGAACCTACATGAGAACGATCGCCATCGAGGAGCACTTCATCACGCCGATGTACCGGGAACATGTCCAGGCTAACGAGCTCCGCAACTTTTACCTTTCCTCGCGCAGCGAGCAGCTCGGTCATGATATCGTCGAGCAATATTCTGATCTCGGCGCGCAGCGCCTGGCGCACATGGACGCGGCGGGCGTCGATGTGCAGGTGCTGTCTTTCGGCTCTCCGGGTGCGCAGGGGTTCGGCGCCGAGGTGGCCGTACCGATGGCGAGAGACGCGAACGACCGCGCGCACGCGTTGGTCCAGGCGCACCGAGACCGCTTCGCCGCTTTTGCCGCCTTGCCGACGGCCGACCCGGATGCCTCGGCGCAGGAGCTCGAGCGTTGCGTCGCCAAGCTCGGCTTCAAAGGCGCGATGATCCACGGCCACACGCAGGGCAGTTTCCTCGACGAGGAGAAATACCGGGTAATCTTCGAGTGCGCCGAAAGGCTGAACGTGCCGATCTACCTGCACCCGACCCTCGCGCATCCCGACGCGATCAAGTCCTACTTCGCGGGCTACGAGGAACTCGCCCGCGCCGGCTGGGGATTCGCGATCGATACCAGCTGCCACTTTCTGCGGTTGGTGTTCTCCGGGCTATTCGATCTGCATCCGAAATTAAGAATCATCCTCGGGCACCTCGGCGAGGGGCTTCCGTTCGCGATGCACCGGCTGAACGACCACACGGCCCGCGCCGCCGCGCGCCGCGGTTTGGAGCGACAGCCGATCGAGTACCTGCGTGACAATCTGCTGGTTACTACGAGCGGCAACTGGTACGCGCCGGCATTCCTGTGCACGCTGCTTGCGCTCGGTGCCGACAACATCCTCTTCGCGGTCGATTGGCCCTTCGAGGCAAACACGACGGCCATCGAATTCCTGAACAAAATATCAGTCAGCGATGCCGACAGGGAGAAGATCGCGCACGGCAACGCGGAGCGACTACTGCGAATGTAAGGATGACGTCAGGCCGAGGACAATTGCGTCCAAACATGGCGTAGCCGCGGTGGGTGGCCCTGGCACGTGCCATCTCGACGTTCCATTGCGCCACGGTTCGGGATACCGCAAAAAGATGCAGGCTGATCAGTCCTCGCGCAGACGCCGGCGCTGGATTTTTCCGGTGTGAGTCTTCGGCAATTCATCCAAGAAACGTACGTCGCGCGGATACTTGTAGGGGGCAATGCGGTGTTTAACGAAGTCCTGCAGAATGTGGGCAGTTTCCTGATTCGCCAGCGCGGGCTCATGAAGTACGACACAGGCGCGCACCAGTTTGCCTCGGACGGCGTCATCGACACCCACGACGGCACATTCGCAAACTAGCGGATGCTGGCATAAGGCACGTTCGACTTCCTGGGGTGAAATGTTGTAGCCCGCCGACACAATCATGTCGTCAACCCTGTCGACAAACCAGAAGTAGCCGTCTCCATCCTGGACAAATACATCGCTGGTAATATTCCAGCCACCCTGAACGAACGCATGCTGTTCCTCCAGATCATCCAGGTAACGGCATCCGGTCGGACCGCGGACTGCGAGCCTGCCACTGGAATCCAAGGGAAGAGAGTGCCCTTCACCGTCAACCAGCCGCGCCGTATAGCCCGGCACTGCTTTTCCCGTCGAACCGACCCGGTCAACGACGAGCGATTCGGACAGGACGCTGCAAATAAGCTCGGTCGCCCCGAAATTATTGACGAGTCGGATGCCCGTGTGCTCCAGCCATTCGTTCCAGAGCGACGTCTGCAGGTTATCACCTGATGACGTGCATTTACGCAAGCTGCTGATATCGAACTGGTCCAGTCCTTCGAGTAACTGACGATACGAGGTCGGCACACAGTACAGACTGGTGACCCGGTACTGTTCAACTGCCTTAAGGACATACTCCGGTGCCGGCCGGGATACGTACGCAATGGCCGCTCTGTAACGGAGCGGATAGATGAGAAAGGCGGCCAGGCCATAGGTAAATGCCATCGACGGCGATCCGCACACGACCTCATCGGCATCGACTGTGTAGACCTGCGGGTAACAATCGGCAATCGCAATGAGATCCCGGTGCGCATGAACGGCAGCCTTCGGCCTGCCGGTCGTGCCCGAAGTGAATGCGATCAAAGCAATATCATCGGCCGCAGTTCTGACACCGGTAAATCCTGATGTCTTCTTTCCTATCGCACGGTCGAGATCGGCGATTTCCGGTTCGCCCGATCCCAATGGCGTAAAATATCCGATGCGCTCGAGGCATTCGGCGGATTCAGCCGCAGCGTCCAATTCATCGGCGAGCGATATCTCACAGAGTGCGAAACGCACCCGGACTCGGTTCAGAATGAAGACAAGTTCTTCCGCTTTCAGCAGCGGCATGGTCGTAATGCAGATTCCGCCTGCCTTGAGGACGGCGAGCCAGCATGCCGCCAGCATCGGACTGTTGCCGGACCGCATCAGAACGCGGTTGCCCGGGACGAGGCCGTAATCTTCGGCCAGCACGCGTGCAATCCTGTCGACACGATCCTGCAGCTGCCCGTAGCGCCACGTATGACCTTCGAAATACATTGCCGGTTTGTCACCGAATCCGTCCGCGATGGCTGCATCCAGCAATATTTCCGCAGCATTCATATGATCGGGATAGCGGCACAAAGGGTCGATGGAATAGTCGAACGCCGGCCAGTCTTGCTCCGGTGGCAACATCGTGTAAATGAATCGATCCTTATGGGCGGAGGGAACGCCTCCCGGGAGGCGCGCACGATGCATTTGCTGGCGTGATTCTTGTTTCATCGCATACTGCGTTACCCAACTGACATTCGGCCTGGAGACAGTTCGTCACTCAGGGCCTGAATGATGTCATTCCGGGCATTCTGAATATGATTACGCATGGCTTCGCGGCTGCCGTTGATATCCTTTCTTCTTATTCTGTCGATGATTTGCCGGTGTTCTTCGACGGAACTCTGTAACCTGTCGAGCGACATCGAGTCGAATCGAAAGCGCATGTAGAAATGCTCCAGTGTCGTCGCGAGCTGGTGGGCGAGCAGCTGGTTCTTGCTGAGTGATGCCAGTTGATTGTGGAATTCGCTGTCCAGCATGAATCGCTTGCGGTCATACGCCCTTGGTTGATAGGAAGCATGTTCAGAAAATTTATCTTCCAGCAGCGACATGTCCTCCGCGTCTGCGATCAGTATCACTTGTTCCACGATGTGGGTTTCAAGCGCCTCCCTCAGGCCGAAGAGTTCCCAGGCTTCCTGCAGGCCAATCTTTTTGACATAGAAACCTTTGAACGGAACGGATACGACGAAGCCTTCGTATTCCAGGCGGTGCAACGCATTGATCACCGGCGTCGGTGACATGTCGAATGCCCTGCTGAGATCGCTGTAAGTCAGTTTCTGGCCGGGCGCCAATCTTTGCTCGAAGATCATGCTTTTGATCTTCTGATGGGCTTCGTCAATCAACATTTTCTTGTGTTGCATCTTGTCCGTTTCCGTACTGAATCATAGACAGGTTTTTCTGCCGTCGGAGGCGGTGACAACGGTCGTGCGTGTGACGTTGGCTATCCGTCCGTCCTTCCCTCAGGCACGCGGGCGCTTCACGAATGCCGCAGAAAGATGGCGATCCCGTCACTTCTTATTGAAAAACGGCTTCTGCCGCTTTGCCCAAAATGATGTCAAGTTCTTCACGTGAGAAATCGATTTCGGTCTTGGGGTTTCTGATGGCCTCCACCCAGTCCTTCGTAGGGAGGTAAAAGGTGGGCAGCGGCGCATCGGTGGCAAACAGGATTTTCCACGGGCCGGTCCAATCGATCATGTCGCGCAGCCAGCGGTAGAAGCTCTCGGAATTGATCTGATAATCGAACTGCCGAATGGAAATATCCATATAGGCATTTGGCAAAGCAGCACACGCGAGCCGACATTGCTCCCAGGATTCCAATCCAGCGTGCGCCATAATCATTTTTACATCCGGAAATTCTTCCGCTGCGGACGCGATCAGGTTCGGAGAGCTGTATTCCCAATTGAATTCCAGCCCGCCGCTGTGAAACATGATGGGAACGCCCCACTCTGCACACTTTTCATAAAACGGAAAACACAGCGGGTCGTTAGGTTTGAAGCCGGCCGAGGGCATGAGTTTGAATCCCTTCATTCCCCACTCCACGATTGCCTCGGTCGCCTGCTCGATGACATCGGGCCGCCGCGGGTCCAGAGCCGCGAGGGGAATAAAACGTCCTTCGTACTGCTTTGCGTATTCTGCGAGATACCTGTTCTGCTCCCGGTTGCTGACTTTGGGCTCGCCGGTGATGCCATAGGCCCAGTCGACGCCAAAAATGACGCTTTTGTCCACACCGGCCTCATCCATCTCGGCGATCAGCTTCTCCCCGGTGGGATCGACCCTGCTTTTAACCAGCTCGATATAGTCATCCGGGGTGATATTCGTCTTATGTACCCGGTTATAAAGCGAAGACGCCATACGCGAGTTACCGCACAGGAATTTTTTTCGGACGTACCCGGGTCGCGTCAAATGGACATGTGCATCGATAATCATTTTCTTAGCCCTATACAGTTTGGGACAACTAGTTCTCTTTGATGAACTTTTCGATTTCCGCCAGCGGTGTACCCGACAGAAACACCTGCCGCACTCCCATGGCTTTGAGTTCGGCAACATGCTTATTCAAGATGATGCCTCCGACAATGATCTTGATATGACCGGCATTTTTTTCCTCGAACGCCTTGATCACCTTCGGGACCAGTGTCATGTGATCGCCGGAAAGAAAACTCAGGCCGACGAAATCCACTTTTTCCCTGATAGCCAGATCGACGACCTCGGGAACCGTGTGCCGGATTCCCAAATAGACGACGTCAATGCCCGCCTTTTTCAGACTATGCGCAACAAGTTTGGCGCCGCGATCGTGTCCGTCGAGACCCAGCTTTGAAATCAGGACGCGTATTTTCGTCTGTGTCATCTGTGTCGGTGCACCGGGCGTTAAAGTAAGGATGAGTCTCTGTATTCACCCCATTTGTCGCGCATGACACCGCAAATCTCACCAACGGTCGCGTAACATTTCACGGCTTCAATGATGG
>Ga0224497_10001983_pt1 | contig 12456 bp, 11 predicted proteins | sample SF_Jul11_sed_USG_4_FD_167970 | JGI IMG/M metagenome (GOLD analysis project Ga0224497, IMG submission 167970) | Sediment microbial communities from San Francisco Bay, California, United States - SF_Jul11_sed_USGS_13 | ecosystem: Environmental > Aquatic > Marine > Sediment | place: USA... | reverse complement strand
AATGTTACAAGGGATGAGCGACGAAGTACGTGACAGTTTGGCCTCTCAGGTTCCATTCCCAAAGCGCTTCGGCGAGCCTGCCGAATATGCGCGGCTGGTCGGCCACATCATCGAAAATCAAATGCTCAATGGCGATGTGATTCGTCTAGACGGTGCGATTCGCATGCAACCACGATAAATGGCTGGGGTCGGAGTCATGACTCGGACCCCGGTTCTTCCTTACGGGGCCGTTCGGTGCCCACAGGCAAATCGTCGATGCGGCGCATCGCCGGGGTATTAAGCAACCGCGGGTCGTGGCAATACGCGACAAAGAAGTCGAGCGCGTCGGCTCCCCAAAACACCGTGTCATCGACGACGAAACTCGGGACTCCGAACACATCGCGGTCGATCGCCCGTTGAGTATTTTCGATCAATTCTTGTTTGACGCCCGCGTCGGCAATTTTAGTGCGGGCATCCGCAATGCCGAGCCGGTTCGCGAGAACGTCGAAATTATCGCCGTCGTCGATCGAGCGGCCCTGCGCCCAAATAAATCGAAAAATTTCCGACACCGATTGCAGGTCGGAGCCCGCCGCAATCGCCAGCCGTAACACCGCGAGCGGATTGAACGGATGAACCGGAGGCAAGGTGAAGGTGATGCCCTGCTGATCTGCGAGCCACTGAGCGAAGCGGTAAGTAAACCGGCGTTTACTCGGAATCTCGGCGGGTCCAAGTTGGCCATGGTGTTTCAACAGGCCGGCAAATAACACGGGCTTGCAGCGAATTTCAATGTCGGCTGTGATTTCCGGTAAGTGTTCGCACTGCAGATACGAGAACGGCGAGATAAAGTCGAAATACCAATCGGCGTGTTTCATTGTGTCGTGTAGCCTACGGGGTTTAGAACACGATTCATGAACCTCTCCGATTACTCCAGGCTGCCGAGTGTTTGCGCTTGTTCGCGCAGTTTGAACTTCTGAATCTTGCCGGTCGAGGTTTTCGGTAATTCGGCAAAGATTACCGTTTTCGGGGCTTTAAAATGGGCAAGATTGTCGCGACAAAACAAGATGATGTCTTGTTCCGTCGTGTCTTGCGCCGATGCCTTCAGGGTTACAAACGCACACGGTGTTTCACCCCACTGGTCGCTAGGCCGGGCCACGACGGCCGCCTCCAACACGGCCGGGTGACGATACAATGTGTCCTCCACTTCGATGGACGAAATATTTTCGCCTCCCGAAATAATAATGTCTTTCGAGCGATCTTTGAGCTGAATATAATGATCAGGATGCATCACACCGAGATCTCCGGAATGAAACCAGCCGCCCCGAAAGGCCTCGGCGCTTGCGGATTCGTCCTTTAGGTACCCCTTCATCACGATATTACCCCGAAACATGACTTCACCCATCGATTCGCCATCGGCGGTAACGGATGCCATATTGTCCGCCTGCTTGACGCTAAGATCAGCCAGCACGTGATAGGGCACACCCTGGCGCGACTTGTGGCTGGCTTGCTGGTCCGCGGGCAGCGCATCCCATTCGGGTTTCCATGCGCAGATGACCGCGGGTCCGTAGGTTTCGGTGAGTCCATATACATGGGTCATATGAAATCCGGCGTTGTCCATCGCCGCGAGCACCGATGCCGGCGGTGGTGCGGCTGCCGTCATGACTTCGATGCGGTGACTGAACTCGCGCCGTTGGTTGGCTTCGGCGTTCACGACCATGTTCAATACGATTGGCGCGCCACAGAAATGCGTGACGCCGTCCTCGGCGATAGCCCGAAAAATTCCGGCCGCATCGACTTTACGCAGGCATACGCTGGTACCGGCCACGGCCGCCAAGGTCCACGGGAAGCACCAGCCGTTGCAGTGGAACATCGGCAAGGTCCATAGATAGATCGGGTGTTGCCCCATATTCCAGCCGAGTGCGTTGCTTAACGCGTTGAGATACGCGCCCCGGTGGTGGTAGACGACACCCTTTGGCCTACCGGTGGTGCCGGACGTGTAGTTAAGCGAAATCGCTTGCCATTCGTCCGCCGGACCGTGCCAGTCGAATTCAGGGTCGCCAAGCGCCAACAGCGATTCGTAGTCTGTCCCGCCAAGGTGTTCTCCGGAGGCGGCTGCGTCGTCGATATCGATCACCCAAGGTTTGTGTTGGAGTTCCGCCAGCGCCGCCTTGATGGTTGGTGCAAACTCGGTATCCGTGATGAGCACCTTAGCCTCGCCGTGCTTGAGGATATACGCAATGGTGCGCGCATCGAGCCGCACGTTCAGGGTATTGAGTACGGCACCGCACATCGGCACGCCGTAGTGCGCCTCAAAAATGGCGGGTATGTTGGGCGCCATAACCGCTACCGTGTCGCCGTTACCGATTCCGCGTTGTTGTAGCGCCGACGCGAGGCGGCGGGCTCGCGCATAGCTCTGCGCCCAAGTGTGGCGTGTTGCGCCATGAATCACGGCAGTGTGATCAGGATAGACACGCGCGGCACGCTCGATAAAGCCAAGCGGTGACAGCGGCACGTAGTTCGCGGCGTTTGGATCCAGGTCCGCCGAATTAGGATTGGTAATCGGCTCGGGACTCATAGCATGATGGCGGTTTATAGTCAGTGACGTTAGGTGTGTGATAATCGTTCCCTATGATAAATACCCCGGGCGCAGCCCGGAATCAACATCTAGCATTGCCAATGGCGCCGCACGTGCGCGCTTGCGCACAACCTGTGTGATCAGTGAGGGGTATTAGATGGCAAAGCGTTGATTGCGGTACCGCGCAAGCAGTGAGCGTGACCGTTTCCAGAATCCCTTGTAAATTACGTCTGTAACTCACTGATCGTGAAAGATAATTGACTGGGGTCTCCAATACTCCAACGATTACCTCGGCACCAAAGGAGTTGTTAGTGCACCACGGTTTCGGTATAGTTCTAATTATGTTGCACCGCACAATAACTCGATTATGACTGATTCTCAAAAGCGCACTGAAAGCCTCGATTTCGATCCATTGGCGTGGTCGAGCGCGATGGCGAACGCGGCGTTGACGGCCCAGCAAATGGCACAGCGGTTCGTTACCGAAACTACCGTGGACGGTTCGACCGATCCTGACCCGCTCGGGTTGGTGGCGGCATTCGGTGAAGTCGCGGCGGCGTTGATGCGTAACCCGACCTCAACCTGGAATGCGCAACTCGCGATGTGGCAGGACTCAATGTCGCTGTGGACCAACACCTGGCAACGTCTGGCCGGGCAGGATGTTGAGTCCGTAATTGAACCGGACGCCGAAGATCGCCGATTTCGCGACGATTCGTGGCGTGACGAGGTGTTGTTCGATTTTATCAAGCAGTCCTACCTGCTCGCATCTCGCTGTATCCTGTCGAGTGTTCGGTCTGCACAAGGGCTCGACGAGAAAACCGCCGCTAAGGCCGATTTTTACTCACGCCAGTATATCGACGCGTTGGCTCCTACCAATTTCGCATTGACCAATCCGCAAGTACTGCGCGAGACGCAATCCAGCAACGGTCAAAACCTTGTAGATGGACTCAACAATATGCTCACGGATTTGCAGCGTGGTAACGGTAATCTGCAGATCAGCATGACTGACTCCGAAGCGTTCGAGTTAGGTGTGAATATTGCAACGACCCCGGGCAAGGTCGTTTATCAAAACGAAATGATGCAGCTCATCCAATATTCCCCGACCACCGATAGTGTGTTTCGGCGCCCGATTCTGATCATGCCGCCGTGGATAAATAAGTATTACATCCTCGATTTGCGACCTAAGAATTCACTGGTGAAATGGCTGGTGGAACAGGGTTATACGGTATTCATAATTTCCTGGGTCAATCCCGATGAACGTTTGGCCAATAAGCGCTTCGATGATTATCTGCAGGACGGGCCATTGGCAGCGTTGGATGCGATTGAGCAGGCAACGGGTGAATCTGAAGTCAATGTTATTGGGTATTGCCTCGGCGGCACGCTGCTCGCTACATTATTGGCGTACCTGACCGCACGCGACGATACGCGTGTTACCAGCGCGACGTTTCTAACGTCGATGATCGATTTTGCCGAGCCCGGGGAACTCGGTGTATTTATAGACGAAGAGCAAGTCGCGAATCTTGAGAAGAAGATGAATGCCCGGGGCTATCTCGACGGCGCATCGATGGCTACCACTTTCAATAAGTTGCGAGCCAATGATCTGATTTGGTCTTTCGTGATCAACAATTATCTGCTTGGCAAAGAGCCGTTCGCTTTCGATCTTTTGTACTGGAATTCGGATTCAACGCGGATGCCGGCGAGGATGCACAGTGACTACCTGCGTTCCATGTATATGGAAAATCGGCTCAAAGAGCCGGGCGGTCTCACCGTGGCCGAGACCCCGATCGACGTGACCCAGATCAAAACACCGGCGTATTTTCTTTCTACATTGGAAGACCACATCTCGCCCTGGAAATCGACATTTGCGGGCGCAAAATTGCTGGGCGGTCCGGTGCGATTTGTGTTGGGAGCATCGGGGCACATCGCCGGCGTGGTGAACCCACCCGACGCCAATAAATACGGTTATTGGACACGGCCCCGCGCGTTGCCCAAAGCTGCCGATACATGGTTTGCAGGCGCTACGCAGAACGACGGTTCGTGGTGGTCGGATTGGGCGAAATGGTCAAAGCGACATTCGCGGGGCCAGGTGCCGGCACGCGTACCGGGAGACGGACGACTAAAAGTAATAGAAGATGCGCCGGGCGCTTACGCGTGCGTGCGTTCTGACGCCAAGCGCTAGCCCGGATATTTCACGAAGGCGGACGATTAACAAAGATTCGTCTCAATATTTGAAAGGGTTAGGCCGTGTTTTCGGGTAGGGGGCCACCGCACAGTTTGTCCTGTTCGGATTCAGGAAAAATCGGGTGTCGTATTCGGCACGATCCTCCTTGATCCATAGCTATGGCTATGCATCCGCGGACGATCGCACCGACTACTTAGCCCGATTTCCCCTGAAATCCAAACCCTTCATGAACTATCCGGGCCAGCCCGGTTTCCCTTGAATTCCGAATTCTCCATGAGTTATCCGGGGCAGCAGTAATCGAGGCGTTTCCGCGTCAGTGCCGTGAGGCAAAATCGATGCAGGCGCTATCGATCGGATTCTTTCCAGACTGGTTCGCGCTTTTCGATAAACGCGTCAATTCCTTCGGCCGTGTCATCGAGCATCATGTTGCACGCCATAATTTCTCCCGCTATTTCATACGCACCTTCTAGCGTGTGATCGAGTTGACGATAGAAGAGTTCTTTTCCCATACGCACGGGCTCCGTGGGTTTACTGGCGATCCGCTGGGCGAGATCATTCACGGCGTCGGCCAATCTATCGCGCTGCACGTTATGGTTAATCAAGCCATACTCTTTCGCGGTATGGGCGTCGATGAAACCGCCCGTCAACAACATTTCCAGCGCACGCTTGCGGGATATATTTCGGCTCAACGGTACGCTCGGTGTCGAACAAAACAAGCCGAGGTTAATTCCGGAGACGGCAAACTGCGCATCGTCGGAGGCGATGGCTAAATCGCAATTTGCGACCAATTGACAACCGGCCGCGACGGCCATTCCCTGCACCGACGCAATGACCGGTTGTGGCAACTGTACGATCGACATCATCATACGACTGCACTGCCGAAACAATTCTCGTTGGTAGGATTTATCGGGGCTGGCTCGCATTTGTTTAAGGTCATGACCCGCGCAATATGCTTTGCCCGCAGCCGCCAGCACGACCACGCGAACGGATCTATCGGCCGCGATTGCATCTAACGATTGTTGCAGTGCCATTAACATCTCTTCCGACAACGCGTTATACTGCCCCGGCCGATTTAACGTGAGGGTAGTGATGCCTGCATCGTCGTGACGCAGCAGCGGCGGTTGTGAATCGTTTGTTGTGACCGATGAAGGCGTCGCGGCCATGGCAGAATCCGTAGTGACTTGCGGAACCTAGAGTATAGCGTTCAAACTTATTGCATGTCGAAAATTACCGTTGCTGAATTTCAAGAAATTGCAGCCAAGCAATTACCGTTCGCAGTCAATTTTGGTTTTGCCGTTACTGCGCTGGAGCCTGGTAAGGCATGGGCGCGGGCGCCGTACCATCAGGATTTTTTGCGTCCCGGCGGGACGATTGCCGGGCCGGTATTAATGGGGCTTGCGGACTTTGCTCTGTACGGTGCGGTGCTGAGTTTGATCGGGCGCGTGGAGCTAGCGGTCACCACCAGCTTAAATATCAACTTCTTGCGTCGTCCGCCGCCCGGAGATGTGGTTGCGGAAGCGCGAATATTGAAACTGGGTAAACGACTCGCGGTCGGCGAAGTGAATCTGATGCAGGACGGCAGCGATGAACTGATCGCTCATGTCACCAGTACTTATTCGATTCCACCGCAGGCCGAGTAGCGAGTAGGGCGACTACGACGAATCCGAAAGCCGCGAGCGCGTGTTCATTTAAAGTTAGGAGCGTAAATGACTATGCCATTCGAAAACATAGGCGCGTGCGTGTTCGACGCTTACGGCACGCTATTCGACGTACATTCAGCCGTTGGTCGATTTCGCCAACGGCTCGGTGACCGGGCAGACCAGGTCTCGGCTTTGTGGCGCACCAAACAGCTCGAGTACACGTGGTTGCGGAGCTTGATGGGCCGGCACGAGGACTTTTGGCAAGTCACCGGAGACGCATTGGATTATGCGCTGGATTCAAACGATATCGAGGACGCCGAGTTACGATCGTCGCTCATGGATGCGTATTTAGAGCTGGATTGTTACCCGGAGGTGCGGACCGTTTTGGAATCGCTAAAAGAAGCGGGAATAAAACTCGCTATTCTTTCCAATGGCACGCCGTTGATGTTGCAGGCGGCGGTCAGCGGTGCCGGCCTCGGCGACGTACTTGAAACGATCCTCTCCGTCGAAGACGTTGGCATTTACAAACCCGATCCCAGCGTATATCAGCTTGCGGTTGATAGATTGCAGATGGAGGAGTCGCGAATCAGCTTTCAATCCTCGAATTCATGGGACGCGGTTGGTGCAGCCGCGTTTGGATTCCGGGTTGCGTGGGTAAACCGGTTCAAACAGCGCCGCGAGCGCCTGCCGGCGAGCCCCGATGCTGAAATCAGCACGCTGGCAGAGTTGCCCGCGCTGGTTGGTGTCGAATAAATCCCGAGAAATTTGGCTCTGTATTAATCTTCAACCCGCAATTTGTAGTCGGGCGTCGGATTAAGCGGACAGGAATAGACATATTCACCCGGCTTAAGGGTGATTTCGTAGTCTCGCGTTGTGCCTTGGGTCAGTCCGCCGCCGGAAACGCTGGGCAATGTCGCTCGGCCGACGAGTCCGTCACCGCGTAACCAGAATCCTAGCGGGTAGCTCACATTTTGATTTCGCACCCGGAATATGTAGCGGCCGGGTTTTAACGTGAATACTTTGGCTTCTGCCAACCGGGCGTTCGCCGTCTGGGCGTTGACGGTTTCGCAATCGGACTGCTGCGCGGATTGATATCCATGGTCAACTCCGTTTTCACTCTCCAGAAATTGGCACGGAGTTTGGGTCAATTCGATGACTGTTGCTGACTGTGCGAATGCACTCGCAGGTGCGGCTAAGTATGCGGCCAGCGCTGCGGCCGCCGCCAAATGCTTATGGAATTTGGTCATTGTCTAATCTCCTTTAGACTAATCGTTGTGAATATTGGACGCCATAGCGGCTAGCGAGTTCTCACAAATCTGTAAACTGGCCTTGCAATCTTGGGAACTAGTGTTTCGACAGCGCGTGCTCGATGAGGCTGAGTTGTCTGTCCACCGAAATCGGAATTTCGCCGGTCATTTCGAGCTTGCGGTCCTCATAGACATCCTCTGTGGGATGGTCGGCGAGCCATTTTTTGACCACCACGTCGCGTTGCTCGATTAAAGCGAGAATCTGCGGCTTAAACAACCGGAACATCGCGGTGATCCAGCGATTCACAGGCCAATTTGGATAGGCGTGGTCGATCACGTAATTGTCAACCATGTGTACGACGTCGCGCGCCGCATACCAGGTTTCGCCGGTCACCCAGCGGTTGGTGGCGAACAGGCCGATTGGGTAGCCGCGTTTGTCCATCGATATCGCGATCAGGTGCGATACCGCGTCGTTGCCTCGCGGCCATTCGGTGTCGCCGTCGTAGGGGACGGGTGTGACCCCGTCGGCTATACCGCGGGCGCGCATAAACGTGTGAAAGTGGCCATGTTCACCGCGGATTCCACGGTGGGTGTGGTAGTAATACTGGGCGTGAGTTTCGTTGTCATAGACATCGCCGGCCGGGTAATGATTGAGTTCGAAGAATGTGCCCTGATTCTTCAAGCACTCGCCCACGACGTTCATGCTGGCTTTGCTCAGAACCCGGTAGCACTCGCCGATCTCTCGGCCGGCATCGCGCATGTCTTGCAGTGTATCTACGGACAGTGTATCCACCGGCGTGACGTTTAGGGGCGCGGCGTTTCTGCTTTTCGATTTGGATTTCTTCATTCGCGAACCAATCGGAATCCTATCAGTATGTGTTTCATGTCAACGGGGCGGGTATGCCGAGCCGCCGGCCGGCACACGCCGCAACCTTTATCGTCCCACGAGCCACCCTTCACGACTGCGCGGTCCATATTTGTACTATCGGCGGTCCATTCGAACACCTGGCCTGCCGCGTCGAGCAAACCGAAAGGACTCGCACCGTTTGGGAACGCCCCAACCGGCATAGTATCGAACGGCCCAAGGTCGTGGCTATTCAAGTTCTCCGGCCGGTACTTGTTACCCCATGGGTACTGCCGGCCATCTATCCCACGGGCGGCTTTTTCCCACTCGATTTCCGAAGGTAGCCGCCATGCTTCCCCCGTGACGCGGCTAAGCCATTCGGCGTAGCGAATTGCGTCAACCTGACTAACTAGAACTACCGGATGCTCATCGCGGCCCGGCGGCGGCGAGCTATTGTTCCAAGCATGCCGGCGCGTGCGTGGGTAGGGGTGCACCAAGCCGTACGATTCCCAGGTCGCGAGGTCTATGTTTGGTTCGGGTTGCTTGGATGCGGCCAGGAACGCGCCGTATTGGCGGTTCGTAATCGGTGTGCGCGTAATCAGGTAGCCATTGGTCGTAATCGTCGTGCGGTCCCGCTCGTGTTCATACCATCCCTGCTTTCGGGTCACGTCGTGGCCGTAGGCCGCCGCATCAAGCGCGTAGGCGGCGTCGCGTTCAGCCCGATCCGATCCGGCGATGAATGCGCCCGCCGGAATGTTCAGCAACTCCGGAAATGCAGCTGCGCGCAGCGGCACTATGGAGGTTCCGGCACAGGATGTGCTGATCGTAAGTAAGGCGAAGCCCAGGCCAAAATGCCGCGTGTTATGTCGTCGAACTGACATCAATTCCCGCCGGTAACGTGAAACGGAGAGAAGGTTGCCCCGCTCTCCGTTTCGAACGTTGCGCGCAACGGTAGCGCGCGTGGATGCCTACTATTACCGGGTCATTAGCCCGATGTGCCCGATGCTGCGCACGGGTTGCAGGGATTACATGGGTTGCAGGGATTACACGGATTTTTGGCTGCACACGGATTACATGGGTTGCAAGGGTTGCACGGATTTTTCGCCGCGCATGGATTGAACCCACTTTGTACTTCCAATGTATACGCCGTAAGCGCTGCCAGCTCTTTCGAGTCCCACGCCAGCGGTTCGGCCTGCATCGGCACAATCATGCAAAACTGCACCATTTGTTCCGCGGTAACGGATTTTAACCCGGATTTCTGTGTCGACATCGCAACGGCATGCGGATACGGCTTCGCGAACGACGCGCTAAAATTGTTGTTGTTGGCGTGACAGACGCCGCAAGCCAGCCCATTGGTGCTCAACGATTTCTTGTTCCAGAGTTTTTTACCTTTCTTGATGAGTTTCTCATGGTTGCCCGTCGCTGGCATCGTCCCGGCAGGCCGGGTTACGAGGCTTGCGTCAACCTTGCCGGCACCGCAGGGGTTGCAAGGGTTACTCGCCGCACACGGATTGCACGGATTACAAGGATTTTTTGCCGCACACGGATTGCACGGATTACAAGGATTTTTTGCCGCGCAAGGATTACACGGATTACAGGGATTGCAAGGATTATTCGCCGCACAAGGATTGCAGGGATTACAAGGGTTGCAAGGATTATTCGCCGCACATGGGTTGCAGGGATTACAAGGGTTACAGGGATTGCACGGATTCGTTGCCGCGCACGGATTGCATGGGTTACAGGTGCTGCTTGCAGCGATCACAATCGGCGTGCTGCTGTAGTCGGTTGCTATGGCGTCAGGAGCCACCGCCGCCACGCCAAATGCCGCGCCAATAACCGCCACATACAATGGCTTATGTTGAAGGTGTGGTAACTGCTGTTTGCGCATGAATATCTCCTCCGAAATTAGAACTTATGTGAATTTAGATTTGACGGTCGAACTGATGCTTGTAAATCGTTAGATCCCGATGCGCGAGCGACCGCGACAGTAGCCGCCCGCGCATTGCGTGCTCCACCCTTTATTCTGAATTCTGCACACTCTTCGTCAGGTGTGGGTGATTATCGGAAACTTCCCGTCATTAACCCGAGGTGCCGGATGCGGCGCACGGATTGCAGGGATTACAGGGATTGCAAGGGTTGCACGGATTACTTGCTGCGCAAGGGTTACACGGGTTGCATGGGTTACTTGCCGCGCAAGGGTTACACGGGTTGCACGGGTTACATGGATTACTCGCCGCGCAAGGGTTACACGGGTTGCATGGATTATTTGCCGCGCACGGGTTGCACGGATTACACGTGCTACTTGCAGCGACCACAATCGGAGTGTTGTTATAGTCCGTGGCTGCGGTGCCAGGGGTTACTGCCGCGACGCCAAATGCCGCGCCAATAACCGCTACATACAGTGGCTTGTATTGAAGGTGTGGTAACTGCACTTTGGGCATGAATATCTCCTCGTAAATTAAGATTTATTGAAAATTAAACCGGACGTCCGAATTGCACCTACAAAAATCGCTGTTTGCCGAGTCGGACAAAATTCCCTATTGGTGACGGTTGCCGGCCGCTCGCAAACTATGACAAGTAAATCCGCAAAAAAATTCCCGAAATTCCAAAAATTGCAAAGACGTCGACCGGTGATGCGACTTCAATTCTCTTAGAAAATCCTTAACGCATTGATTATGAAATGATTATCGGAAATGCGAAATGGGCTCCGGCCTTGGTTCGGGTGCCGAGCGTGTAGGCCGGGCGACTATGCAGTCGCCTCGATAAGTGCCCGATCTTCCACCAATCGCTATTCGATCAGCGGGCAATCGGCCTGTCTTTAATCGAATGTCGGCCGAATCCGTTTCACCGTTGCCCGGCATCGGTCGTGGCAAGCTGGAGCCACTGCCCCAATTCGCGCCCGTCAAGTTCGTCCTGGACGGCGGTAGCCCTAAAGTTGACAGTTCAGGCGATTCGCGGATAATGAAACTTCAGCGCCGATTTGATCTTCAGCTTGCGGGCGCTATATAAATACGGCTAAAGAGTAGGACCTGAAACCTGACTTTAGCCGAAGCTGAAGCGGGTTTTTTTATTTACAGGGACGTTAATGTATGCAATTTTGCAGGAGCAAGAAATCGGCGATTGTCAGCGATTGCGCAAAATAATCGGCAGCAGGAGGGTCCGATGAGTTCATCCGATTGGTCGGGATTCGATGTGGCGACCCAGGCGGTTCGCGCCGGTCAGGTGCGTAGCGCTGAAGGCGAACACAACGATTCGATATTCGCCACCTCCAGCTTCGTGTTTCGCGACGCGCGCGAAGCGGCTGCACGATTTGCCGAGACCGAGCCCGGTAACGTGTACTCGCGGTTCACGAATCCGACTGTACGCACGTTTGAACAACGCTTGGCGGCGCTCGAAGGCGGTGGCTATTGTGTCGCCACGGCGTCAGGCATGGGCGCAATATTGACGCTCTGTTTAGCGGTATTGCGCAGCGGTGATCATGTCATCGCATCACGCGATTTGTTTGGATCGACGGTGTCATTGTTCACGAAGATCCTCGCCAAATTCGGTATCGATACCACCTTTGTCGCGTTGTCCGATATCGATGGTTGGCGTGACGCGCTGCAGCCACAGACTAAATTACTGTTTTTGGAAAGCCCGTCTAATCCACTTTCCGAGGTGGCCGACTTGGCTGCGATGGTGGAGTTGGCTCGTGCCCACGGTGTATTGTTGGCAGTCGACAACGTGATGTGTACGCCGGTGTTGCAACGCCCGTTTGAATACGGTGCGGACATCGTGGTTCATTCGGCCACCAAATACTTGGACGGGCAAGGCCGCTGTATCGGTGGCGCGGTGGTGGCGCGCGACGAGGAATTGTATAACCAATTGTTTACCGTGTTACGCACGGCCGGGCCGTCTATGAGCCCGTTTAATGCGTGGGTGTTTCTGAAAGGATTGGAAACACTGAGCCTGCGTATGTATGCCCATAGTCACAACGCGATGGCGCTCGCGGAATG
>Ga0224497_10001981_pt1 | contig 12459 bp, 15 predicted proteins | sample SF_Jul11_sed_USG_4_FD_167970 | JGI IMG/M metagenome (GOLD analysis project Ga0224497, IMG submission 167970) | Sediment microbial communities from San Francisco Bay, California, United States - SF_Jul11_sed_USGS_13 | ecosystem: Environmental > Aquatic > Marine > Sediment | place: USA... | reverse complement strand
AAGGACTCTGGCTGCCTGCTCCAGACTCACCTTGCCTCCAAGATTGATAGATGAGACTATGTTTTGTATCGTTACTATGGGCTTGTTTTTTATTCTGATCTTGCCCTTTCTTAGCTTTTGAACAACTGTATTTACTGCTTTTACTGCCAACTCTTCTGATTTCGCCCCTGTGCACACCATCTTTCCAGATCCAAAAAGTAACGTAGCAGTCTTTGGGTTTTTTAATCTGAAAACTGCCCCTGGGAATTGCTCTGGATGATATTCCACATCAGGGAATTTCTTTGTTATATCGTTAAGATCTAGTGGTTGCTCGATTGTTGCCGAAGCCACCACGTTGACTATTTTGATTTCAGGTTTGGTTTGCGCCATGACAATTTCTTTGAAATTAACTATTTCTTATAGTGAAAAAGTTAATGATTTTTACGTAAAAATAAAAAATTCCAGATTATTTTTTTATCGAGTTTGCGAAATCATTTTCAAAGTGCATAAAAATAATCAAAATTAATCCCCTTTCCAAACAACTCTCTGAGGAAATGGTATTTCAATTCCTGCGTCATCTAATGCGTTTTTAGCAAATTTGAGTAAAATTGGCGCAACCTTTCCCCAATCTTCCTTTGGATGCCACACAAAAATTGAAATGTTGATGCTGGAATCCCCTAACTCATCTACTCTGAAACTTGGTTCTGGCTCATGAAGAACGTATGGTATTCTGGAACAAATGGTCTTTTTCAGGACCTCTATTGCTGCATCTATGTCTTCTTTATACGCAATACCAATCGTAGTTTCATGTCGCCTTACTGGCGAATCACTGAGGACTCTGATGTTTGATGTGAAAAATTTTTCGTTTGGTATCCTCATAATGGTGCCATCAAATTTTCTCACTCTCGTTGAAAAGGCATTTACATCCACAAAACTTCCGGCAATGCCGCTGTCAGGTAGCTCAATAGAGTCCCCTTGCTTTGCAGGCTTTTCAATTAGTAGGAAAATTCCAGATATCAGATTGGATACGACTGATTGTGTCGCAAATCCAATCACTATGCCGAGAATTCCACCTGCAACAAGAAGCCCTGAAAAATCAATTCCAGTGGATGTCGTAAATACTAAAAACGAAATGATGATTATTCCAAAATAAATCATCTTGCCAAAATTCTTGGCAGTGTGTTCAGGCAAAACAGGAGCATAGTATTTGTTAAAAAGAGATTTTGAAATTCTTGCAACAGCAAATCCTGCCAACATGATGATTGTCCCTATTACAAGATTGAACAGAGAAAACTCTGTACCTGCTATTTCAAACGAATCCAGACTCTCAAATATTTCGTGAAACATTATTCCAACCCCATCTCCATCGATGGCGTCTGCGTATCTTTTTCCCAAGACGGGGATTGGGTCCAATCATTTTGCGTCAATGGCACTTCTGCGGTTTCAACATACTCTACGGCTACTCGTTTTCGAAGTGTAACTTTGAGCGAGTCTAATTGTGACTTTTCCCCTTTATAATATAACAAATGATCTGTGATTGGAAAAATTGTCTTGGTTATTGAATATCCTCGCTCTAATAGATTCACAAAATTTACTTTCATCACACAGCTAAGATGTAACTCAGAATCAAGCTCACTTTTTACAATTGGTACCTTGTAATATTTACAAAGCTTGCCTGTATCGGGTTCCCCATACAGACCAAATCTCGAACTTGAAGGATCGCATGTGAACCAATCCATTGAATCCTTGTGGGGTTCATTAACAAGGAAAATGCCTATTTCTATGGGACACCTGACCAGAAATGAAGTTGATGCACCTTCACTTAGAAACACTTCTTTGTCAAATTTGAGGTAAACAAAATTAGTTCTACGTGCAGGATAGTTCAGTGGCCTAATTGGCGCAACCTCTATCCGGATCTTTTTTGAAACTGATGGAATGATCTTTTCCACGATATTCCCTTCTGAATCCTTGCGTAAATAAGAAAAATTTCCTTCGTCATCCCTGTTTATCCTGACATCAACTGAGGGGAAAAACAGCTCTAATTTTTCTTCTATTTCATAAGACCCATATTTTGAATATTGTTTTACGGATTCGCCCATTTCCAACGAAATGTGGATTATATCCGTACTTATTTAGATTTAGAATCTTACAAAAATTGTAATCACGCCATAAGCAAATAAGATAATCGTTATTTTTAATGGCAGCATCAAGTGTATCAAACATGAGCGTTAATCCCCATCTGCTTTCTAAAACATCAATTGAAGTCTAATGGAGATGGTCTAGTATTGTTAACCAACTTGATTTTTGTGGGATATTTTATGTGACTGCATTATGACTTCAAAATCAATTACAACTGCCGTCTCATCAAGTGGAAAAAAGACTTTGGGTGACCTAGGTCAAGGCATAAAAAAACTGCATGCAGATTACGACAAGCAGCTAAAAAATGCAAAGACAAGAGCAAGACTGCGACAGGTGTTTCAAAAGCACAGACGCGATCACCAGAACCTTCTGAAAAAGCACCTCAAGCAAGAAGAGACAACCATCAAGAAACTGGGAAAGATTCTAGATGAAGAACTCTAGTTCCAGACTATAATTTTTCATTTTTTTAAATTTTTTAATTACATGTATGCTCGCAATGCAGTGCATTTTCCTACACCTGTTAGTTCCAATGCAACATGATAAGGCAAATGCAAGACATAACTATTGATTTTTTTCCAATGCGGGAATAATCATAAAATAATTAAGTACAAACTTTGATTGTTTGATTAGAAAACATGCAGCCAAACCCAGACAAAAAAGAGAAGGAATCAAACAATATAGTAGACATGCTTTTGGGAAAAACTGAAAGCAAAACAGTCGATTCCGAAACCATGATACGGGATGTTCAGAGACGCATACGGGATTCCCTGAAAAACGGATACAGGTATTCAAGAATCGTTGATGCTTCTGAAGAATTTCTCAGAAAGCATGTGTATGAACAAGTTGAGATGGCCATTATCTACGTTGATCTTGTCGGTTCCACCAAGATGAGTCTTAGACTGCCTCCTGAGAAGCTTTCTGTGGTGATAAGCTCCTTTGTGCAGGAGATGTCCTATGTTATAAGTCAGTGCGGAGGCTTTGTGCTAAAGTTTTCAGGCGATGCCGTAATAGGATATTTTGTAGGAAAGGGAAGTTCGTTGCAGGCAGCCGATGACGCAGTAGGATGCGCTGAATCAATGCTGATGGTAGTGCAAGACGGAATAAACAAAACTCTAAGCAAAGAAGACGCTGAACTGCCCGAACTTGAGATAAAAATCGGAATTGACTTTGGTGCAAACACCGTAGTCCAGTACGGTTCAGATGAAAAGAATTCATTGGTTGATCTGATAGGTCCCCCCATGAACATGGCAGCAAAGATTCAGGGACTAGCACAGCCAAACCAGATTGTAGTGGGAAAAGATGTGTTTGACAGACTGCATCCAAACGTGCAGGAAGTATTTGCTGACATTACAAAGAATGTGAAGGATTGGACATACACCTCAAGTAATTCTGATGTCATATATCGTGTTTTTGCCTACAAAAAATAATCCTGTTTTCAAATATTTTACAGTTCCACGTGGGTGAATTAATCAATGCCTTAACTATATCCCCAGCACAACATGTATGGGGTTATAGTTTAAGGCAAGTTTTTGATACCCCCGTATAACAAAAGATTCAACGAGTATCAAAAAAAGTTAGTTCTTGACTAGCATTCTCTTTTCCAAGACAAGGATGGCAATCACCGATGCAACAAATGCTATCTGAAACACTTCAGTCAGTATTCCGTTGTCACTTATCCTGCCACCACGTCCTGTGATGAAATTCTCAGGGATTCGAGTGATCACCCAAATCATGATGAAGACTACTGTTCCTCCCAATCCGGCAAAATACCATGGGGTTCCCAATTTTCTAACCATTGGAACCACCCAAAAGATCTGTACGATTCCACCCACGACAAACAGTATCTGGCTGTTTGGATTATTTGAGGGAATCCCCAATACTATGTGAATGATTCCTGCAATTGCAGTAGTTGCTGCCGCTGCATAAAATAGAATGTCTAGTTTATTCATTTTGATTCGTCAAGAAAAAGGTCTATGCGTTATCTCCAGAAGTTCTGGTGGTCTGCAACTTTTTTTCTTTGTCACCGCATGAATCTCCCTCTTTGGTCATTGGCTCGGTCAGTTGCTCTCCGGTTCCTGCATCAATGATGTACGTTGTCTTTGTATCGGATTCTGTATAGTCAACTAGTTTCCATATGAGGAAATACTGACCTGAATCATTTACAGCTTTTTTGAGTTTTGCCTTGTCAACATTATCATATCCTTGTCTTGCTTGTTCTTCAGATATGGCACTGTCTCTGACATCGTCAATGTTAGTTTCCTCAGAAATTTCTATCGTTCCTTCAGCAACACCAATTGGTACAACCCAACTTCTTTTGTAGGGCTTGTCACCATCTGAATCTGCAAAGGCGGGAGAAACCGAACCGAAAACCATCACTACTGATAGAAAAGACAGCAGAAGCGTTGGGATTAGCACTTTGGTCATGATGTAAAATAACAAATCTAAGATTTAGGTTGGTGAATGTTCTCTATGGATGTAACGTATCTTTACGACATTTTTGACCAAAAAATGTCTGATGCGTAAATGAAATCCCTGGAATTAACCAGATTTTTGTTGGGGTGGAATCTGACATTGGAATCTAGTTTCCAGCAATCAAATCCCAAACAAATCCAAAAAATTGTTTGATCATATCTGTAGATTACAGAAAATACAGATAATCGCAAATCTGAATTTTCATTGATCTGAATTAGCTAAAAATCTGATCAGCCTGATTCTGATCAATTAACGTACTAAAATCCCATTCTACTCAAAAGTAAAATACTGTAACAACAAATCAGAATAGTGAAAAATTTACTACTAATCCTGTTTGTGGTTTCAACATTGATTTTATCATCACAGATCTATGGATATTCATACGGCATTGCTCATTTTCCTCCACCGTTAAAACAGATTCAGGATGGAGTAGATCCTTCTGCAGTTACATGTACCGAAGGATTGGAATTGGTATTGAAATTCTCAAATGGTAATCCTTCATGCATAAAGCTAACGTCTGTTGAAAAGCTGATTGAAAGAGGTTGGGCAATACATGTTTTGCCTGACTATGAAAAAAATAACAATAACAATTCTGTAATATTTACAACTGGAGATTATGATGTTCAAACAGAAAATTTGAGCTATTTTGAAAATTCAAAAGGATACTTAGCAAAACCCACTATGGATGGGGAATATCCTGGAGTGATAATGATTCATGAATTTTGGGGATTAAATGACAACATAAAACAGATGGCTGAAAAGTTGGCATCCCATGGCTATGTTGTATTTGCAGTTGACTTGTATGACGGCAAAGTAGGAACAACTCCTGATGAGGCAAGACAGCTGAGAAGCTCCTTTGAGCAGTCTCAATGGACAGACAACATGAATACTGCCGTATCTTATTTGGAAGAGAAGTATTCCCCATCAAGTCTAGGATCCATTGGGTGGTGCTTTGGAGGCGGACAGTCCCTCAACCTGGCACTAAACAATGAAGACATGGATGCAACTGTAATCTATTATGGACAACTGGTGACCGATACTGAAGAACTATCCAAAATCAACTGGCCAGTATTGGGAATCTTTGCCCAGCTAGACAATGGAATTCCACCAGAAACTGTAAATGAATTTGAGATGTCTCTAGATCAGGTCGGAATAGAAAATGACATTCACATTTATCCAGAAGTAAACCATGCATTTGCAAATCCGTCTGGTGACAGATACGCACCTGACGAATCAAAGGACGCATGGCAAAAGACACTGGAATTTTTTGAAGACAACCTAAGTTAGAATGACACTCTGTTTATCGACATATGAGCAACCACATAACTTCAAGTACCATATTATGTAAAATTCTATAATTCATGACTGAGATGGATAAAAAATTCAATCTGTGCGTTTGATTTACATGATCTAACTGGATTAGTTTTGACGTACAATATGGGGGATGATACTGCATTTCAGAATGGAGGAAGATTGCAAATATCTAGTTCTGATTTTGACAAGCTCAAAGAAAGATTTCAGATGGAGAAAGAAAGAGAAGAAACAAACCTGACTTTCGAGCCGTGGGTTAGTAGAAAGATAGGTCTGATGTTGTCTAAAGAAGAATGGGTCGAAAAAAGGTATCCTGATTTACAACTGATATCAGTTAATGAGTATGAGGCAGTTATTAGAGATGCAAAGCGTGAAGTAACAAGTACAGTCCATCTAAAAAATGACATGCTGACATGTATGACATGCAAAGAGAATCCCACAAACTGTGAACATGCGTTGTTAATGCACGCATGCAAGCTTGGCGCCATTATCGACAAACAAAGATAATCCTTTCTCGGCCAAAAAACAGTTAACAATCTTGGAAATTCTGCAACTCCTGCTGAAACCACCTATGTGGAATTATGATGTTCTGTATTAGTTCAATTTCACAAAATGGAAATTATCCACTTGGTTTGATCTTTGTTTTTAAATTAATTTTTTATGAATTTCAACTTATACGTGGACTATTTTAAAAATATAGTTGATGGTTTTTTATCTCAACATGACAAAAATATTGTATCTGTATCCTGTGGTGGAAAATTCTTTGTTGATTCATTTTGTAGAATAATGCCACTATCCATTTTAAAATAAGAAAAATTTGATCTGTTCTGTTGTTATGATATGATAAAATTACAATGGCTATATGAGATATGCTCTGATGTTGAATAAGACGAACCAGAATTTTTACAAACTATGAAATCGGTCATACTATATGTTGAGATTATCGTGTTTGTTATACTCTATTCTATTTCGCTGCAATATTCGTCATGAATTATCTTTCATATGTCTATAATTGTAATGGCATCTCTTGTTACAAAACCAATCAAGTCCGCCTAAATATTCTACATGATCAGATTTTCCACAAAATGTACATTTTATAAAATGCTTCATGCTTTTTTCTTTCCTCATGCTGTTTATTTCTCCTATTGTATTTCTCTCGTATTCCATCATTCCCCTCTAGAGATATGTAAGGAGATTAAATCAAGTTGACAAAATAAGAGTTTTGACTACCAGATAATCAGGAGAGTATTTCAAATTAAGGCCAAAGTGGAAATACTAGAACAATTGTAAAGGTGTGTGACAGGTCAACTATACTGTGAAATATGCCACAAACTAAAGTTTCCAAGATTTGCTAAGCAACAAAAATGTGAGTGCAAAAACGTCGTTTAATTAAACAGACAAAAACTCGAAAAATATCTAAGGTGTCGCTGTATTGGAATTTTCTTTAATTGCCCTATCCCTTTTGCATACAGCACAATACTCTTCTTTTGAATATCGATTAATGGGAGTTAAACAATCCTGGCAGTACTTCACAAGTATTGTATAATATGTATAGTATAATAGGAAATCGAGTGGTGTTGTAATGTTAGTTCATCTTTAATTGCTCGTTATCACTATGTTTTTTCTTACAATGTGATTCACAAATCCAAAAGATTCTATGATTATCCTCCACAATCTCCTCTCTTTTTTGCATTAATCTGTAACAATTATGGCGTACCTTTGTCATCATATTGTGTGATGTTTTTTCATGAATGTGGTGGCTTAACACATTTTATGTGTCTTGAGAAGGTATTTTCAGGTTAACATTTAGTCTGTTAGTACAATCATAACAAATAATCAGTGACTTATAGTGCTTCAAGCGATGTAGAGTATGGCAGACTATCTAGGAAACAACAAGAAGAAGGAGCAGGTTCATAGTCTTCTTAATGAACAGAATGTTACCAAAGATAACGAATTCAAGATATCGTTATCAATGGAAGATATTGACAAAATCGATGAAGAAATTAAAAACATTGAAAGCAATTCCAAAAAAACTCTTGATGGGTCAGATATGATTGAAATTGAGAAAAGCAGATTAACTGAAGAACAAAAAAATCCTCATGTCGTTAATGGGGTAATTCTATTCAACACATGTGTGATATGTCATAATAAATTCAAACCCGTAAATAGCATGATTAATGAAACATCATGTAATGTATGTTCAGAAAGAAAATAAATCAGTTAAAAAAATATCAGATGTAAGCATTCTCGTGTCTTATTTCTAATATTTTTTCAGACTGTGCTTGGTGTCTTTTTTTGCGTCCACACCTGTTCGTTAATCTGATGGCATTTGCAATCTGATGCCTTTGTCTTGCAATTAGTTTGATGTAGCAGTTTTTTGCATTTGTTGCATGCAGGGTCTCTCCAACTTGCTTGGTTACCGCAATTTGCACAGTACAAATTTAGTTTCCCCCATACGTCAAATCAGAAACTGCATGAGAGTTCTGTTTGTGTTTTTGTTTTGAAAATAGATTTTTTAACATACATAATAACATCATACTGACATATAAGATGCAAAAAATTCGGTCATCAGATAATTTTCCGTAGCTGAGTAGTGAATTCAGTCCTTCCTTGCAGGTATGTAAATTCACACCACACGTTACTAACACAATGCCAACTTCGCTTATAGTGTTTCTTGCTGGTTGGGTTAATTAGGATGAAAGCGCCAATGATGCCATACATACTGCGATTTCTTGGGACTGAATATTTACTCTGACTGCAAGAGAATGAACTGTCAGAATGACTGTAATTGTGACTAACATTGGGATTGATGCAGGTAATAGTTTTGGCATACGCAACAATAACTCATGATACTTGCATACGTGATGCAAAAGTCAAGATGGGAGTATACAATGACACGTACAGACGATTTTGTGTTTGTTACAGCTTAATTAACCAGAACGACATGATATAACGTATGTCACTTGTGTCACATTCGCTAACTGAAATTTTAAATGAAATTGGAGATGAACTGACCAATCAGATTTCTTTGGCCAACAACATAGATGAAAAAATAGATACAAGAAAACTTGCTCAACAGTCAAATGCTCTAAATGATGTGATTAAGACCTCCGAACTTTCTGATAAAGACAAGTCGATGTTGCAAAAGTTTTCACAGACTTTGGTTCAAGACGATGCAACTGTCAAGAGCTTGAGATATGAAAAGCAAGATCTTGAAAGGGTGCTTTCCAACATAAATGATCTCTAAAACAATTTGTCATGCGGCTTAATCTGATGTAAATTATTTACAGAAAAAACCTATTTTATTAGAAAAGTTTGGTTAGAAAATAATGTCGGTATACAACATAACATAAAGTCTAAGTTGTTGTATCTTTTGGTTTTTTATATTTTAATTTACAGTCCATGTTTTGATCTAGCCTTAGGCTTTTGCATCTATTTCTAATCGTTACTTCAGTGACGTTTGCAGCCTCTGCAATGTCCCGTTGGGTCTTGTCTTCACCATTTTTGACACATGACAAATACAACGATGCCGCAGCTAGACTCATTGGATCCTTTCCTGCTGATTCTTTATGTTCATGTGATATTTCAAGAATTTTGATAGCATGGCGTTTTGTTTTTTCGGTAATCTCAAGTTTACTGGCAATTCTTGCAACACATTGAATTGGATTGACAACAGGTATCTTCAGTCCCAGTTCTCGATGGAGTAACCTGTAACTTTTGGCAATGTCCTTTTTCTTTAGGTTACCCGCATCTGCGACATCTTTTAGAGTTCTTGGCGTTTCAGCATCCCTACATGCCGCATAAAATGCAGATGCAATTAAAGGAGAAATGCTGCGCCCTTTGACCAGATTTTTTTCTAATGCCTTTCTGTAAAGATATGCTGCTTTTTGAATTACAGCATCTGAAACTACTAGTTTGTCTTTTAGCCTGGATAATTCACCAAATGCCTGCCTGAGATTTCTATCTGCAGACGCATTAACCTTGCTTCTACTATCCCACGTTCTCAACCTTTCAATGTTATTTTTCATAACGGACGAGAGAGGTTTTCCAGTAGAGTCCCGGTTTATGGGGTTGATGATGGTGGCAAGACCCTTGTCGTGAATTGCAAGTGAGGTTGGAGCTCCGGTTCTGGCAGGATCTGTGCCACCCTCTTTTGAAAATGACCTCCACTCAGGACCTGAATCCTGCATTGTACCGGAAAGAACACAACCACATTTTTCGCAAAATCTTTCTCCGGTCACATTGTCAGTCAGCATTCTGTTTCCACAACGTCCACAGACAGTATCTGCATTGATAATTTGTAGCACCAAAAATATAATCAATTTTAATTAGTTTTTTGCATATAAGAATCTGATTGATTACTGTTTTTCAAAGCAGACCATCATGATACTTGAAGGTGATAATGGAAGCACAGATACTATGGGTGAATCAACTTGACTATGATCAATTCAGTACGGATCATTACTAAAATTTTAAACAAGTGATTGCAAATTATTTTCCAATTTCTTTGGCACACTGTGATGAGCATGTTGAATTATCATACAGACTTTCATATTCTCTATTACAATGAATACAATTTCTGAAAGCCATACACTGTTTACTACTTCATCGTATAAAAGACGCATTGCCAAAAAATGGATCTGTTTCTTTGTATATATACAAGAATAAACAAAAATATCGCTGTTGTTATTTTACATCTAAACCAGACTTTTCAAATTAATTATGAAAATTTGTTGATTAGATGAAATCATCTTTGATCAAATGAAGAAAAATCACTGATATCAAAAAAACAGAATGATTTCCAAAAACACTAATTTCTAAAACTGAAAAATTATTGTTTTTAATTTTAATGTTGAATTTATTTAGTAATATTAGGTTCATTCCCTGTAAAAAAAGGGTGCTAGGTTATTTTTCTGTTTTAGCTGTTTCTTCTTTTTTAGGTTCTTCTTTTTTGTTGTCGTTACCGGCAACTATTGTTTTAGTTGTTTCTTTATTTTCCATAACTATATAGATAAATATGATCAATATATACTAGCGTATTCAAATTTATAGTTTCATAGAAAATATATAGAAATTCAGGCATGAAACTGTGAAATACGTCCAGTATATATCACATAAAGGCACCAACTAAAGCATGTTAAAGGAACTAATTCAAAAAATGAAATTTGGTTCTTGCAAGGCCAAAACGCCTGACGATGTCAATGCATTTGAGGAATCTGGAAAAAAGAAACCAGAGGACGTGAAAAAATAAATGGCATATCACTGCAAGCATTGCAATTTCAAGTGGAATGCCTGGGAAGACGATTTTCAAAAAGTGCTTGTTCATGAAAAGACACATGTAGGGAAGAGTGACTAATGCTTCTTTGCAATAAATGCTATAATGAACATCATGATCAGTGTATGGGAAAAGCTGGTATGTATGATTGTAGTTGCAAATGTTCTAAAAATAATTTAACAACATGATATCCTTAGAAAGCAGAAACATAATCACGATAAAATATTTGCAAGTAGCATATCTTTAAGAAAACCAAAAACCATATCCAGTATCAAAAGATCTTTGAGTTTGATTATTATTATTATTTTAAAGAATGAGATTTTGATTTCACTCTAAATATCTCTGTGTCTTATTTTTCTTTCAGCAATATTTGTTTTTAATTTAACCTCAATACAAATCTTCATTTTAGTATCTTCAAATTACTCAGATATATTTCAAAGAAATCATCATCAAGTATAGGTTTGAGAAAATTGTTATCAGATAATAGTGCAGCAATTGATTCATTCAAAGAAGTTGGAAGTTTTGTTATTGAGAATTTTTTCATTTCACTGTCTGATAATTTATAGGTATTCACATCAACTGGATCAGGATGTTGTATCTTCTTTTTCACCCCGTCCAAACCTACAAGCAAAAGGGCAGACTCTACAAGATAAACATTAGATGTAGGATCTGGAGGCCTATACTCTATTCTTTTACTTTCAGGTCTTTTTTTGTTATGTGATGGAATTCGTACACTAACTGAGCGATTCATTTTCCCCCAAGCGATATTGGTTGGGGCCTCATATCCTGGGGCAAGTCGTTTGTATGATTGATGTGTAGGGTTTGTAATTACACAAAGAGCTTTTGCATGCTCCAAAAGTCCTCCAATGTAATAATATGCAGTTTGGCTTAATTCAGCATATTTCTCAGAAGCATCATAAAACGCATTAAACGACCCTTTTTTGTTTGTCTTCCAGAAGCTCTAATTGATATGCACTGCAGAGCCATTGTCTTCATGTATCGGTTTGGGATTAAATCTTGCAATTTTACCTCTCTTGGAGGCAACCTCACGAATTGTCTTCATTCCAATAACAAATCTGTCTGCCATTTCTACTAGTCCAGTGTGGGCAAGAACAATTTCACTTTGCCCTGCTGTTGCTACTTCGTGATGATGTGCAATTGTTTTTATTTTAAAATTTTCTTGCAACACGTCACAGACTTCATCTCTAAAATTTACTAAGGCATCAGAGGGAGAGTCTCGATAATATCCTTTTTTAAAATTTATTCTATCTTCGGTGTTACTT
>Ga0224497_10001976_pt1 | contig 12487 bp, 9 predicted proteins | sample SF_Jul11_sed_USG_4_FD_167970 | JGI IMG/M metagenome (GOLD analysis project Ga0224497, IMG submission 167970) | Sediment microbial communities from San Francisco Bay, California, United States - SF_Jul11_sed_USGS_13 | ecosystem: Environmental > Aquatic > Marine > Sediment | place: USA: California... | reverse complement strand
GTACCTGCGCCTGCGTTGTCACGTCGAGCGCGGTCGTCGGCTCGTCGGCAATCAGCAGCTTCGGATTGCAGGACAATGCCATTGCAATCATGACGCGCTGGCGCATGCCGCCTGACATCTCGTGCGGGTATTCGTCGATGCGTTTGTCCGGTACGGGTATGCCCACCTTGGCCAACATCTCGATCGCTTCGGCCTTCGCCTGGCGGCGAGTCAATTTCCTGTGTCGTCTCAATACGTCGACCATCTGCGTGCCGACCGTCAGCACGGGGTTAAGCGCCGTCATCGGCTCCTGGAAGATCATCGAAATCTCGTCGCCGCGCAGCGCCTGCATTTTCTGCTCGGGCAGCGTAGCCAGATTTTGACCCTGCAGCAGAATCTCTCCCTGCACGATCCGGCCCGGCGGCGACGGTATCAGCCGCAGCAGCGAAAGCCCCGTCACGGTCTTGCCGCAACCGGACTCGCCGACGATGCCGATCGTCTCGTTCGGATACACATCGAAAGTCACGTCGTCAACCGCGCGCACGGGCCCGTAACGCGTCGTGAATTCGACGACCAGGTTGCGAACGCTGAGCAACGGCGGCGTGCCGCGCGCGCTCATGACTCTGCGACCTTTTTCGGGTCCAGCGCGTCCTGCAGCGAATCCGAGAACATGTTGAACGCCATCACCAGCACGAACAGGAACGCGGACGCCGCAATGAAGTTATTGAAGAAGCCGGCCAGCACTTCCAGCGTGGACTCCGAAATCATCAGGCCCCAGCTGACGCCGTCCTGCACCCCGAGGCCAAGGAAGCTCAGGATGACCTCGGACTTGATCGCCGCGACAAACACGATCGTGGCCTGCACGAGCAGGATGTGAAACGTGTTCGGGATGATGTGGCGGAATATGATCGTCAATTGCGGCACGCCAATCGCGCGCGCCGCTTCGACGAATTCGAAGTTGCGCAGCTTGATGACTTCGCCGCGAACGAGGCGCCCGGTAGTCGTCCAAAACGTGGACACCATCGCGACGTGCATGGCCCAGGGATTGCCCTGCAGCGCGAACGCGACGGCGGCAACGAACAGGTAAAACGGGATGGAGTCGAGAACGCCTTTGAGCCAGAGGATGATCGAGTCTATCCAGGTGCCGCTGAAGAAGCCGGCGAGCGCGCCCAGCAGCGCGCCGATGATCGTGGACAGTACCGCGACGACGAGCCCGATCTCGAACGCGGTCTTGGTGCTGTAGATGCTGCGCTGAAAGATGTCCTGGCCGATGATATTGCTACCGAACCAGTGCTCGCGGCTCATCGAACCCCATTTCGGACCCTCGACATCGCTCCACTCCATGCCCCAGATGCCGAACCAGACGCCGAGGGCGATAACGAAGTAGACCAGCACGACGCCGAGGCCGAGCATGCCGGAACGATCGCGGCTGAATTTGTAGAGCGCCTTGCCCCAGATCGATTCACGGCGCTCGTCCGTGGCGCCAGCGGAGTCGATCCCGGCAGGTCCGGGCCCGATGTGTTCGGTCACTGCGCTCATTTGAGCGATACCCGCGGGTCGACCGCGCGGTAAAGAATGTCGGTCGCGAGCAGCGTGATCACGAACAGTACGGCCGTGAGTCCCACGACCGCCTTGAGCACCGGCTGGTCGCCGGTCGTGATCGCGTCGAAAGTAATTTTGCCCACGCCGGGTATTCCGAAGTAGCTCTCGATCAGCAGGCTGCCGCTGACGACGACGAGCGGTATCGAAAACATGATGCGGGTAATTATCGGAATCGCGGAGTTCTTGAGGATGTGCTTGTAGAGCAGTTTGCCGGGCTGTATGCCGAACGCGCGCGCGGTCCGGACATGGTCGCGGGTCATCTCCTCTACCAGCACGGCGCGGTAGAAACGCGTGTTGTAACCGAGCGCGACGAACACGGATGCCAGCGTCGGGACGGTGACGTACATGACGTAGTCTTGCAGCGAATGCACGTTCCAGCCGCGCACGGGAAACAGGTTCAGCCCGAAACTCGAAGAGAGCAGAATCTGGAACGCAATGATGACGATCAGGAAACTCACGCTCATGCCGACGACGGAAAATCCCATGATTGTCTTGTCGATCCAGCCGCCGCGATGGTAGGCGGCGATCAGCGCGAGCAGGACGCCCAGCAGGTTGCCGAGGATGAAGCCCGGTGTGACCAGCGCCAGCGATATCGGAATCGTGCGCGCCAGCATGGCGCTGACGGGCTCGCCCGTCGAGTTCGACAGACCGAAATCGAGCGTCACGATCTCTTGCAGATACTCGCCGTAGCGCATCAGGAATGGCCGGTCGTAGCCCAGTTGCCTGCGAACTTCCGCGATCTCCTCGACGGTCGGATTCTTGCCCAGCAGCTCGAAGGTCTGGTCCGGCCCGAAATAGACCATCAGCAGGAAGCTCACGAAGCTCACACCGAGTATCAGCGGTATGCCGCCGATCAGCTTGCGTATCGCATACTGCAGCACGTCCATTATCAGTTCGCTCCTGCGGAGTTATCGACGTCCACGAATCGCATGTAGAATCCACCGACGATCTCGCGGTCCGGTATGCCGATAACGTTCTTGTGCCATAGATAAATTCGTGTGCGTGACAGGCCACTCATGGCGATGCAATCGTCGATGACCATCTGGTTCATTTTGCGGTAAATAGCGGTCCGTTCCGGCGAGGGCTGCATGACTGCAGCCTGCTCGTAAAGCCGGTCATATTCGGCGTTACTGTAATTCGCGTCGTTTGCGCCCGGTGAACCGTTCGGGCCGTAAAACATCTGCAGCGTATTCTCCGCATCGGGATAGTCGAGACCCCAGCCTTTGGCGATGAACGGCAGCACGCCATCGGAGATGTCCTTCGAGAAATCGCCAAATGTTGCGTACTGCTGGAGGACGATCTTGTGCGCGGGATAGCCGATTTTTTTCATGAATCCGCGAAACTGCTCGTAAAACATGCGCTGGCTGACGCCGGCTGTCGTCGCGTATGCGAGTTCCGGAAGAGTTTCCGCGGTCCAGCCGTAGTCAGCCAGCAGTTTTCGAGCGCCCTCGATGTCGAGCTCGACACTTTCACGTGAGAGCTCCGGATCGAACTCGGGCACGGTGGGCGTTATGATCCCTGGAAATATCTGGCCGAGGCCGAAGTAGAAGCTCTCGTTGCGCCGCTGCCAGTCGAAGCCCTTGATCATCGCGCAGCGCAGCGCTTTATTGCGCCGTTCCCGCTCCGGATCCTCGCTGTAGCCGAAGTCCGGCAAGCTCATGTTGAAGGTCATGAAGACGAAGCCGGCTTCGGTCCCGTGATAGAAGTGGTATTTCGCGGCGATTTCGGGTTTCGGCCGAATAGGCTGCTTGGAAAGCAGGATGTTGTCGACCTGTTCATTGGGCACGGACAGGTACTGGATCTCGTTGTCCTTCGTAAAGGAATTCCAGCGCGCAGCATTCTCCTGAATGAAATGAATCTCGAGGCGATCGATAAACGGCGGCGCACGGCCATGAATAGCCTCGACCCCGCTGAAGCCCTGGGTCGCGCGGTCGTAGCCTTCCTCGAAGATATCGACGGGCACCTGCCGGTATTTTTCGTTTTTCGCGAAGACGATGCGCGACGAGTCGTACGAAAGCACTCTGAACGGGCCGGAGCCCACGGGGCGCGATGAGAATTCACGGCCATAGGCCTCGACGGCCTCCCTGGGCACGATCGCGGAATAACCCTGTGCCAGCGTATAGATCAGCTGTGGATAAGGATTCTTCAGAGTTATCTGGATCGTGTAGCGATCGATCGCCCGCAGCCCCTCGACCTCCTGGTCGTAATCGGAGCCCGCTACCTTCCACTCGTCGAGTCCGACGATGCGACCCTGCCAGAGCCAGGTGCCGCGCGGACGCTGCGTCGGATCGAAAAACCTTTTCAGGCTGAAGACAAAATCCTCGGCGACGACCTCGCGGCCGATTCCGCCATCGAAGACCGGGTCGTCAACGAAGTACGTGCCTTCCCGGATGCGGATGCGATAGACCAGGCCGTCCTCCGAGACTTCGGGCATGCTGGCGGCGAGATTTGTCGTGACGACGTAAGGTCTGGCGAGATACTTGAAGCGGTACAGCGTGTCGTAAGCATTGAGTACAACGGTATTGGCGTAGATATTCGCCGATTGGGCCGGGTCGATAGTCGACGGTGCGCCATCGAGGGAAGCTTTGAACACCTTGAGTCCCGGCCCGGCCGAGGTGGCTCTCTGTACCGTCACTTGCTGTTCATCCGTGCATCCGACCGTCGCAAGAAGCGCAACAGCGAGGACTGACAGGAAAAGCTTTATCGGCATAGTCTTTTCAGAAATCGGCAACATTAGCGCGGGCACGCTACCATTTCGCGGCGCCGGACGACACCCAACGGGCGGATACTCGGAATGTTCCTACGCGCGTCAGGCACGGAAATGCTCGATGTCGAGTTCCATGACCAGCACGTCCAATCCTTTGTAGCGTACCTGCCGATAGGGCTTCCAACCTAACCCAGCATACAGGCCACCGTCGAGTTGCTGGGTTTGCAGGTACAAGGCCCTCACGCCAAGCGATGCGGCGATCTCCACAATTTTGCCGATGAGACTCACCGCGATGCCCGTGCCGCGGTGTTCTACAGGTACCAATACGCCGCCGAGCCAGTGTTTCTTTTCCGGGAAGATATCCATCTCCCGGTGCTTCAACTCTGCGGTGCCGACGATCTCGCCGCCAAGGACGGCCAACAGGATCAACGGGATTCGATCCCGATGCAGCGCGGCGCTTACGTTATCAAGGACTCGCTCGAAAGTTGTGCCGGGCCGCAAATGTCCCCATTCGTCGAAGTACCACTGCGCGATCAATGATACGGCGTCGGGGCGATCGGCCAGGTATACGAATTCCATCATTCGGAGTATCCGGCGCCGGGTTCGACAAGGCGAGTTCGAATCTGCCGCAACGCCTCTTTCGTACGTTCCGCGTGTTCGGGGCCGATGCGCAGCAGCAGTTTGCGGCCACTCGACAACGCCTCAAGGTTCGGGTCTGCGTACTCGTAGAGCACGTGTGTTCGTTTGAGGCGAATCCCCTGCTCGAATCCCGGTGTCTCGACGAGGTGATCGATGACCTCGACGAGACGATCATTGAAATAGCCGTCGGGATAGCCGAGGGCAACGTAGGCTTCCTGGAGCAGAGGATAAAAGCGCCGGTAGGTGTCGACGAGCGCATCCGGATCGGCGTTCTCCAACATGTCGATCAGAAAGCCGTAGCGTTCGAAGTTTTCCGGGCTGAGCACGAATACGTCTTCACCATTTCCAGGGGCGACGACAAACACGCCCGGAGGCGGCTTGACGGGCCGAATTCGTTCAGCAACGCGGCTGCGCGGCAGGTTGTCCACCGTGGTAACAAATTTTTCGATGACGGCCTCTTCGGCGAGCAGCTCATCGAGCCGGGCGCCGAAGAGATCGATTAGCGCTAGCCTGAAGTAAGCGTCGCTGTCGTCGAGTGGTGGCAGCGCCACAAGCTGCCGTTGATCCTGCCGAGGCAATTCTTGTGGCGGGATTATCGGGTAAAGCGGTTCCCGGACTTCGGATCGAGCGGGCGCCGGCTCTGCTACCGAGGCGTCCGGTTTGGCAGGCGTGTGTCGGGATTTGTTCCAGAATATGCCGACGGCGCCGGCGATACCGATCGCCAGCACGAGCACAGGCAGCCAATGCGTGCCCGATTTCTTCAAGACATTACTCCCGAAACCGTCCAGTAACTCCAGCCCCGGCTAGTCTTCGAGCGTGGCGTCCACCGCAATCCCGGCATTCAGTTCCTCGATCAGACGGGCTCGGGCGGCGTTACGCCGGGCATTTGCGGCTGGTTCATTTCTGACGATCGACCGTAGCGCCTTCGGGTCCGCAGGCTGCGCGGCAGGCCTCTTTTGTTCTTATGCGACCAAATTTCAGCCAGACCGCGCAATTACTGCCCTAGGCGTTTCCCGCACTTTCCGACGCCTCGAAAATGCTGCCGATCGAGGAATCGAGCAACGCGTCGAATTCCTCAGCACTTTGCTGGGCTTTCAAACCTTCGGACAGGGCACGGGAGAAGCTCGCTACCATGCCATTCTGACGCGCCAGGCGATTGTTCGCCTCTTCACGTGAATAGCCGCCGGACAGTGCGACCACCTTGGCGACGTTCGGATGCGCGATGCAGTCGGCATACAGATTGTCCTTTTCGGGCAGCGTGAGCTTGAGCATTACGATCTCATTGTCACGGAGCTTGTTGATCTGTTCCAGGATGGCGGAATGCAGCAGGTCTTCGGCAGCCGACTTGTCCGGGCAGTGAATATCGACCTCGGGTTCGATGATCGGCACGAGCCCTGCTGCGATGATCTGACGGCCGACCTCAAACTGCTGCTTGACGATCGCGCCGATACCGGCGGCGTTGGCCTGCTTGATCACCGAGCGCATCTTGGTGCCGAACATATCGTTGGCTTTTGCTTTCGCGAGCAGTTCATCGAGATTCGCTATCGGCTTCATCAGCTGGACACCGTCCTTCTCGCCTGCGAGACCCTGGTCGACTTTCAGAAACGGCACGACGTTCTTGACCTTCCACAGATAAGACGCGGTGGGTTGACCCTCGATTTCCCGGTCCATCGTGTTTTCGAACAGGATGGCTCCGAGAATGCGGTCGCCGTTGAACGACGGACTCGTGATGATGCGGGTGCGCATCGCATGGACGATGTCGAACATCTGTTCGTCGTTGGACCAGGCATCTTCAGTAATGCCATAGAGGCCCAGCGCCTTCGGCGTGCTGCCGCCGCTCTGATCGAGGGCCGCAATAAATCCGGGCTTTGTTCTGATTTTCTCAAGTTGTTTCTCGAAGCTGCTCACTGTGATCCTCGTTTATTGGTTGTATCAGGGGAACCGAATACCGGATTATGCAGCAAGCGGGTGCAAATTCACGTGAATATCCGGACCAAAAACCAAAAAATACGGTTATCTTGGTTATGCTAATCTGGTCTTCGATACTGTAGGCACAAACGGCCCCATCAATCAACACCACGAGATTTTACCCGAGCCCATATTGCAGAAATTATGATTGTCGATTAAACGCAGCGGCAGCCAGGCGTGCTGCGCTTCGATTCGGCCTGGGGCCATTCGGGAATCGCCGGTGCACGCGCGAATTCGTGCGTGCTCTGCGTTGGTAAGGACGTCGGCAATCGCCTCCGACAAGGAAGTCGCCGAAGCAAGAAGGGTTGACAGACCGGGGAGGAGATCCGTGGAACACGCGCTGCGTCTCAAGGCAAAAATTCTTCACCAGATCGAGCAGTCCCCGGGACTGGCGGTGATGATATCCTTTCTCGGGCTCGTTTTGATCGGGCTGCTGGATATCGTCAGCGGTTACGAGCTCGGGATTGCGCTTTTTTATCTGTTTCCGATCATGCTGGCGACCTGGGCGGGTGGGCGCTCGACCGGCATCCTGCTGGCCCTGGCCGGTGCGGCGCTATGGCTGTTCGCCGATCTGATCTACGGCTTTCCCTACCGCGCACCGCCGAGTCCGTACGTGAACGCATTGATGCGTCTCGGTATTTTCGTCATTGTCGCGCAGCTCGTATTCACCGCCCGTCACTCGCTTCGAATCGAACGGGAATTGTCGCGCTCGGATCCGCTGACAGGCTGCGCAAACTGGCGTGCCATTACCGAAAGTCTGCAAAACGAAATTGAACGAAGTCGCCGCTTTCGGCACCCGTTCAGTCTTGTCTATATCGACATCAACAATTTCAAGAACCTGAATGACCTCCACGGGCACAAGGTGGGCGATCGCGCTTTGCAGGGTATTTGCAGCGTCCTTTCCGCCAATCTTCGAAGTACCGATAAACTGGGCCGACTCGGCGGTGATGAGTTCGCCGTCGTGTTGCCCGAGTGCACGGGCCAGGAAGCGCGAACGGCCGTCAGCCGATGGGTGCAGGCCTGCGAGCAGCTTTTCCACGATCGTGGCTGGCCGATCGGCCTCAGTATCGGCATCGGCACGTTCAATGGCGAGTCGCTGTCCGTCGATCAGGCCCTGGAGTTTGTCGATCGGCTGATGTATTCGGGCAAGATGTCGCCTGACGAGCGTGTCCAATTCGCCGACTACGGCGGCGAGGAACTCGCAGCGGAAGCCAAAGCCGTCACTCCGACTGAATGACGTGGGCCTGCGGTCGGCCGTTTTTATAAGGGCGCCATCCCTTAATACCACAGAATTGTTCAGTTCGTCTGCCCAGTCGAGCTGTGAGTCCGGCGGTCATTGATGCAGCCTGCAGCCGCCTGCACCGCTAAATTGCGTGCAACAGGCGCAGGTCCTATTATCTGAGCACTCGAGTTTTCCTGATCCATCACGACAGGGCCTTTAACTATGAAAGTGCTTGCGGCAGTAGATCGATCTGCATTTAGCGACAAGGTAATCGAAATGACGCAACGCATTGGCGCCGCCAAAGGCATGCAGGTGTTGCTTATCAACGTTGCACCGCGCGAGCCCGATGTGTTCGGTCAGCAGCTCAAACGTAAAGTCATCTCAGAGCCGGTCCCGAAGGAGCTGCTTGATCGCAAGCAGCTGCTTGAACGACTGGCGGGTATACTTCGCGGCAAGGGAATTCAATGTGAAACGATGCTGATCAGAGGCGACCCGGCTCATACGATCCTGCGCGAGGCGAGACGTTGGGGCGCTGACCTCCTCGTCATGGGTTCGCACGGACACGGCATGTTGTATCGAAAAGTCATGGGCAGTGTCAGTGATGGAGTACTTCGTGCCAGACAGTATCCTGTTCTCATCGTGCCCGACTCTTCCGGTTCGGACAAAAGCTGACGATCGAGACCGCGTGCCAGTACAGACCGCCGTAGCGGTAATTCGTGGCTGAGCGCTCGCTTTTTCCATGATCTTGGAGGGTTCTTGACCGGAGCTCGAAACATAACGTAATCCCGTGGGCCGGCGGTCTCCGTGGATACGTTCCGTTCGGCGTTACTGCGGCCTGTGAATCAGACGATCATCGAGCCAGCAAAGAGTGGCCAATTGAAGCGCCTGCGGTAGCTATCTGTCAGCGGGCGCTCGCGATCCCAGGACACGAAGGGACAATCTGTATGCTATATGTCGATAAGCACAAAGGTACCAACTGGTCCCATTTTCAGCTCTGGACAGCATTCGAACGCCAGAGTCCGCTGCGAGGCCAACGCAGTTGGCCGACAGGCGGAGCCGCTCAGCAGCGACCAGGCAGCGTTGCTGCCGTCCAATCTCTCCGGGCGCGCCACAAATCATAGTGACATAATCGGGTCCCTGTTCCTTGCAGATGGCTCCGAGAGTTCAAACCAGTTAACGTAAAAGGCTGCGGTTCGCGCCAGGGAGCGAATCACGCGAGTGGTTCCGGAACGTGATCGCCGTGTGGAACTGATCTCAGATGCAGGTCCCGCTGCGGGAATGGAATTTCGATACCATTTTCCGTCAGGATACGGTTCACTTTGAGGGCCAGATCGCTCTGCGTCGAAACATAAATATCATTATCTGCAACCCAGGCACGCACGACGAAGTCCAGGCTACTGTCACCAAAACCAGTAAACAGGATCATTGGTGCGGGTTGATCCAACAAACCTTCCTGTTCCGCCAGGGCCTGTTGCAATAAACGAATGACGTTATCTGGATCGGTGCCATACGCAACGCCTACCGAGACCTCAAGGCGTCGAAGCCGATCAGTCATCGTCCAGTTCGTCAATGCATCCGAGAGCAAAGTGCCGTTGGGCACCGTAACATCCGCACCATCGAAAGTCCGAATCGTGCTCGAACGAATTCCGATTCGCGTAATTCTACCTTTAACACCGCCCACCTCTATAGAATCGCCAACTTGCACGGGTCTTTCGAACACCAAAATCATGCCGGAAACAAAGTTGTTGATGATGGTTTGCAGCCCAAAGCCGAGACCCACTCCGAATGCACCGAGCAGAATCGTGATTCGGTCCATACCGATGCCCATGGCGCCCACTGCCAGCAGGAAACCGACCGTAATCAACGCGTACTTGATCACGGAGGAGATCGCAAACGGTACGCCTCGACCTAGCTGCAATCGTGGATAGACATCCTCCTCTAACAAAACGATTATCAAGCGCGCGATCATAACGGCAGCAATAATCGTGGCGCCGAAGGCCAGAACATCGCCAAGGGAAATAGAGAGGGCACCAGCTTTTAGCTCAGTGAACACAATTGTTTTCGCGAAATCAATTACTGCATCACGCATGGCGAACAGATCCAGCGTCACGAATAGCCATATTGCAAAACTGGCGAATCGAATGGCACGAGCGCTGATGCTGCGGATAGCGGCGCTACGCAGCGCGATGAATTGAAGATGCACTGAGAGCCTGCTGCGCAAAAATAAAGCGATAAGCGCTTCAGCTGCGCGCGCCACAGCAAGCAGCAATACGGCGAGATAGGCACTATTCAGAACGCCTGTACCGAGTAGAACGCCGAGGCGGACAAATCCTGCGATAGTTGCGAGGGTCGCCAGGCAGGTAAGGGCGAGGGCGACATCAAGTGCCAAACGTACTCCACTTTGCATCGTTTTTCCGTCTGCGCGGTGAAGGGCATTCGAGCGAACCAGCATTACTGCAAGCACGGTCGCGGCGAGCATTTCGATGACGAAAATTAGTCGCGCTACGAGCGGGGCGGCTTCCAACAGATCGCGTAGCCAGTCAACCAGGTAAAGTCCGGCCAGAAAATAAAGAGCGGGCCGCAGCTTTGCTTCCAGGAGCGGGCCCACAAGTCGCAGGATCGGAATTAGCATTAATAGACTAATTGCGTCGAAAGCAGCAGGCGGCGTTGATAAATATATCTGCGGCGTAAGGACCAGTGTGATTAATGCGGCGATCGAAAACGGTCGTTCGAATATCTTCATCGCGGGCGTTGTAAGAGGATCTGCCTCAGCGAGCTTGCGAGCGTGTATGCGAGCACGACCCAAAAACAGACCGATTGCGATCAGCAAGACAATCTGAAACCCCAGTCGGTCGAGTTCACCGCGCACCATACGGTCGACAGCCGCCCAAGACTTGGAAATCTCGTTGCCGGCGCGCTCGACCATAGATTGCATAGATGTGCCGTAAATCGAATCGCTCCAAAGCGGTGGTCGCTCTCGACGCAGCAGGTTATTCAGCAAGCTTGTCTCTTCATCTGCGATCTGATCCAGTGCCGTCTGCACCGAAGCTTGCGTGCGCCCCACCTTTCCTTGTAATGCAAAGGCCCGGCGCTGCAGGGCGCCAAGAGACTGCCGCATTTGGTTGATCGATGCTTCCGTTGAGAGTGCTAGGTCCAGAAGTTCCGGCGCGACTTGCGCCGTTTGCGCTTCAGCAATGGTGTTCGCCCATACTTCTGAGCTGCTGTCGAGACGCGTGAGTTCTTTGTCGATGATGTCCACGACTCTTCGCAGATCATTCTCCCATCGCTTCAGAATACGATCCGATTCCTGCCATTCCTGTTCAAGTTCTGCGAGTGCGTCGCGAGAGGATGCGGTGGCAACAGAATTTCGTAGCGCGACAAGATTCCGGGCTACGGTGATTTCACGCTGCGTGAAATCCTGCTCGATCTTATCAAGCAGCTCAGCACGTTTGAGCAATTCCGCGGATTCATTGAGAGACGCGCTAACCGATGCAGCGCGAGCGGGAACGTCGGATAGCTCGATCGGCGGGTTTGGCGTTGGAGTGTCGACCTCTTCTTGTGCCGCAGCTAAGCCGGCAAACATCGACCCGGCGACAATTATCAAGACATATCGGAATCCACAATGAACTCGGTTGCACGATGTACCGGGATTGGAAGCGGTTCGACCGGCGTTTCGCAAGTCGCTATTGTGGACGTTCATGGCCGTTCTTCCTGTACGACTAACGAGTAAACAGGATCACTTCGGCATATTATCGATGCGATTGCCCGAGACTTCGTTGCCGCAAAGAGATTCTATCCCCAATTTCGACGCATTAAGATCGTGGACACTACCGATATGTTGGACTGTTCTTTGTATCGCCCAGACTGCCGAACTGTGGCCTAAACCAGATGCAGCCAAGTGAAACAACCTGCTCCCAAAATCACCCGCACGTATTTGAACTTTTTGGGGTGTTTCAGAGAGTAGTTTCGGGAATTATCCTTATAACTTATTGAATTCATCCATTTGTATCCCTGGCTTCGAACGAGGGCATTGAATGAGTTTCGTTTGCCAGTTGCGGAGCTGCTTTCTCAGACTTGCTGCGCTACACCAGGCCGGGCGGTCACGGTAGATTTCTGTCCTCCGACATGCCCGGGCCGAGAACCCGAACAACGAGAATTCCCGATCTGGACTTCTTGTAATAGATAGAATGCCGTTGGTGCACGAACCGGAAGTATCTACGACGTAAGCTGCCAACATCCATACCCAATTTCGGGTTTTCGGCCAGTCGCTTCAAGCACTCCTCAAGTGACTCGAAATAGGCGTCCGCGCGATTTTCACCAAATTCCATGAAGGAATAGGCATAGATTGCCGAGTGGTCTTCATCCGCGGT
>Ga0224497_10001975_pt1 | contig 12489 bp, 7 predicted proteins | sample SF_Jul11_sed_USG_4_FD_167970 | JGI IMG/M metagenome (GOLD analysis project Ga0224497, IMG submission 167970) | Sediment microbial communities from San Francisco Bay, California, United States - SF_Jul11_sed_USGS_13 | ecosystem: Environmental > Aquatic > Marine > Sediment | place: USA: California... | reverse complement strand
AAACGCGGCGGCCACGGCGGCGCCGAGCTCTCTCTCGCTCGCCGGGGCCGGGCGGCCGAGGCCTTCCCAGGTCAGCTCGTTGCCGACGCCGCTGCCCGGAACGAGCGGCTGGGCGGGAGTGAGCGTCGCCCACCGGCCGCTGCGAGCGTCCAGGCGCCCGCCGTCGGCCGGCAGGCCCAGGGCGGCGAGGTCGGCCGCGGCCAGGAGGGCGCCGTCGCCGCGCGGCAGCTCGGCCGGCAGCCGGTACGCGGTCTCGAGGTCGAGATCCGGGAGACGGAACTCCTTTTCTCGGAGGCCCACGCGCTCGGGGACCTCGACGGCGGAGAGCAAGCCGGCGCCGAGCGTTGCCAGGAGGCCGAGGGACACGGCCAAGCTCAGGGCTCTCGGAGATCGGGAAGCGACACGGCTCTGACGCAGGGACCTGGACATTCGGTGCGTTCCTCCTGCTCTGGGTTCTTGCCCTTGCCCGGCGGAGGGGGCGTGACGGCCCGCTCCGCGGGCAGGATGGTTTGTTGCTATGGCTAGATCGCAGTGCATCTTACAGCGCGGGCTTTTGGGGGGGCCGTGCCGTAGATCACACCGGCGAACGGCGGCCGGTGCGCGAAGCGGCCGGCGTAGATGCCGCGCTCCCGCCGCTCGCAGCGAGGTTCGGCCGAAGACGGCGGGGCCCGGCGATCGCGAGCTCCGGTCGGAGCGCCGGCCCCTGCTAGGATCGCCGGGCTTGCCGACCCCCGGGATCCAGATCCTCGTCTGCGCCAACGAGCGGCCGCTCGAGGCCGCCAAGCCGAGCTGCGCGCCCCGCGGCGGGCTCGCCGTCTACCGGCGCTTCAAGGACCGGGTCCGGGAGCTCGGGGTTCGCGACCGGGTGATGGTCACGCGCACCGGGTGCCTCAAGCACTGCAGCCGGGGCGTGACCGTGGCCGTGTGGCCCGCCAACGTCTGGTACGCCGGCGTCACCGAAGGCGACGTCGACGAGATCCTCGAGCTCGCCGTCTCCGGCCGCGGCGAAGCGCCTCCCCGGCTGGCGATGCCGGACGTCCCCTGGGAGTAGACGCCCGCTCCGGCGCCCCGCGACCAGGTCGAGGACGTCCCGGACGGTGGCGAGCGCCGCCGCCGCCTCGTCGTCGACGGCCAGGCCGAAGCGCCCCTCGAGCTCGCTGACCAGCTCGACCCTGGTCAGGGAGTCGACGCCGAGCTCGGTCAGGCGGTCGGACGCGCTCACGGCGTCCGGCCGCGAGCGGGTCAGGCGGGCGAGGACGGCGAGGATGCGGCGCTCGTCGGCGCCGTTCCCGATGCCGGGGGACGCCGCCGCCGCGGCCGGCGCGGGGCGGGCGCCGGGCGCGACGGCCCGGCCGCCATCCCCGCCCGTCTCGCCGGCCAGCAGCGCGTCGCGCAGCCGGCCGCGCTTGACCTTCAGGGTGGTCGTCTTCGGCAGGTCGCCGCGCCAGATCTCGACGTGGGAGATCTGCTGGTAGCTGGGAATCCCGGCGGAGCGCGCCGCGATCGCCGCGCGGACGTCCTCGCCGCCGGCCTCCGCCTGCGGCACGACGACGGCGGCCACCCGCTCGCCGCGCGGCCCGGGCAGGCCGAGGACCACCAGCTCCGCGACCCCCGGCAGGTCGCGGTAGCGCCGCTCGACCTCCTCCGGGTAGACGTTCTTGCCGGCCGCCGTCACGATGACGTCCTTGCTGCGCCCCACGAGGTGGAGATAGCCGTCCCGGTCGAAGAAGCCCAGGTCTCCGGTGGCGAGCCAGCCGTCGCGCAGCACCTCGGCGGAGGCCCGCGGGTTGCGGTAGTAGCCGGCCATGACGCTGGCGCCGCGGACCCGGATCTCGCCGCTCCCGCCGCCGTTCGCGGCGGGGCGCACCTCCACCTCGACTCCCGCCAGCGGCCGGCCCACGGACCCCGGGCGGATCGCGTGCCACGGGTTGACCGCGATGACCGGGCTGGTCTCGGTCATGCCATAGCCCTCGGCGACCCGGATGCCCATCAGGCGGAAGCTGCGCCCGAGGGCGGGCGGCAGCGCCGCGCCGCCGGTCGCCACCCGCCGCAGCGCGCCGCCGAAGCGGCGGTGGACGCCGGCAAACAGCACGTGCCCGCAGCGTCCGCCGGTGGCGGCGCTGAGCGCGAAGAGGAGGCGGAAGAAGCCCCGCCGCCAGGGCCCGCCGGCGGCGAGGTTGCGCTGGATCCCGTCGTGGAGGAGCTCCAGCAGGCGGGGCACGGCCACCAGCATCGTCGGCCGGGTCGCCGTCATCATCCAGCGGATCTCGGCCGGCTCGAGCCGGTCGACGTAGCTGACGGTGCCGTTGCCGGCCAGCGGCACGAGGAGCCCGACGGTGAGCTCGAACGCGTGGTGGAGGGGGAGCACCGAGAGCAGCCGCTCGCGCGACGAGGACATCACCGCGGCGAGATCGCGCACGTTGGCCAGCAGGTTGCGATGGGTGAGAGGCACCGCCTTGGGCTCGACCGTGGTGCCGCTCGTGAAGAGGATCGTCGCCAGCCCGTCGCCGTCGCCCGTGGCCTCGATCTTCTCGGCGCCCGGCAGCAGGCCGACGCCGGGACCCGGCACGAAGGGCTCCGCGAGCGCGACCGTGGGGAGGGCCGCCGGGAGGGCCGCCCCCGCGAGCGCGGCGCGGAGCTCCGGCGCGGCGCAGACGAGCCTGGCCGCCGTGAACCGGGCCGCGGCGGCGACCTCGGCGGCCGGCCACTGGGGGTCGAGGGGCACGGTGGCGGCGCCCAGCCGCTGGACGGCGAACGAGGTGAGGACCCATTCGGGGCTCGAGCGGCCCCACAGGACGACCCGGTCGCCCGGCCCGATGCCGTGGCGGGTCGCCAGCCGCCAGGCGATGTTGCGGACGGCGGTGAGCGCCTGTTCGTACGTGTAGCGCAGCCAGCGGCCGTTCCGACACGTCTGGAAGGCGATCCCCCGCGGGTCCGCGGCGGCGGCGCCGGCCAGGAGCTCGTGGAGAGTCGAGGCGGCGGCCACGGCGATCTCGCCTCCCGGGTGCCGGCGCGTCCGGGCCGCGTCGCCCGTGCGCGCCGGAGGCAGGCCGTCCTCGGCCTTGAGGGCGAAGCGCACGAGCCCCGGGACGTGGCTGCCGGCGACGTACGAGCGCCAGTCGATCGCGGCGACGTCGAAGGGGAACGCCGAGCGCTCCTCCGGGGACATCCGGCTCCAGAGGGCGCGCGTCGCGCCGTCGTCGTAGCGGGCTCCATGATCGAGGTACGGGCGGTAGATCTCGAGCAGGCGCGCGAAGTGGGCGAGCTTGCGGGCCGCGGCCCCGAGGCGGCGTCCGAGGCCCGTGGCGGGGAGGCGGCGAGCGAGCCCGAGGGCGAGGGCGCGGCGCGCGCGGAGCTTCTCGAGCCAGCGGAGCGGATCGGCGTACCGCGCTCGCCGCACCCGGATCGCCCGGCCGCGGGCGTCGCGCAGCGGGGCGCGGGCGAACCCCTGCCGCGCGTGCTCGACGAGCTGCCCCAGCGCGATCGGATGGCGGCTCGAGCTCACGTGGTAGACGCGGGGCACGTCGCGGCCGGTCATGTCGCGACCAGGGCGCAGCTCGGCCAGGGCCGCGATCGTGGCGTTGACGACCAGGTCCACGGGGACGACGTCGAGCCGCGCGCCGGGGTCTCCGGGCAGCTCGCGGGCCTGGCCGCGGGCGTACGCGACGAGCAGCGGGTCCGCCACGCGCACCGCCTCGATCCACCCCGGCAGCGGCTCGGCCAGGGCGCTTTCCACGATGGCCGGCCGCACGATCGCCAGCGGCACCGCGCCCCGCTCACGCTCGAGGAGCCTCTCGCCCAGGGCCTTGGTCAGCGTGTAGACGTCGTGGAAGCCATAGCGCTCCGCCATCGCGGCTCCGGCCGCCGCCAGGGCCGCCGGGCCGCCGGCCTCGCGAACGGCCTCGTCGAGCGCCGCGAGCAGCGGCCCCGGGTCCGGATCGGCCGTGCCCGTCGGCTCGGGCGCCGCGACCGCCTCGGCGACCGAGCCGCGGCGCCGGCCGCTGACGAAGCAGGTGGAGAGGTGGACGAGAGGCGCGCCGCCGGCGTCTCGGGCCAGCTCGAGCGTGCGCAGCGCGCCCCGCGCGTTGAGCGCCAGGGCCCGGTCGAGACGCTCGTCGAAGGCGACGGTGGCGGCGCTCGCGACCACCCGGTCGACGCGCGCCGCGAGCGCCGCCCAGGCCGCCGGACTCAGCCCGCAGCGCTCGCGGCCGAGGTCGCCGGCCACGACCTCGATCTTGCCCGCCGCCCAGGCTTCCCAGTCGTCGCCGTGGAGCGCCCGCAGGCGGCCCATGGCCGGCGAGCCGAGGATCTCCTCGCGCAGCCGGTGGGCCGCCGGGCGCTCGCCGTCCGGGCGGACGAGCAGGATGAGCCGGCCGACCTCGGGCACCGACCACAGCAGCTTCTCGACCAGCACCTTGCCGATGAAGCCGGTCGCACCCGTGATGAAGATCCGCTCGCCGCGCAGGGAGCGGACGATGTCCAGAGCCGGTCGATTTGTGGCCACGCTCGCCCTCCTTCCCGTCAACCGGAGATCGGTGACTCCCTACCAAGGGCTGCCGCCGCGGCCGTTCGTTACAGCGGATCTCCCCGAGCGGCGATCTGGTGCCCCCGGCCGGCGCCCGATCGGCGCGCCCTACTCGCAGCCGGTGGCGATCGCCAGCGCGCGGCAGACCTCGCGCAAGCGGCCGGCGCCCAGGGAGCCCACGAAACGCCGCAGCCGGGACTGTGGCACCGTGAACAGATTGCAGAGGTTGGCGCAGGAGACCCGCTTCAGGCCCTCCTCGACACCGAGCGCCACCTCCGTCGGCGAGCCGCGCAGCGTCGAGGTGATGGCGGTCACGGTGACGGTGTGCAGGCTCTCGATCAGGGGCTGCCGGCTGAGGACCAGCACCGGCCGGCGCTTGTCGGGGCGGGGGAGGTCGAGAAGCCAGATCTCCCCGCGCTTCAGCTCTCGGGCCATTCCTCGACGTCCATGAACTCCGCCACTTCGTCGGCCATCACGGCCGCCTGATCGCGGTAGGCGGCCGTGATGGACAGGTCGATCTCGCGCTTCTCCCGGGCTGCGAGGTAGAAGGTCGCCGCCGCGCGCAGGAAGGCCGAGCGGCCGCGCCGCGCCACCTCGGGGTCGCGATCGATGCGCTCGAGGAGCGCCTCGTCGATCGACACTTGGATCGGCCGGCTTCCCATGCCACAAGAATACCACCATCGTTTGCCAACATCGAGATGTTGGCCAATCGCGGAGGCACCGGCCACCTGGAGGTCTCCCGGCCGCGCCGCGGCCGGCGGACGCGGATCCACGCCGCCTGCGCTAGCATGCGCGAACGTCGACGTGAATCCGGGTGTCGCCGGTCAGGTCCGTCCGGTCGCGCCTGGCGCCGAGCCATGGATCCGAGCGCTCCCATCAGCGACGAGCCGCCGCGGCCCTCGCGCCGCCCGCGCCCGCTGCGCGGCCTGGCCTGGCTCGTGGGGGCCGGCCTCCTGGTCTCCCTGACGGCCTGGTGGGCGGCGGGCCTGGCCCGCGAGCGGGCGCTCGGCGACCTGCGCCAGATCGACTCCGAGACGATGAAGCTCGTCGTCTCCAACCTCCGCGTGGAGCTCGAAAAGCTCGAGTTCATGCCGCAGCTCGTGGCCCGCGACGAGCGCATCCAGAGGCTCCTCGAGCGGCCCGGGGACCCGGAGCTGGTGGCCGCCGCCAACGGCTACCTCGAGGAGATCAGCCGCACCGTCGGTGCCTCCGACACCTACGTCATGGACGTCGGTGGGCTGACCCTGGCGGCCAGCAACTGGGCGAGCGACGCTTCGTTCGTCGGCCAGGACTTCGGCTTCCGCCCCTACTTTAAGGAGGCTCTCGAGGGGCTCGCCGGCCGCTACTTCGCGCGCGGCGCCGCCTCGAACAAGCGCGGCTACTACTTCGCCTGCCCGATCCACCGCGACGGCCAGATCATCGGCGTCGCGGCGGTGAAGGTCGGCTTCGAGGCCATCGAGCGCACGTGGCGGGACCTGCCCGGGCCCATCGCGCTGACCGATTGGCACGGCATCGTCTTCGCCACCAACGAGCCCGGCTGGCTGTACCGCAGCCTGCGGCGGCTCGACGAGCGGACCTTCGCGGAGGTCAATCGGAGCCGCCGCTATTCGGGGGTGGTCCTCGACCCGAGCGCGCTCGTCGAGATCCAGCTTATCGACGGCACCACGAGCCGGATGACGGTGCTTGCCGCCCGGGACGGCGCCGGCGGGCCGCGGCGGCCGGGCGCCGAGTACCTGGCGCTGAGCGACGATCTGCCGGAGTACGGCTGGGTCATCTACACGATGAGCAGCCTCCGCGCCGTCGACGGCTCGGTGCGCGCGGCGGCCGCCCTCGGCGCGGCGAGCGCCGGCCTCCTGGCGCTGGCCGCGTTCTTCCTCGCGCAGCGCCGCCAGTACCGGCGTCAGCGGGCTTCGTTTCGAGAGCGCGAGCAGCGCATGCTGCGCCGCAACCAGGAGGAGCTCGAGCGCCGGATCGCGGAGCGCACGGCGGATCTGATGCGCAGCAACCAGCAGCTCCAGAAGGAGATCGCCGAGCACGAGATCGCCGAGCGGGCGCTGCGCGACACCCAGCAGGGACTCGTCCAGGCGGCCAAGCTGGCGGCCCTCGGGCAGCTCGCGGCGGGCGTCACCCACGAGCTCAACCAGCCGCTGACGGCGCTGCGCTCCTATGCCGACAACGCCCGGCTGCTGATCGGACGCCAACGGCTCGACGAGGCGGCCCGCAACCTGGAGCGGATCACCCGCCTTACCGACCGGATGGCCAGCATCACGCGACACCTCAAGACGTTCTCCCGCAAGACCGGGCCGGACCGCCGCGAGCCGGTGGACGTCGTTCGCGCCCTCGAGGCGGCGCTGTCTCTCGTCGGCGTCGGCGGCGCCGATGGCGGCCTCGAGCTGCTCCACGCCAAGCCGGCCGAAAAGCTGCTCGTCCTCGGAGACCCCGTCCGCCTCGAGCAGGTGTTCGTCAACCTGATCAAGAACGCGTGCGAGGCCCTCGCGGGCGCCGAGCGCCGCCAGCTGAGCATCGGCTACCGGGCCGGCGAAGAGGCGATCGAGATCGAGATCCGCGACTCGGGCCCCGGGATCCGGCGGGAGCACCTGGGCCGCGTGTTCGAGCCCTTCTTCACGACCAAGGAGGCCGGCGAGGGGCTCGGCCTCGGACTGTCGATCACCGCGAGCATCCTCGGCGAGATGGGGGGATCGGTGCGGGCCGGGAACCACCCGGCCGGCGGGGCCGCGTTCACGGTCGCGCTGCCGCGTGCCGTGGCGCGGGCGCAGGCGCGGTCGGCATGAGCTCCGGCGTGCCCGTGGTGTTCGTCGACGACGAGGCGGACGTCCGCGACGCCGCCCGCCAGACGCTCGAGCTCGCAGGCCATCGGGTGGAAGCGGTGGCTTCGGCCGCCGCGGTGCTGCGAATGGTCTCCAGGGACTGGCCGGGCACCGTCGTGGCGGACGTGCGGATGCCGGGGATGGACGGCCGGGAGCTGATGCGCCGCTGTCTCGAGATCGACCCCGATCTGCCGGTGGTGCTGGTCACCGGCCACGGCGACATCTCGATGGCGGTGCAGGCGATGCGCGACGGCGCTTACGACTTCCTCGAGAAGCCCTTCCGCGCCGAGCATCTCGTGGAGGTGGTCGAACGGGCCTGCGAGAAGCGCGCCCTCGTGCTCGAGAACCGGCGGCTGCAGTCGGCTCTCGATTACCGCGCGGCGCCGGAGGAGCTGATCGTCGGCGGCTCGCCCGCCATTCGCGAGGTCCACGACGCCATCCGCCGCTTCGCGGGCGCCGACGTCGACGTCCTCATCGTCGGGGAGACGGGAACCGGCAAGGAGCTGGTGGCCCGCTGCCTGCATCACCAGAGCGGCCGCGCGGGCGGCCGCTTCGTCGCCATCAACTGCGGCGCCGTCCCGGAGAGCGTCTTTGAGAGCGAGCTCTTCGGGCACGAGGCGGGCGCCTTCACCGGGGCCCAGAGCCGCCGCATCGGCAAGCTCGAGCACGCCGACGGCGGCACGCTCCTGCTCGACGAGATCGAGAGCCTGCCCCTCCATCTCCAGGTCAAGGTCCTGCGGGCCTTGCAGGAGCGGGTCATCGAGCGCCTGGGCTCGAACGAGCCGCGGCAGATCGACATCCGCGTCCTCGCGGCGACGAAGAGCGACCTGCGCGCCGCCAGCGAGCGCGGCACCTTCCGGGCCGACCTCTTCTACCGCCTCGACGTGGCGCGGATCGAGGTGCCGCCCCTCGCCAGGCGGCTCGAGGACATCCCCCTGCTCTTCCGGCACTTCCTGCTGCGAGCCAGCTCCCGCTACGGCCGCGAGGCGCCCGCCGTCACCCCCGAGACGCTGCGCGAGCTGGCGAGCCGGAGCTGGCCGGGCAACGTCCGCGAGCTGCGCAACGCCGCCCACCGCTGGGTCCTGACCGGCGGGCTCGACCGCGCCGCGAGCGAGGCCCCAGGCGGCGCCGCGGGGCGCGGCCTCGCGGAGCAGGTCGAGTCGTTCGAGCGCGGCCTGATCGCGCGCGAGCTCGCCGCCCAGAAGGGCAGCGTGAAGGCCACCTACGAGGCTCTCGGCCTGCCGCGCAAGACCCTGTACGAGAAGATGCGGCGGCTCGGCCTCGACCGGCACGACTTCCTGGGCGGCGAGGAAGGCTAGCCGGGGGGCGGAATCCGGCCTGCGCGTCCACCCCCGACGGGTGGGCAGTCGCCCACAGGAAGGGCGGCGACGCTCCAGGGCGAGGGTGATAAACCACGCTCTGGAAGACACTTGCCGGCCCAGGAGCGACACGGCTTGCGGGGATGGCACGTCGCTTGCCTCACGTGACGAGTCGTCTCGGGCGGTCCGCTCCCGCCGTCGGGCGCGGCCTCTCGAGCTCCCGACGTCGCCTCGCCCCTGGCCGGCTCGGCGAAACGCAAAGGAGGGAAGCCATGCGCTATCGATTCGCCCGCCCCCGCCGCATCGTGCTGCTCGGCCTCGTCGCGCTCCTGGCCGCGACCGGTGGTCCTCTCGGCGCCGCCGACGAGATCCGCGTGGGAGTCGTCCTGCCCCTCACCGGGTCCCAGTCCTCCTTCGGCGAGCTCGAGAGGCAGGCGTTCGAGCTGGCGCTCGAGGAGGTCAACGGCGCCGGCGGCATCGCAGGGCGGCCGCTCGAGCTCCTCTTCGCGGACGACGAGGGCGACCCCGGGCGCGGCGTCGCGGCCGCCGAGGAGCTGCTCGATCGCCGCGACGTCGTCATGCTCGCCGGCGGCTACAGCAGCGCCGTCACCGAGGCGCTCGCCGAGCTCGCGCAGCGGCGCCGCGTGCCCTTCCTCGTGGCCACCGGCGCGGCCGACGGCATCACCGAGCAGGGGAGGGACTTCGTCTTCCGCCTCAATCCGCCGGCCAGCGAGTACTCGGCCAGCGCCGTCGACTTCCTCGTCCAGGTCGTCCGGCCGCGGACGGTGGCCATCATCTACGAGGACACGGCCTTCGGGCGCTCGCAGTCGTCCTCGTTCAAGGCCGCGTGCCTGGCCGCCGGCATCACGCCGATCGTCGAGGAGAGCTACCACGAGGCCGATTTCAAGCTCTGGCGGGTCACCGACATCCTGCTCAAGGTCAAGCGCCGCAAGCCCGACGTCGTCTACATGATCTCCTACCTGCTCGACGCCAACCTCATCATGACCCAGGCGCGGGCGCTCTCCTGGCAGCCGCGGCTCTTCATGGGCGGGGCCGCGGGCTTCACCCTGCCCGCCTTCTACGAGCTCACCGGCGCGGACGCGGAGCAGGTGATGACCGTCACCCTCTGGCACCCGTCGCTGCCCTATCCGGGCGCTGCGGAGTTCTTCGACGAGTTCCAGCGCCGGTTCGGGCGCGAGAGCGACTACCACGGCGCCGAGGCCTACTCCGCCGGCCTCGTGATCGCCGACGCCCTGGCCCGGGCGACGTCGTTCGCGCCGGAGGCCCTCCGCGAAGCGCTGGCGGCCACCGACCTTTCGACCCCCTTCGGCCCCGTCAAGTTCGTCTCCGAGGGCGGCAAGACGAACCAGAACCGGCTGCCCACCTACGTCGGTCAATGGCTCGACGGCAGGCTCGAGCTGGTCTGGCCGCTGGCGACCGCCGGGGCGGAATACGTCCTGCCCGCGCCGCCCCAGCGGTAGCCCGGCGCGACGGCGGCGGGTGGGATCCGGCTCAACCACCCCCCCCGATGGGTGGTTCGCCGCCCACGAGGTCCCGCTATCGTACCGGCGCGGACAAGACAACTCGTCGTCGGACAATGACTTGTGGACGCGCCATGTGGGCTCGCCGAGCCTGGCACACGGCTTGCCTCCTTCCGGGGCAGTCCATGCAGCCGACGTTTCAAGGACGCGAAGCCGAGGCCGCCGGTGCCCTCGCACGCACGGGCGGCCGCCCAAACACCCGAAGGAGGATCGAACGATGACCCGACGCTCGCTGATCAACGCCGCCGCCCTCGCTTTGCTGCTCGCCCCCGCGGCGCCGACCCTCGCCAAGGAGAGGCTCGCCTTCTCGGGCGGCCCCGAAGGCGGCACCTTCCAGTACTTCTCGAACGGCATCTCCATACGGCTCTCGAAATCGATGCCGGACGTCGAGGTCTCGAACACCGCTTCGGCCGGGTCGCTCGAGAACCTCCGCCGGGTCAACTCGGGCGAGGCCGACTTCGGCATCGTCTACTCGGGCGACGTCTTCCTCGGCCGTAACGGCAAGCTCACCCAGGACGAGAACACGTACGAGAACGTCTACGCCCTGGGCTACCTCTACGGAGCTCCCGCCCACCTGGTCACGCTGGCGAGCACCGGCATCAACTCCCTTGCCGACCTGGCCGGGAAGCGCGTGGCCGTGGGCGGCGCCGGCTCCGGCGCCGCGAGCGCGGCCCAGCGTCTGTTCACCCAGCTCGGCCTGTGGGACAAGATGAATCCCGAGTTCCTGGGCTACAGCGAAGCGGCCTCCGCGATGGGGGACAAGCTCCTCGACGCGTTCTGGGTCTTCGCCGGCTTTCCGAACTCGTCGGTGATCCAGGCGGCGGCCAGCAATCCGATCAGGATGATCGACCTCGTCGACGAGGCGGAAGCGGCGGGCTTCTTCGAGAGCTATCCGTTCTACACCCACCTCGAGATTCCCGCCGGGACCTACAGCGGGGTCGACACCGCCATCAAGTCGTTCCAGGACTCGGCGCTCTGGGTAGCGGGCAAGCACGTGGACGCCAAGCTCGTGGAAGCCGCTCTGGCGCAGATCTACTCGCCGGAAGGCCTCGCCTACATGGTCAAGGTCAAGAGCACGGCCAAGGAGATGTCGGTCGAAGGCGGTCTCGAGGGCATCGTGACCCCCATCCACCCGGGCGCCGAGGCCTTCTGGACCTCCAAGGGGCTGACGGTCACGGCCGCCCAGATGGCCCGCTAGCGGAAACCGCCTGACGACGGAGGTGACGACCATGGCGCCCGACACTCCCCCCAGCGGCGACTTGCAGGCCCCCAGCGGAGAGCTCAAGGCCTCGATCGAGGACGACAGCAAGGTCAAGGAGCTTCTCGAGAAGGACGCCAAGACGGCCCGCAGCCCGACCGGCATCTGGCACTGGCTGGTCGCCGGCCTCGGCGGGGCCATGGTGATCTTCTACTTCTACACCGCGGGCGTCACCTCCGTCGCGACCCAGTACCACCGCGGCGTCTACGTCTTCATCACCTACGTGCTGGTGTTCCTGCTGTACCCGGCGGCGTCGCGGTGGCGCGGGCCGCTGGCCCTCTTTGCCGGCCTGGTCGCCGCCGGGACCCTGGCGGCGACCCTCTTCTTTCCCGACGTCGCCGCGTTCCACGACCGCCTGAGCGCCATCGGCGAGGCCTGGTCGGCGGAGGGCGCCGGCGCCGCGCTCGGCTCGGCGGCGGGCCTGTGGGTCCTGTGGCTGGGAGCGCTGGTCCTCGGCGCCGGGTTCTTCGTCGGCGACCGGAAGATGGAGCAGCGATGGCCCGGGAACCCGTCGCTGATCGACGTGGCGCTCGCGGCGGCGTCGGCGCTGGTCGTCTACTACTGGATCCACAACTTCGAGGCGCTCAACTACCGGGCCGGCGCCGAGACGGATCTCGACGCCCTGGTCAGCATCATCGGCATCGTCCTGTCGCTCGAGGTCTGCCGCCGCGTGCTCGGCATGGCGATGACCTCGATCGGACTCGGGATGCTGGCCTACGCCTATTTCGGCGCCTACCTCCCGGACATCATCGCCCACCGCGGCTTCGGGCTGGAGCGGCTCTGCACCTCGCTCTTCATCACCACCAACGGGGTTTTCGGCGTCATGGCCAGCGTGCTGGCGACGTACGTGATCCTGTTCATCTTCTTCGGCGCGTTCCTGCACAAGTCCGGGGCCGGGAAGTTCTTCATCGACCTGCCGATGGCGCTGGCCGGCAAGAGCACCGGGGGTCCGGCCAAGGTCGCCGTGATGGCCTCGGCGCTTTTCGGGTCGGTCTCCGGCAGCGCCATCGCGAATACC
>Ga0224497_10001974_pt1 | contig 12491 bp, 14 predicted proteins | sample SF_Jul11_sed_USG_4_FD_167970 | JGI IMG/M metagenome (GOLD analysis project Ga0224497, IMG submission 167970) | Sediment microbial communities from San Francisco Bay, California, United States - SF_Jul11_sed_USGS_13 | ecosystem: Environmental > Aquatic > Marine > Sediment | place: USA... | reverse complement strand
TGAAAATGGCGCTGAAGCCCTGAAAGCCATACAAACGAAGCCATTCGATCTTGTCATCACCGACAACCACATGCCCGTCATGACTGGCTTGCAAATGCTTCAATGCTTAGCGGAGTGGCCAGACGATCAACAACTGCCCGTGATTATGCTCACAGGCCATCCATCGAACAAATTGTCAAACGCTGCTCAGGCAGCCGGAGCATTCGCTGTCTTAGAAAAACCCTACAACACCCAAGAACTCATCTCCGAAATTTCCCGAATACTGGAACCCCGATAGAACTCCTCCCTCATTCACATCGAACGAGAATTCGGCCAGCGGCAGAAAATGCCAACACAATCATTGCGCGTGAGAAACGGCACAGAACTGAGTGCCAGAAGGAGAACCCAGCGTCTCTAGCGGCGAGTCTTATACGGCAATCTTTTCGGAGTCGGTATCCTTATCCGTCTGGCTGGGAGACGGTTGATTCAACACCCACGCGGGCACGGGACGAATATCCCAAATGAGACCGAAGAGTTGAAGGCCTCGCAACAGATAATAGGTGATATCGATTTCCCACCATCGAAACCCTTGCCGGGCCGAGCTGGAATACTGGTGATGATTATTATGCCAGCCTTCACCCAAGGTCAGGAGCGCAAGAGCAATATTATTCCGACTATTGTCGGCAGTGGCATACCGCCTGGTGCCGAAACGATGAGACAACGAATTGATCGTAAAGGTCCCGTGCCAGAGCGCGACAGTGGAAATCACGAAGCCCCAAACAAGCATTTGCCACCCATTCGTCCCTAAATTCGGATGAGCACTCCCCAGCCATGTACCAAAGAGAAACAAGCCCGCCGCCAAAATGATAGGCACCAACACATCATACCGATTGAGAAAACGTAATTCGGGATAGCGAGCAAAATCCTTAATGCGTGTGAACTTTGTGGCAAGCTGATTTTGCGCTAAGAACCAGCCCATATGACTCCACCACAGCCCGTGATGAACAGGAGAATGGACATCCGCAGGTTGATCGGGATGGGCATGATGAACACGATGATTGGCGGCCCACCATAATGGTCCACGTTGCGCAGCCGAGGCCCCAATGAACGCAAACACAAACTGCATACCTCGAGAAGTTCGAAAGGTGCGATGTGAAAAATACCGATGGTAAAACCCCGTAATCGCAAACATGCGTATGACGTACAACAAGACGGCCGTGACAAGGGCCACGGGACTCCAGCCAACCCAAATGACTGTGAAGACAGCAACATGTAAGGCAAAAAACGGGATCGTACGCACTCGATCCATTTGTTTGCTCTCGCTATCCAAAACCAATCCGGCCTCTTCATGACCGTCAAACCAACACATCAACAGCCGCCTAAAGAACAACAGCATTCGCCGTATTCCTGAAACTGTGGAAGGATCATTGTTCATGCTTGGCAATTCTTCGCTCTCGGCAGGGGGCGTTGCGGCTCTCTTCATCTCTGTCTCCATTTACAATCGGGAAATTTCATGACTCTCTTGAGTCAGGAGGGAAAAAAAGCAAACCCCAAAAGATAAACCAGATTGATGCCTTCTGGCAAATCAATATTTTTGGTCATAATCAGAAATTTCCATGTTCACCTGAATCAACGCGATCTCAAATAGGCAGAGGATTTCGAAAGGTGATGATTCGGTGAATAATTACGTATCACGATTTCCACCTGGAGCACGGATATCCTCGATCATGCTCTGAACATCTATCGGCGGTGGAGAGGTGAACCGACTGACGGTGATAGCCACGATGAAGTTGAGCACCATGCCGATGGTCCCGATCCCTTCGGGGCTGATCCCGAACAACCATTGATCGGCCGTGGCCGTCGGATCCACAAAACGGAACCATATGATATAAGCCGCCGTGAATCCGATCCCCAAAAGCATGCCTGAGATCGCCCCCTCCTTCGTGGTCCGCTTGTCAAAAATGCCGAGTAACAAGATCGGGAAAAAACTGGCAGCGGCTAGCCCAAAGGCGAACGCCACAACTTGGGCCACAAACCCTGGTGGATAAATACCAAGAATCCCAGCCACGATCACAGCGAAGGCCGCAGCAATGCGCGCCATGCGCAATTCTACATTTTGGGGCATGTCTTTCCACATGACAGATTTCAACAGGTCATGTGACACCGAGGCAGAGATCACCAGCAGTAACCCCGCCGCGGTCGAGAGAGCTGCGGCGAGACCGCCAGCGGCTACCAGCGCCACAACCCAGGCAGGGAGTTTCGCAATCTCCGGATTCGCGAGGACCATAATGTCTCGATCAACCGTGAGTTCATTCTTCCCGGCATTTCCGCTGTATTGAATCAGGCCGTCCCCATTTCTGTCCTTAAAGACAATAAGCCCGGTCCCCTCCCAACTCTTAAACCATTCAGGAGCGCTCGTATAGGGTTGCTCGTTAAGCGTCTCGATCATATTTACGCGAGCAAACGCGCTCACCGCTGGCGCGGTGGTGTACAAGAGGCCAATGAAGATCAACGCCCACATCGCGCTCCACCGGGCCGCACGAGCATTGGGCACCGTGTAGAAACGGATCAGGACATGGGGAAGCCCAGCCGTGCCTACCATCAGCGCCATGGTGATCGCAAGGACGTCCACCATACTTTTCTTCCCGCCCACCCATGCGCCGGTGTATTCGGGAAGCCCTAAGTCACGGTGAATGGCGTCGAGAGTTTCGAGAAGAGCCATACCTGCGTACTGGCCTTCAATCAATGTCGCGCCAAACCCGATCTGTGGAATAGCCCAGCCGGTCATCTTCCATGAAATCGCCACGGCCGGAATCAAATAGGCCACAATCAACACACAAAATTGGGCAACCTGTGTATAAGTAATACCGCGCATCCCGCCGATGACCGCATAAAAAAACACGATGCCCACGCCAATAATGACACCTATGGTTACATCCACTTCAAGGAAGCGTGAAAAGACCACGCCCACGCCGCGCATCTGCCCTGCCACATAGGTAAACGAGACAAAGATGGCACAGAAGACCGCAATGACACGAGCGGTTTGGGAATAGTAGCGATCACCGACAAACTCGGGAATCGTATAGCGTCCGTATTTGCGAAGGTACGGAGCAAGCAGGAGAGCCAGGAGCACGTACCCACCGGTCCAACCCATGAGATAAATGGTGCCCGTATATCCCATGAACGAGATGAGTCCCGCCATGGAAATAAACGAGGCCGCACTCATCCAATCGGCAGCCGTGGCCATGCCATTCGCAAGTGGGGGTATACCCCGCCCCGCGACATAAAACCCAGACGTCGTTCCTACGCGGCTCCAAATGGCAATACCGATGTAGACAGAAAAGGTGATCCCGACGAGCAGATACGTCCAACCCTGAATGTTCACTCAACCGTCTCCGAGGAATCCTTAGAACGGCCTAGAGGCGGACCACCATCAACGCCATGACGACGATCGATTCGATCCATCGCCAAGGCATACACCAACGTCAGAGCAATGAAGACAAAAATGGACCCTTGCTGGGCAAACCAAAAGCCCAAAGGAAATCCGCCGAGGTGAAATTGGTTGAGCGGCTCGACAAAGACAATGCCGAGGAGATAGGAAACCACAAACCAAATGGAAAGAAGCACGACCATCAAGCGAAGATTCTCGTACCAATGAGTATGAGATGATCGTTTCGAACCGATATCGTGGAGATTGTTTGGTGGGGACGGGTTACTCAATCAATTCTTTTTTGGATATGATTGGATTTTAGTGAGGGAAGAGCAAACATCTACACCGACCCTCTCCATTATGACAATTATCACGTTCGATAGACATCTTTTCGATGTCCAATTTTCATGATGAGGAAATTGAGACATCCTTCTGAATTTCATAAATCACTCTGAAGTGGCCGGCACTCCAACGATACAGTCCTTTAAATTCTCCGCTTAACACCTTCCCCTCGTGGGAATCTTTCGCAAGGACCTTCCCCATTTGCTCCAGCATTCTTTTTTTTGATCGGCTTTGGGCAATGGATTCAAATCTTTCTCCAAAGACTTTTTAAAATGAACCTTAAACACCCAAAGACTTCTTCATCTGAGCCAATGTCAAAATTTCTTCATCCTTATCGGCTCGCCTGGCTAGCGCAGTCTCGTAGTCTTGATATTCGTCAAGGTAGAGCGCCAGCGCTTTTTTCACAAAATAACTCTTAGGACGCTCCGTTTCTTTGGAAAGTCGCAAAAGTTTCTTCGCTAATTGATCATCTAACCTCAGCGTAAGAACAGCCATGATGTCCTCCACGTAATATATTGTAATACATGTACTACTACAGCATAGAAACGGATGAAACAACCGGCTTAATCCTATTAGACATTTTCAAGAAACAGGATCTGCATGCCATAATTTTTCGCGAGGATTGTGGAGGATTTGGTTGGTGTGTTTCTCTAGAAGTTTCTCGAAAATTTCTTTACTAACCGCCTGGCCTTCGAGCGCCATTGTGCCCATCGCCTTTTTTAGTTGCTGGAGGACAATGGTAAAAACCTAAACTCCTCCAGCCTAACGCCAACAGACAAAACTCTCAACAAAGGACTTGCCCCCTAATCTTTGAATCTTTGTGGCTCACTGCCCGAATAGGGCATCGCGAAATGTGGGGATTCCGCAGGAGACTGAGACGCCGGGTCCGGTCAGCGCCACCACCCGTCTTGCGCTACGCCACATGTCCACGCAGGAAGCGGAGGTGTGGAGACCAGGTTCGCACATCAGCTTGGTGCCTACAAGAGAAGTAATGAATAATACCGAGCGCCAAAGGCAAATTTGCCCAAGACTACTTTTGTTCCCAAGGGTTTCGGGCCTGTTCAAAAAAGTTCGTCCAGCAAGGCCGCAGCCTTTTTTGCGAGCGGAGCGTACCTTCTGTACGTGAGCACGGAAAAATGGCGAGAACGCCGCTGGCGGCTTATTTCAACAGGCCCTACAACGTGCGGGTCATTAGATCCGCTAAAACCTGGTTGTAACGAACCGGATCGTGGATCGGCGACCCTTCAGCCAATAAACCATAGCCGAGGAGCAATTCTGCATAGTCGGCTAAGACAGGATCTGCCGGATCCTTCTCAAAACGTTCTTTGAGCTTCGTCACAATAACATGATCAGGATTCAGCTCCATAATCCGCTTTTGTTTCGGGGCATCACCTTTTTTGAGTAATCGCTCAAGCTGAGGGCTGTAATCATGTTCAGCACCCACCAAACACACCGGTGAGGACGTGAGGCGGTTGGTTAACCGAACATCTTTAATATGCTCGGAAAGCTTGTCCTTCAACAAAGCAAACACATCTTTGTATTGTTCTTGAAGCGTTTGTAATTTTTCTGATGTTTCCTTCTGTTCGCTTTCGTCACCAAGATCAACCGCACCTTTCCCCACCGACTTCATCCGTTTTTCTTTGAACTCAAACACATATTGCAACAGATACTCGTCAACGGGAGATGTCAGGTACAGCACCTCATAATCTTTAGCCTTGAAGGCTTCGAGGTGCGGGGAATTTTCGACCACGTTGCGAGATTCACCGGTAAGGTAAAAAATCTCTTTTTGATCCGGCTTCATCCGTGCGACATAGTCGTCGAGTGTCGTCAGCTTTTCAGAATCCTGAGACGAGGCAAACAACAACAACCCGAGAATTTTATCTTTGTAATCGTGATCCGAAACACCTTCCTTCAACGCATTCCCAAAATGTTCCCAAAATTTAAGATACTGCTCACCATTGTCTCGTTGAATCTCCTCCAGTGTCTCGAGCACTTTTTTCGTGACCCATTTTCGGATCTGGGTGATATACCGGTCTTCCTGCAAACGCTGCCGGGAAATATTCAGCGGGAGGTCAGCCGAATCCACAATCCCCTTCATAAAACGCAAGTACCGAGGCAAGAGCTCCTCGCAACGTTCCATGATCATGACCCGCCGCACATAGAGCTGAAGGCCATATTCTGTGGCGTGGTAGTGCAAATCGCTCTGCGCCTGCGAGGGAATAAACAACAGGGTTTGGTATTCGATGCGGCCTTCAGCGCGAAAACGCAAGGTTTTCATCGGTTCGGACCAATCATGTGAAATGTGCTTGTAAAACTCGGCATATTCTTCGTCGGTGACGTCGCTTCGGGTCCAAATCGGCTTCATCGTGTTCAGCGTTTTGTCTTCCACCACGGTCGTTTTTTGACCGTCGGGTTTCGGCAGGCCCTGCTCGTCTGTTTCAACTTCTTCCCGCACCACCTTGAGCATAATCGGGAACGTGACAAAGTCCGAATAGCGCTTCACGGTACGAGTGAGCACCCATTGATCCGTAAAATCCTCAATGCCGCCTTCGCGGTCAACAGGCAATAACTCCAGCGTCACGGTAGTGCCATGGGTGTCGCGTTGGGCGTCCTCAAGCGTATATTCACCTTCCCCTGTCGATTCCCAGCGTGTGGCAGTGTCTTCACCCGCCCGACGTGTGATGACCGTAACCTTTTTGGCCACCATAAAAGCCGAATAAAAACCCACACCAAATTGGCCAATCAGTTCGGTGGCCGCATCGCCGTCCGAAGCCTCCTTGAGTTTCTGCATCAATTCACGAGTGCCGGACTTCGCAATGGTGCCGATATGAGAGACCACTTCGTCTCGACTCATCCCAATCCCGTTGTCGTGGATGCTCAACGTACGAGCTTCCGTATCCGTATCGAGTCGAATTTCAAGTGTTTCTCCACTTTTGAGTAATTCCGGCTGTCGCAAGGCTTCGATTCGTAATTTATCCAGCGCATCAGAGGCATTGGAAATCAGTTCTCGCAAAAAGATTTCCTTGTGCGTATACAGCGAATGGACCATTAAGTGTAAAAGCCGCTTGGTATCCGCTTGGAAAACGTGTGTCTGTGCTTCAACCGTCATGTCATTCCTCTCCTTTCTTACCTCGTAAGAGCCTCGCTCCGGCGAAACGATGTCGATTAATCACCGATGGCTTCAATGGTGTAGGAGCCTCACAGGACGCAAGGCTCATGGGCTGGACCTGGCCCTACCTAATCAAAAAATATTTTACCGTGAGACAGTTGGCAAGTCGAGCCCGTTCACACTCCAGCATCAATAGTCTTAAAAAAAATGACACGCAAATTTCTCTGAAAGATTAAAGAAGGCAATGAAGAAAAGCATTCGATCCCACATCACAACCGCCCGCTACTCCAATCAAAGAGTAAGGGACTGTTGAATAATGAAGATATCAAAGACCATATTTCCCCAATACGGCCTCTGCCACCAAAGCCGATGGGCGGTTCAAAAAAGCATGCCCTGAGCTTGTCGCAGGGTTCGTTCAGCAAGGCCGCAGCCATTTTTATGCGAGGAGCGTATGGAGAATACGTGAGCACAGAAAAATGGCGAGAACGCCGCTGCCGGATTTTTTCAACAGCCTCAGTAAGTAAAAAGGAGGGTACGTTTATGCTCGCCGCCGTCAGTAAACTTTCAGGCATACGAAATACGTGATGGCGAGAGACGGCGTGCTGGCTCCTTCAATGGTAACGAAAGGAAGGTCCATGAAAAGTTTCTTCAATAAATCGGGTGATTGGTGGGAGGGGTTTGGCACGGGCTTATTTTGCGCGTTGATTGGATTGATTAGCGGAAAATTATGGCGAGGCGAGGCCACCCTTTTGGAGTTGATTGCTGGTGTGAGTTGGGGACTCATCATCGCCGCCGGTTTCTTTTTTGGTCTCTATTTAATCAATAAGCCCCGGTTGGATCGCGAAGCGGAAGAACGCCGAAGGATATCACAAAAATACGAACGATGGGCAAAGGGCAAATATACGATTGAGGAACTACAAGACATAGAACCTGAGAGATAATGGCTTGTGACCCGATAAGATCGCGCAATCAAGCTTAGAAATCAGCCTTGTTCAAATGAAGTAAGGTATTGGCTCAACTGAGTCATAGCCCCCTAATTCCAAAAAAAGGCTCTAAACAAAAGAGTTGCAACCTTTCCTACATAGACTCTTGGTTTTCTGCCCATTGCCCAAGAATAATTAATCGGGCAATAAAAAGCATTTCTACAACCCTGACCCCGCCACTTTGAGAACGGCCCGCAGGCTCGACACCATTTTGGCGTATGGCTGAGTCATGGCAATCAAACATGCCCACATTCAACGTTCGATAGACAAACACCAAATTAGGGTTATAACCTTTTTCATCTTCAGAGGCCCGCCCCTGAAGAGAAGAAGCCAGCAGCATAACATCAACCAATCAATTGTAGCTTAACTTTGCCAAAAAACTGTCTAATGAAGTGGAATCACCTCTAATCTAAGTGGAAATGTTAAACTAGGAGGGCTAGATGACACTAAATAACGGCCAAGCCGAGCAACCGGAGAACAATGAACCAAAAATAGAGTTCATTGTTTGTACCAGTAAACAGCGCCCACCTAGCCTATTCCCAGAAGTCATTGGGAAGTTCATTGTCAATTGTGGATTCTTTGAAAAAACCCTTGACTCGTTGATTCATACTTTTGAAAAAGATAAGACGAAATCTGTACAAATCAGAGAATACACTTATAACCAAAGAGTGGACAGCCTTTTAAAGCTTATTGCCTCTCAGATAACGGATCAAAAATTCAAGAAAGAACTAAGGCAATGTTGGAAAAGGACCCAGAAGCTAATGGAATTCCGTAACAAAATAGCTCATGGGCCTTTACTCCTTACGGAAAATGAAGGACTAAGAATCTTAGGTGGTAAAAAGAATTTCTCTAAGATTTCAATAGAAAACCTTGAGGAGAAAATCGATGAGACTGTCATCCTAATCGAGCAGTTATTCCCTCTTATGATTAGGGTTAAAAAGGAGTATGAATTCCGACGAACATAAGAATGGCTTAAAACCAATTCTTGCAAAGACTTACAATTAATCAGAACAAGACGGCACGTTATCAATCTCCTTACTGCTTCACCTTAACTTCTCAATCCCCATTTTTTTGATGCGGAGAGGAGGGTGGTGGGTTTGAGGCCGAGGAGTTCGGCGGCCCCGCCGGTGCCGTACATTTTCCACTCGGTGTGTTGTAAGGCCATTGTAATATTTGCTTGATTGCTCGGACAACAACATTCAGTTGCAATTGTTCTATAGTTACGGCTCAAACCCACAGTTATATCCCAAATGGCAAGCCTATCTTCGGAAGCATCAACCACCCACGTTGATTGTGTGGAGCAAGAACGATCAGATCTTTCCTGCCGAAGGCGCACATTTGTATCAACGTGATTTAAAAAATCTGGAGTTTCATTTGCTGGACACGGAGCACTTTGCCCTTGATGAAGATGAAGAGGTAATTGCATCCCATATTCGGCATTTTTTAGATAGACGCGTAGCATTCATCAAATGAACTCGGTCGTTCCTGACACCTTTGCTATCTGGGGATGGATTTTAAGATGGATACCCGCCAACACCCCCTGGTATGACGGATGTAAATCATTCAACAACAAGGAGGCTAGGACATGAAACCGCCAATTAGCGATATCGCCTTTACCCCATCCGTCAAAGCCATTCAGACGCGACTGGGGTCGCGCAAACAATATGCTCGAATGGAAGCGGGAGACGGATGGTCTGACACCATCACGCATGAGCTTGGAGAATTTTTAAGTGAGGTCGACTCCATATATTTGGCCACTGCTAATGTGGACGGGCAACCGTACATCCAGCATCGGGGAGGACCCAAAGGCTTTCTCAAAGTGTTGGACGACCGAACCCTCGCCTTTGCCGATTTTGCGGGCAATCGACAATACATCTCATTGGGGAACTTAACTGAAAATAATCAAGCCTTTTTGTTCCTGATGGATTATGCAACTCAAACCCGGATCAAGATTTGGGGAACCGCAGAGGTGATTGAGAATGATCCCGACTTGCTCGCACAGCTCACGGATGCCCAGTACAAGGGCAAGCCTGAACGGGTTATTCGGTTCCATGTGGAGGCTTGGGACGCCAATTGCCGACAACATATTCCCTTGAAATATTCTCAGGAAGACGTGGAATCCATGGTGCTACCGCTCAGGGACCGGTTAACTGCGTTGGAGGCCGAAAATGCGATATTCAAAAAACAATTGTCCATGCCTGTGTAAATGGACGCCAGGGCAAGCGAATAGGAATCTATGCTGAAATAGGAGACAAGGAAATGGCAACACCCGTACAATTGATGAAAACTACGGAATCTAGGAACGGGCCAGCACTCGCACACGGAATTTTTCTCATGAAGGAAAATCAAAGGATAAATGATGAATCGGTAGATTGGGTTGAAGAATTCCGGACTCTCTTTGAGAGCAAAGTCACCGCCTATAAAAACGGGATCCAAAATGCCCGCGCGATGTTTTCAAAGGAGGAGGAAGATTTTCTCCGCTCAATTGGAGCGACCACCCAGGAAATCTACGACTTTGTAGAAGACTGGTGCGATGACGGAGAACCCGCCCCCGAAATGGTCATTGCGATCACACAGATTCGGAGGGACTATTTTTTGAACGATCAACAGGGGCAATATTCAAAATTTGTGAGAAGCACCGATTTGTTTCCACCACGGGAAGCCTCTCTGGCCGGATTGGAATGGTTTCCGCGCATTATTGAAAAAGCCAAGGCCAAACTCCAGGGTGAATTGCCGTCTGATTTGATGTATAGCTGTGGAGGGGACCGGCGATTTCTGAAAAAGATCAGGGTGAATCCGGATGAATTTCTCCAAGTGGTGCGGGAAGCGGGAGATGATGTGGATCACATCGTGAAATTCGTTACGGACCGATTCAAGAAATAATATTCCAACATATTATCGGAGGTGATTAATGCCAAAAATCGTACGCTTTCACGAAACAGGCGGCCCAGAGGTCCTAAAACTGGAAGAGTTGCCTTTGGCGGAACCTGGCCAAGGGGAAGTCCGCATAAAGGTAGAAGCTATCGGGCTCAACCGCGCGGAAATCATGTTTCGAAAGGGTCAATATCTGGAAACCCCTCAATTTCCCTCGCGGTTAGGGTATGAAGCTGCAGGCCTCATTGACGCTGTGGGACCAGAAGTCACCGAATTTCAGATCGGCGACCGCGTGAGTACGATTCCATCTTTCCCTATGGGTCAATATGGCGTCTATGGTGAGAGCGCCATCGTCCCGGCCTCTGCCGCTGCGAAATATCCAGATAAGTTATCTGCTGCTGAAGGTGCCGCTATTTGGATGCAATACATGACCGCTTTCGGGGCACTCATAGAATATGGAAACCTGAAACAAGGGGATGCTGTCTTAATTACAGCGGCTAGCAGTAGCGTGGGTTTGGCCGCTATCCAGATCGTAAAAGCCACAGGAGGCATCGCGATTGCGACGACCCGGGGCGCAGATAAAAAAGCCTTTCTCCTTGACGCCGGTGCGAATCATGTCATCGTGACGGATGAGGAAGATCTTGCGGAAAGGGGAATGTCTCTTACCGCCGGGAAAGGCGCACGGGTCGTGTTCGACCCAGTCGCGGGGCCACAATTGGAACAACTCGCGGCCGTCACCGCACCTGGCGGAATTATCTTTGAATATGGAGCATTGGCTCCGCATCCAACCCCGTTTCCCTTGTTCCCCGCACTAGCGAAAGGATTGACGATTCGAGGCTATACACTATTCGAAATCGTCAAAAACCCTGAAATGTTAAAGCGAGGGAAAGCATATATTTATAAAGGACTGGAATCTGGCTCTCTCAAACCCATTATCGATCGAACCTTTCCCCTGGCCGAGATTGTCGAGGCCCACCGCTACATGGCATCCAATCAACAAAAAGGCAAAATCGTCGTCACGGTGTAGGTTAGCTGCCGGACGAGATGGCCTCATTCACGTCACGATTTTCTTAATGAGTTAAGGGGTCAGACTCGAAATAAATTTTTCGTGTCTGACCCCTTGGTCCTAGTCATAACCCCAGGAATAGCGATTCAACCTTCTGCGCGATGCTACCGATACCTTTCTACAGAACTGTGCCTTTTGACTAGCAAACTTAACCAATGGTTCGCTGATGATTCAATCTATGCCGCTTCGACTTTTTGTAATGGCTTCAGGCTGGCTCAGTCTGATACTGGGGATTATTGGAATATTCCTTCCGTTGTTGCCCACTACACCCTTTGTGCTCCTCTCGGCGTATTGTTTTTCTAGGAGTTCTGAACGTCTTCATTCCTGGCTGATCAACCAACCGCGCCTTGGGCCGATGATTCAGAATTGGGAGCAGCACGGTAGCATCAGTCAAAACGCTAAAGTGACCGCAACCGTCCTCATCATGAGTCTCTTTTCTTTTTCCCTCGTCTTTCTTGCCCTTTCCATCCTCGTGAAGACTGCTCTGGTCTGCACCGGCGCAGGCGTGTTGGCGTTTATCTGGACACGTCCCTTACCGCTACGCCATCTTGATGAGTTCGGCAATGGCCCCGCTGACGCCCGCGAAGATTTGGTGCGGCTGGGCTGATCCATACATATAGGCCGGAGTGGTGATGATCCGGTTACTCTGATCCACAACAAATTTCTCGACCGCACAATGTTGATGTTTGGCTCCGGTCTTTTCAATTT
>Ga0224497_10001973_pt1 | contig 12494 bp, 11 predicted proteins | sample SF_Jul11_sed_USG_4_FD_167970 | JGI IMG/M metagenome (GOLD analysis project Ga0224497, IMG submission 167970) | Sediment microbial communities from San Francisco Bay, California, United States - SF_Jul11_sed_USGS_13 | ecosystem: Environmental > Aquatic > Marine > Sediment | place: USA... | reverse complement strand
TCGTAGGACTCGGCGTGCCGACTTTCGGCATTTGCCTAGGGCACCAACTCCTTGGTCTGGCAAGCGGTGCGAAGACATTGAAGATGAAGTTCGGCCATCACGGTGCGAATCACCCGGTCATGGATCTGGCGACGGAGCGGGTCATGATCACGAGCCAGAATCACGGGTTCGCGGTCGACGAGGAGAGCCTGCCGCGTAACGTCAAACCAACGCACCGCTCGCTGTTTGATGGCTCGCTACAGGGCATCGAGCGGACCGATCAGCCAGCCTATTCTTTCCAGGGGCATCCCGAGGCGAGCCCGGGGCCGCACGACGTCGCGCCGCTGTTCGATCGCTTTATTGATCTGATGCGAGCGCATCGAACGAGAAGAAACTAAATCTACTGATATAACAAATAGTTATTCAATATATCTCGAATTAGAACGAATAGTATGCCTCGCCGTACCGACATCGAAAGTATCCTCATCATTGGAGCTGGCCCAATCGTCATCGGCCAGGCCTGTGAGTTCGATTACTCCGGCACGCAGGCGTGCAAGGCGCTCAAGGAAGAGGGTTATCGCGTCATTCTCGTGAACTCGAATCCTGCAACGATCATGACGGATCCTGCCAGCGCAGAAGCGATTTATATCGAACCGATTCACTGGCGTACCCTCGAGCGGATAATCGAGAAGGAGCAGCCCGACGCGCTGCTGCCAACCATGGGTGGCCAGACGGCTCTCAACTGCGCCCTGGATCTCGACCGAGAAGGTGTTCTCGAAAAACACGGGGTGGAACTCATCGCAGCCTCCCGTGATGCCATCGATATGGCCGAGGATAGGGAGCGGTTCCGTGACGCGATGCAGGAAATCGGCCTCGAGGTGCCGGAGGCCGGTCTTGCGAAGACGCTCGAGGATGCCTGGAAGGTCCAGGAGAAGGTCGGGTTCCCGACGATCATCAGGCCATCGTTCACGATGGGAGGTAGCGGCGGCGGAATCGCCTACAACCGTGAGGAGTTCGAGGACATCGTCAGTCGTGGGCTCGATCTGTCCCCGACCAGTGAGGTGCTGCTCGAGGAATCCGTGCTCGGATGGAAAGAGTTCGAGATGGAGGTCGTCCGCGACCGCAAGGACAACTGCATCATCATCTGTTCGATCGAAAACCTGGATCCGATGGGGATTCATACGGGTGACTCGATCACCGTCGCCCCGGCGCAGACGCTGACCGACAAGGAGTACCAGCAAATGCGCGATGCCTCGATCGCGGTGCTGAGAAAAATCGGCGTCGAAACCGGTGGCTCGAACGTGCAGTTCGCCGTGAATCCCGAAGACGGGCGGCTCATCATTATCGAGATGAACCCGCGGGTATCGCGGTCTTCTGCACTGGCTTCGAAGGCGACGGGTTTTCCGATTGCCAAGGTGGCGGCAAAGCTGGCTGTCGGCTACACGCTCGATGAGCTTGCCAATGACATCACTGGAGGGCAGACGCCGGCCTCGTTCGAGCCGACGATCGATTACGTGGTGACAAAAGTGCCGCGTTTCACGTTCGAGAAGTTTCCCCAGGCCAATGACCGCCTGACGACGCAGATGAAGTCGGTCGGCGAGGTCATGGCTATCGGGCGAACGTTCCAGGAGTCCTTGCAGAAAGCCCTGCGTGGGCTGGAAACCGGCGTCGACGGCCTGACGCCGAAACTGAGTGGGCTCGAGACCGAAGAAGATCGTGCCGGCCTCGCGCGGGAGCTACAGATGGCCGGCGCGGAACGCTTGTGGTACGTCGCCGATGCGTTTCGCCATGGTTTTTCGCTGGAGGAGGTTGGTGATCTGACGGGCATCGATCCGTGGTTTCTCGTGCAGGTCGAGGACCTCGTGCGTGAGGAGGGCCGGGTGGCGCAGGCGGGCGTTGCCGGCCTCGACCCCGTAACGATGCGCCGGCTCAAGCGCAAAGGGTTCAGCGACAGCAGGCTCGCCACGTTGCTCGGGACTGACGAAAAATCAATAAGAACAATACGTTATGAGAATAATATAAGACCTGTTTTTAAGAGAGTCGACACGTGTGCTGCTGAGTTCGCGAGCGAGACGGCTTACCTCTACTCGACTTACGAGGACGAGTGCGAGGCCGAGCCGACGACTGCCGAGAAGATCATTATTCTCGGCGGTGGCCCGAACCGGATCGGTCAGGGTATCGAGTTCGATTACTGCTGCGTGCACGCCTCGTTTGCTCTGAAAGAGGCCGGCTACGAGACCATCATGGTCAACTGCAATCCCGAGACGGTCTCGACCGACTACGACACGTCGGATCGACTGTATTTCGAATCCCTGACACTCGAGGACGTGCTCGAGATCGTCGCCAAGGAGAAGCCCAAGGGCGTTATCGTGCAATACGGCGGACAAACTCCGTTGAAGCTGGCCCGCCCGCTCGAGGCCGAGAACGTGCCGATCATTGGTACCTCGCCCGATTCGATCGATCTGGCCGAGGATCGTGAGCGGTTCCAGCAGCTCATCGAGCGACTCGGCCTCAAGCAGCCGCCGAATCGCACGGCACGCACGGAGGACGAGGCCGTGGCTCTCGCCGAAGAGGTAGGCTATCCACTTGTGGTGCGTCCCTCATACGTGCTCGGCGGGCGGGCGATGGAGATCGTCTTTTCCAAGGACGAGTTGCTCGAGTACATGGAAGTGGCCGTCAGCGTATCGAATGACAGTCCGGTATTACTCGATCGTTTTCTCGATCTCGCCGTGGAAATCGACGTTGACGCGATTTGCGACGGCGAGCAGGTGATCATCGGCGGCGTCATGGAGCACGTCGAACAGGCGGGCGTGCATTCGGGCGACTCGGGATGCTCATTGCCGCCATTTTCGCTCGACGATGATCTGATCAAAGCCGTCGGTGAGCAGGTTCGACAGATGGCCATGGAGCTCAAGGTCATCGGGCTCATGAACACGCAGTTCGCAATCCAAAACGGCACGATTTACGTGCTCGAGGTCAATCCGCGCGCCTCGCGGACGGCTCCCTTCGTCTCCAAGGCGATCGGGCAGCCGCTCGCCAAAATTGCGGCTAAAGTCATGGCCGGGATATCGCTGGCGGAGCAAGGCATCGTGGCGCCGGAGCGCCGGCCGTACTACGCCGTCAAGGAATCGGTGTTCCCATTCGTGAAATTTCCCGACGCTGACCCGATCCTCGGACCGGAAATGAAGTCCACGGGAGAGGTCATGGGGACCGGGCGCACGTTCGGTGAAGCCTACGCGAAGGCGCAGCTCGCCTCCGGTGTCACCTTGCCGACAGCCGGAACGGCGTTTTTGAGCGTTCGCGATCGTGATAAGAAGGCGGCCGTGGACCTCGCGCACGTGCTGCTCGAGCGCGGATTCGATATCGTTGCTACGGGCGGGACGGCAGCGGCGTTGGCCGCGAGCGGCGTGCAGTGCCGGCGCGTCAACAAGGTACGAGAGGGTCGGCCGCACATCGTCGACATGATCAAGAACAAAGAGATCAGCCTGATTGTCAACACAACCGAAGGCAAACAAGCCATCCGTGAGTCGCATTCGATTCGCGCCGAAGCCGTGCACCAGAAGGTGACGTACTACACGACCTTGGCGGCGGCGAAGGCGACTTGCGACGCGCTCGATCATCAGGACAATGTCGTTGTGAACAGGCTTCAGGCGCTCCACGCGGAGACTGCAAAAACATGAGCAAAGTGCCACTGACCGCACGTGGAGCCGAGGCGCTGCGCGAAGAGCTCAAGCGACTCAAAGCGCAGCGGCCCGAGATCAGTGCCGCGATCGCTACAGCGAGAGAGCACGGCGATATTAAAGAGAACGCTGAATACCACGCCGCCAAGGAACAGCAGGGCCTCGCTGAAGCGCGTATTCGCGATATCGAGGCAAAACTCAGCAACGCGCAGATCATCGAGGTCGATAAGATCAATGCTGGCGGTAGGGTGGTTTTCGGCGCGACGGTCCATTTGGCGAACATCGATAGCGGCGTCGAGACGACCTACCGGCTCGTCGGCGAGGACGAAGCGGACATCAAGTCCGGGCTGCTGTCGATCGCCTCACCGATTGCGCGCGCGCTCGTCGGCAAGGAGGCTGGTGACGTTGTCGAGGTTATTACGCCGAGCGGCCAGCAGTCATACGAGATTACCGACGTCGAGTACGTCTGATCCCCATTGTTTTACCTGGCTCGCTCCGGGAGACTGAGCTTGGGTTCCTGGGCGCGCCGATAGATCAAAGCCATATTCCCAATACGTTGGATGGGCTCGGCGCGAAGGCGTTCGACAACGCGCTGCATCACGCGATCGCGCTCTGCGCGATCGCCGGCTCTGATGCGGATCTTGATGAGCTCGTGATGCTCCAGGGCCGCATCGATTTCGGCAGCAACCGAGTCGCTCAGACCCGAGGCGCCGATCAGGACGACGGGCTTGAGCGCGTGCCCGAGGCGGCGCAGCTGCTTGCGCTGACTTTCGGTCAATTTCATGCTCCGCAGTATAGCTCTGAAGGTCTGACGTCCAGATAGCCATGACACGCCGATCACGCTCAACGGGACACTGGCGCAAGCAGCAGCAAGCGGATCCGTACGTGCAACGTGCAGCGCGCGAGCATTGGCGCTCGCGCGCGGTATTCAAGCTCGAGCAGATTCAGGCGAAGGCGCGCATTCTCAAGCCTGGACTGCGCTGCGTCGATCTCGGTGCGGCTCCGGGGGGTTGGAGCCAGCTTGCAGCACAGATCGTTGGTCCGAAGGGGCGCATATTGGCGGTCGATCTTGCGCCAATGGCGCCCATCGAAGGCGTGGAGATCGTTCAGGGCGATTTTACGGCCGCACAGACGCTGGCCCGGATTGTCGAGGCGCTCGGGACCGCACAGGCGGACCTTGTAATGTCTGACGTGGCCCCCAATATCACAGGAAGCCGTGCGGTCGATCAACCGCGCGCCATGAATCTTGCGGAAGAAGCGCTCGATCTATGCCAGTCGGTGCTCCGGCCCGGTGGGAGCTTCCTCGTGAAACTGTTTCAGGGTGAGGGTTTTGAGTCCTTCGTCGAGACCGCGAGGCGGCAATTTCAGAGTGTGCGCCTGATCAAGCCGAAAGCATCGCGGCCGGAGAGCCGTGAGATTTATCTCCTAGCGAGAAACTATGGGATATAGTACGGTCTAATTCGTCAGGGCCCGGGCTGTCGTAACGAGGATAAGTTATTGAACGACCTAGCAAAGAACGTCATTCTCTGGATCGTCATCGCCGTAGTGCTGCTGTCGGTTTTCCAGAGTTTTGGCCCGACGCGGCAGCGCGCCGAGACGGTACCGTACTCGAGCTTCCTGGGTTATGTCCGGGATGGTTCCGTCGACGAGGTCGTTTTCGACGGCGAGGCCATCCGTTATGTCCGCAACGGCGACAGTTTCGTTACGTACAACCCGGAGACCGAGAACACGGCACTGATCGGGACGCTGGACGAGAACAACGTCTTGATTCAGGCGAGCCCGCCCAGGCAGCAGTCTTTCTTGCTGCAGTTATTCATATCTTCGTTCCCGATTCTGCTGCTCATTGCAGTTTGGGTCTATTTCATGCGCCAGATGCAAGGCGGTGGTAGCGGTCGCGGGGCCATGTCGTTCGGCAAGAGCCGCGCGCGTCTATTGGGCGAAGATCAGGTTCACGTCACGTTCGCCGACGTGGCCGGCGTCGAGGAAGCCAAGGAAGAGGTCGTCGAGATCGTCGAATACCTCAAGGATCCTGCAAAATTTCAGCGCCTCGGCGGCAAGATTCCGAAAGGCGTGCTCATGGTCGGCTCCCCGGGTACTGGTAAGACGTTGCTGGCTCGTGCGATCGCCGGGGAAGCCAAAGTACCGTTCTTTACGATCTCCGGCTCGGATTTCGTCGAGATGTTCGTCGGTGTGGGCGCCTCACGCGTACGTGACATGTTCGAGCAGGCTAAAAAACATGCCCCGTGCATCATATTCATCGACGAGATTGACGCTGTTGGCCGCCATCGCGGTGCGGGCCTTGGCGGCGGACACGATGAGCGCGAGCAAACGTTGAATCAGCTGCTCGTGGAAATGGATGGCTTCGAAGGCAACGAGGGCGTTATCGTCATTGCGGCGACCAATCGTCCTGACGTGCTGGACCCGGCCTTGCTGCGGCCCGGGCGTTTCGACCGCCAGGTCGTCGTCCCGCTTCCCGACGTTCGCGGGCGCGAGCAGATCATCAAGGTGCACATGCGCAAGGTGCCGGTCGGTGACGACGTGCGCCCGTCGGTGCTCGCGCGTGGCACGCCCGGCTTTTCCGGCGCGGACTTGGCTAACCTCGTCAACGAGGCGGCTCTGCTGGCAGCGCGGGCGAACAAGCGCACCGTCACGATGGAGGAGTTCGACAAGGCCAAGGACAAGCTCATGATGGGCACGGAGCGCCGGTCGATGGTCATGAGCGAGCAGGAGAAAAAACTCACGGCCTATCACGAATCCGGGCACGCCATTGTGGGCTTGCTCGTGCCTGATCATGACCCTGTTTACAAGGTATCGATCATTCCGCGCGGCCGCGCGCTGGGCGTGACGATGTTCCTGCCCGAGGAAGATCGCTACAGCTACTCCAAGCAGCGTCTGATGTCGCAGATGAAGAGCTTGTTCGGCGGGCGCATCGCGGAGGAACTGATTTTTGGCCCGGCGTATGTGACGACGGGTGCTTCCAACGACATTGAACGGGCGACCGATATCGCACGCAACATGGTCACGAAGTGGGGCTTGTCGGACCGGTTGGGGCCGCTGACCTATACCGAGGACGACGGCGAGATTTTCCTGGGCCGCAGCGTCACGCGGCACAAGCAGGTTTCCGATGTGACAGCGCATGCCATCGACGAGGAAGTCCGCACGCTCATCGACACGTGCTACACCGAGGCAAGGAACATCCTCGACGAGAACAAGGATAAGCTGCATCTGATGGCCGAGGCGCTGATCAAATACGAAACGATCGACGAGAACATGATGAGCGACATCATGGCAGGCCGTGAGCCGCGACAGCCCGAGCATTGGGACGATTCCGATCCGGGGGCACCCGCCGAGGCCGAGACCACAACAGCAGAGCAAAAGCCCACGCCACCGCTCGGCGGGCCTGCCGGGCAGCACTAGATTTCGTGCCTGCCACCTAGATCACGAACGTGGTTTGTGGGTTCGCGTAGCATCGATCCATCGCCGCGGTGTTCTAGCGGCGCATAGTTCCAGGAGCACAACTTGGCGAGGCGCTATTTCGGTACGGATGGTATTCGAGGGCCCGTAGGGCAGGCCCCAATGACGGTCGATTTTGCGCTGCGCCTGGCCAGCGCCGCTGCACGCGTGCTCGTGCCCGACGGCGGCTCGGTGCTGATCGGCAAGGACACACGCGTTTCGGGCTACATGTTCGAGTCGGCCCTCGAGGCGGGCTTCGTAGCAGCCGGCGTCGATGTCATGCTCACTGGGCCGTTACCGACGCCTGGCATCGCCTATCTGACCAAGCGCATGAATGCTGACTTCGGCATCGTCATCAGCGCCTCGCACAATCCGTATTACGACAACGGCATCAAATTCTTCGATCGCGAGGGCGAAAAACTGACCGACGAGCTCGAGGCTGCGATCGAACAGCATCTCGAGGCTGCGCCAATCACGCGTGACTCGAGCGCTCTGGGCAGAGCCGTGACGCTGACGTCCGCGCGGACGGATTACATGGAATTCTGCAAGTCGACGATCCCTGATGAGCTCAACCTCGACGGACTCAAGATCGTCGTCGACGCATCGCATGGCGCGGGCTACAAGGTGGCGCCTCGAGTCATCGCGGAGCTCGGCGGCGATGTAGTGCCGGTCGGCTGCTCTCCGAACGGTCGCAACATCAACGACGGCTGTGGCTCGACGCGCCCGGATCTACTGCAGCTCACCGTCACGGGAGTGCGCGCCGATGTCGGCGTTGCCCTGGACGGTGACGGCGACCGGATCGTCATGGTCGATGAGGACGGCCGGCTCATCGACGGTGATCAACTGCTGTACGCACTCGTGCGGGATCGGGTCGACCGAGCCGCGCTACGTGGGCCCGTGGTCGGAACCGTGATGACGAATCTCGGTCTCGAGCTCGCGCTCAAAGACCTCGGTGTGGATTTTCGACGCGCGAGTGTCGGCGACCGACACGTGCTCGCGATGCTCAAAGAGCACGGCGGCGACCTGGGTGGCGAAACATCGGGTCACCTCATTTGCTTGGACAAGACGACGACTGGCGATGGTCTCGTCACAGCCTTGCAGGTTCTCTCGATCATGAAGCAGGGAGGGCGCACGCTGAAGGAGCTCGTCGAGGGTATGCCGCAGTTGCCCCAGCGCATGGTGAACGTGCGGGTGACGGAGCGCTTCGATCCCGATGACCAACCGGCAATTCGCGAAGCCGTGCGTGCGGCCGAGGACGAGCTCGGCGAGCGCGGTCGGGTCGTGCTGCGTGCCTCGGGCACCGAGCCTGTCATCCGCGTCATGGTCGAAGGTGAAAGCCGAGTTTCCGTCGATGCTCTGGCCGACCGCCTGGCCGAGTCTGTGCGCGCCGTCCTCACGAGCTGATCGGGGCCCACCCACGCACAGCCATTGCCAACGCTGCGGGTGATCCGTAAGCTCACGGCCCGCCTTCATCCGTCACTCCCAGGAGATCTGAAGCAATGGCCTCAGACCAAAGAACCCCGTTGATCGCCGGAAACTGGAAAATGCACGGCGCGCTTGCCGAGAGTCGCGAGCTCGTTGCCAGCATCGCTGCCGGCGTTGCGGGCGCGACTGGCGTGCGGGTATTGCTCTGTCCGCCTTACGTCTATCTTACGAGTGTCGCGGAGTGGATTGCCGGCAGTGAAATTGCGCTCGGCGCTCAGGACCTTTCCGAGCAGACTGGCACGGGGGCATACACCGGTGAGATCGCCGGCGGCATGCTCACCGACGTCGGTTGCAGTTACGTCATCGTCGGTCACTCGGAGCGCCGCTCGATCTACGGTGAGACGGATTCTCAGGTTGCGGCGAAGTTTCAGGCGGCTCAATCCCAAGGGCTCACGCCGATCCTCTGCGTCGGCGAGACGCTCGAGCAGCGTGAGGCCGGTCAGACGCAGGACGTCGTTGCGGGGCAGGTGCAAGCCGTGCTGGATGCCGCCGGCATCGAGGCATTCGCGCAGGCCGTGATCGCGTACGAACCCGTCTGGGCGATCGGTACGGGTTTGACGGCTACGCCTGCGCAGGCTCAGGAGGTGCACGCGCTGATCCGGGGCATGATCGCGGCGCTAGATGGTACAATTGCGGCAGATTTATCAGTGCTATACGGTGGCAGCGTCAAGGGCGCCAATGCGGGTGAATTGCTCGCGATGGACGATATTGACGGCGGCCTTGTCGGTGGCGCATCACTGAGCGCGGACGAGTTTCTCGCCATTTGCCGAGCCGCCTCGAGTTAGGCCCGGAAAGAAATTATGTTGGTTCAGTCTTTCATATTGATCGTGCACGTTGCCGTTGGGTTGATGCTCATCGGTCTCGTGCTGCTGCAGCGCGGCAAAGGGGCCGACGCAGGCGCTGGCTTCGGAGCTGGGGCCTCGGGCACTGTCTTTGGTGCCCGCGGCGCGTCGAGTTTTCTGACGCGCACGACCGGCGTGCTGGCAACCGTGTTTTTTGCGACGAGCCTGACGCTGGCCTATCTGGCCGGCCAGCCGACCGCGCCGACGAGCCTCATCGAGCAGGGTATGGAGATGCCGGAGCCCGGTGCGGACATGACGCCTACGGCTATCGGAGGCTCAGACTTGCCCGAGTTGCCCGAGTTGCCTGAGCTTCCGGGCATTGGCGTCGAGCCTGAAGCCCCGGATGAAGGCGAGGGCCAGCAGTAAGGCTCAGGAGCACATGCGGATGTGGTGGAACTGGTAGACACGCTGTCTTGAGGGGGCAGTGGCGCAAGCCGTGTCGGTTCGAGTCCGACCATCCGCACCAATCGCTGGAGGCGTACCCGCAGAGCACACAAGACGGGCCACGGCTGGTACAATCCGCGCCGTCCTTATGTTGCCGAGACACCCATGCTCGCGAACTACGCCCCGATACTGATCTTCCTGACGATTTCCACCGTCTTAGGGCTCGTGCTGTTGGGGCTGGGCTTTGCGCTGGGCGGCGGCCAGAAGGACGCGCAGAAGCTCTCACCATACGAGTGCGGTTTTGAGGCTTTCGAGGACACGCGCATGCGTTTCGATGTGCGCTACTACCTCGTCGCGATCTTGTTCATCATCTTCGACCTCGAGATCGCATTCCTGTTTCCATGGGCGGTGACGCTCGACCAGACCGGCCTGTTCGGGCTCGCGGCGATGGGCATCTTCCTCATCGTCCTGACCGTCGGGTTCATTTACGAATGGCAAAAAGGGGCACTGGAGTGGGATTGAGCCAGGAAGCGCCAGTCGATATCCCGGAGATGATTGAGCGGGGCTTTGTCGTCACGAAACTCGACAGCCTCATCAACTGGGCACGCACGGGTTCGCTTTGGCCGATGACGTTCGGCTTGGCCTGCTGCGCCGTCGAAATGATGCATGCAGCCGCATCGCGGTACGACATGGACCGATTTGGAATCGTGTTTCGGCCTAGCCCGCGGCAGTCTGACGTCATGATCGTTGCCGGCACGCTGGTTAATAAGATGGCGCCGGCGCTGCGCAAGGTTTACGACCAGATGCCCGAGCCGCGATGGGTGATCTCGATGGGATCGTGCGCGAACGGTGGTGGTTACTATCACTATGCCTACTCTGTCGTGCGCGGCTGCGACCGCATCGTTCCGGTCGACGTCTACGTGCCGGGCTGTCCGCCGACGGCAGAGGCCTTACTGTATGGAGTGCTTCAACTCCAGCAAAAAATTCGCAGGACGAACACGATCGCGCGCGCATAGGAGCCGACGGGCGAGACTGATGGAAGGCGTTCTTGGGGGAGGGTGCCGGCCGGATCGACTAGGGACGAGAAGATCAATCTCACAAAGAAAAAACTGATTCTTGCAGAAGCTATCGAAGCGCGCTTCGGTGCGAAGGTGTCGCGCGACGAGCTGACCCCCGCCGATCTCGCCTACGTGGTCGCGCCGGCCGATCTGCTCGAGGTCTGTCGAATCCTCCACGATGAAGAGCCGTTCCAGTTCGAAATGCTGCAAGACGTTTGTGGCGTTGACTACCTCGATTACGGGCACGCCGAGTGGGATACGCGGCAAGCGACGAGCGCGGGTTTCAGCCGCGGCGCGCACCGCGGCGATAGCTTTTCACGCCAACGGCTCGCCGAGACGCGCTTGCAGCCCCTAGGGCGCTACGCGGTTGTCTACCAGCTTTTGTCCGTGACGCGCAATCAGCGCGTACGCTTGAAAACCTACTGCGCCAACGACGAGCAACCGCAGCTCGAGTCGGTCTTGGGCGTATGGGCTTCGGCGGATTGGTACGAGCGAGAGGCTTTCGACCTATTCGGCATCGTCTTCGTCGGTCATCCTGATTTGCGCCGTATCTTGACGGACTACGGCTTCATCGGTCATCCGTTCCGTAAAGACTTTCCGCTCGTCGGCAACGTCGAGATGCGCTACGACCCCGACAAAGGCCGCGTCGTCTACGAGCCGGTCAGCATCGAACCGCGCACGCTGATTCCCAAGACGATACGCGACGACAACCGTTATACCGAGGATCTCAAGGACGGCGACAATGCCTGAGATTCAGAATTTCACGATCAACTTCGGTCCACAGCATCCGGCTGCGCATGGTGTGCTACGCCTCGTGCTCGAGATGGACGGCGAAGTCATTCAGCGGGCCGATCCGCACATCGGTCTGTTGCACCGGGCCACGGAGAAGCTCGCCGAAAGCAAGCCGTTCAATCAATCGATCGGTTATATGGATCGGCTCGACTATGTATCGATGATGTGCAACGAGCACGGTTACGTGCTCGCAATCGAGAAGCTCCTCGGTGTCGTGCCGCCGGAGCGTGCTCGCTACATCCGCGTGATGTTCGACGAGATTACGCGAATTCTGAATCACCTGATGTGGCTCGGCACGCACGCGCTCGACGTCGGTGCTATGACGATGTTTCTGTACTGCTTCAGAGAGCGCGAGGACCTGATGGACTGCTACGAGGCGGTATCGGGGTCGCGCATGCATGCAACGTATTACCGGCCCGGCGGCGTATTTCGCGATCTGCCGGAGCGCATGCCGAAATTCCAGACGTCGCAACATCGCAACGAGAAAGATCTGAAACGGCTCAACACCGCGCGTAGTGGTTCTTTGCTCGATTTTATCGACGACTTCGCAGATCGCTTTCCGGCTTGTGTCGACGACTACGAAACGTTGCTGACCGACAACCGAATCTGGAAACAGCGCACCGTCAACATCGGTGTCGTCGATCCGGAGCGCGCTATGCAGCTCGGTTTTTCCGGCCCCATGCTGCGCGGCTCGGGTGTGGCCTGGGATCTACGAAAGATGCAGCCCTATGAAGTCTACGATCGGCTCGACTTCGACATACCCGTCGGCACGAACGGTGATTGCTACGATCGTTATCTCGTGCGCATCGAGGAGTTTCGCG
>Ga0224497_10001972_pt1 | contig 12497 bp, 12 predicted proteins | sample SF_Jul11_sed_USG_4_FD_167970 | JGI IMG/M metagenome (GOLD analysis project Ga0224497, IMG submission 167970) | Sediment microbial communities from San Francisco Bay, California, United States - SF_Jul11_sed_USGS_13 | ecosystem: Environmental > Aquatic > Marine > Sediment | place: USA... | reverse complement strand
GCGAAGACAGAGAAAACGAATGCACTGGCTGCCAGCGGCACAGCGCCGTGTACAAAGGCAGCTTTACTGAGCATCATGCCGACCATCCCGAAATGAAGCAGGTTACCAAGCGCTACCGGCCGCGCGTAAATGCCGCCAATCAGTACTCCCCGAGCCATCCAATTTAAAATCGCAAATCCGAGATACAGGGCACCCATCATTTGAACGAGGAGCAACGTCGCATTGTCTGGCGTCGTGCCGTGCATACTCAGGACCTCAATCGGGAAAAAACTGGTTGCCAGCCCGAGTAGCGCCATGAATATGGCGCTGCTCACCATCAAATACTTCGTGTGCATCAGTCCAGGTCTCCCAGCAGCGCCAGCGTATCGGCGCGCAGCTTTTCGATGCTGGAGAGAATAGCATCCGCGCTGTCCTGACTGTCGCCGAGCTGACTCCAATGGTCACCCCACACCTCGACAAGCTCTTTTGACGAATCCGGCACCGGCGATACCAGGATAGTCGAGAGGTCCTGAACAGTCAGCACAAGAGCCCAACCTGTGCGGGGATTGCCTTTGTTTTCGGAATCACGGTCGTAGTGATTGTGAAAAACGAGCTGCTGTAATTCGCCCAGCTTGAGTAGAACCTCAAACGACGACACTCGCTGATTGCGATTGTATTCGGAACGCTCGTTGCGCCACGTATTGTAACTCAGGCCGGATACCGCGACGAACAAGCTAATGAGCGCTACCGAATTACGCCGCACCTGTTCTTTGAAGCTCGAATTAACTACCACGTACACCCCCCGAAAAATTCACTCTGCCTGTTCAGAGATGACCGGCTCATGCCATGGATTATTTCGCGATCTTTTGAGCCACAGCAGCCACCCAACCACGGCAACACCACATGCCGCAATGCACGCAAGGAAGAGGAACAAGTTGAGATGGCCGCCGGCACCGGGCGTCGCATCGAGAATTCGCCCGGCGATTGGCGCGAAGAATATTTCCGGGGTGTAACCAATCAGGGAAATCATCCCTACCGCTGCCCCGGTTATGTGGCGCGGTGTTTTCGTCTCCTGTAGCAAAGCGAAGTAAATACCGCGCAGCGCGAACACAGCGAAGTAGCTGGTAATCATATTTCCATAAATAACTGAGAGGCCCGATGTGTCTGGCGTCGCCATGGAAAGTACCGAGAAGACAATGGCCAGAACAATAAACCCGACACCGATCGAGCGCGTAGCGTCAAACCTGTCAGCGATGAATCCGGCTGCGAGAGCTGCGAATGGTCTCGAATACGCGCCGTAGGAAGCAAGCCTTGCACCTTCCACCTCATCCATGCCCAGAACCTGCACGGCATACAGCGAATAATTATCCATTCCTTTATATGCACAATAAGCACAAACAATAATCGCTGCCTGGGCCCAAACAATTGGCCGACCCATAACGAGTGCCATACCGGCAAACGGGTTTGCTCTATTTTTTGCCGGCATTGCGCCAGGATCCGGAATTATCAACCACGCCATTACGCCCGCGGCAAAGGTGGCAGCTGAATACATGAGGATGACCGTTCGAAATCCGTTGAGGCGCTCAGCGTCAGTGGCCAGCGTGGCATCATCTGGCAGATACCAGGCAAGTACTGCAACCCCGAATGCGGCAATCGAGGCAGCGACTATTCCACGGCCCGCTTCGAGAATACCGAATGCCGCCCCTTGAGAGGATTTGCCGCCCCACTCCCGGGTTGCTCGAATCAGCGCTCCCCAAAACAGGAAAATCGTTGTGAACCCCCAAAAACCGTACAATACGCCCATCTGAAATGCGCTGGGTATCGTCGCCAGGAAGAGCCCGCCACAAGCCGTAGCGACCAACGAAGCGGAGAGAAGAAAGCGCGCAGAGAATCGATCGGCGATTGCGCCGCCGGGAAAATAACTAATCGTTGCAGTGATGCCGTAGACCGCGAACAAGTCGCCTAACTGTGTGTTGCTGAAGCCGAACACTTCGAGCATGGTCGGCCGGAAAAACCGCGCCGTATGGAACGGCAGCCCAAAGACCATTTCGCCCGCAATGACGAGCGCAGCTATGTAGAGATATCGCGACACGTTTCGACCGGTTGCTGGTACGCTACGCACCATAACATGCCAACCGGAGACCACGATGAGGCCCGCCATTCTTACAGTTATTTTCGCGAGCTTGTTCGTTACGACGATCGCCGATGCTGATGCCCCGGCAACAATGCGCCTGGACTACTTCCACAGCGGCAATGCTGAGTCTGAGTTATTCAGCCTCGATCAGGTTGTTTTTGAGCCCTTGCCGTGGTCAGGCAACATGCATCAGCCGATCGACAAGACCTTGCGCGGCAAATACATGTTCGAAATCGTCGATCCAGAATCAGGTGTAGTGGCGTGGTCGCGAAGTTTCAGCAGCATCTACGGCGAATGGGAAACGACCGGTGAAGCACGACAGATCAATCGCACTTTTCACGAGTCGATACGTTTTCCTGCACAAGCCAAGCCGTTCGAGGTCGTCCTGAAAACACGCGGGGACGGCAATGTGTTCGAGGAAATATGGCGTCATGCGATCGACCCGGGTGATTACATGAATCACCATGAGTCCGCGATGTTCGCTGACGAGGTTATTGCTATTCACAACAGCGGCGATCCGGCGCAGAAAGTCGACTTATTGCTGCTCGGCGATGGCTACACGGCGGAAGAGCACGACGCATTCATTGCCAAGGCAAAAGAACTGACGGACATTCTGTTCGCAACCTCTCCGTTCAAAGAGCGCAAGAATGATTTCAACGTTTGGGCGATTGCGCCGTCGTCAGACGAGTCGGGTGTATCGAGACCCTTTACAAATACGTACCGGGACACACCTATCGGGGCGACCTACGACTCGTTCCGCTCCAAACGCTACATACTGACATTCGACAACAAGTCTATGCGACGCATCGCATCGTCAGCTCCATACGACTTCATTGAAATCCTGACAAATACAGAAACCTACGGCGGCGGCGGTATCTATGGCCTGTTTAGCACGGCCGCGGCAAACGGTCAGTGGGCACCGTATTTGTTCGTCCACGAGTTTGGCCATCATTTTGCCGGCCTCGCGGACGAGTACTACACCTCCGACGTGTCCTACGAGAACCCCGTCAACGTAGTAGAGCCTTATGAACCCAACGTCACGGCATTGTTGGACCCAAAAACCCTGAAGTGGGGACACCTTGTAGCGCCACACACACCAATACCAACGCCGTGGCCAAAAGCAGAATTTGAAAAGCACTCTTACGCTGTCCAGGAAAGACGCAACGAGATGCGGGCCAGAAATGCTTCCGAAGCCGAAATGAACGAATTGTTTGATTTCACGATGGATTACAGCGGCAAACTATTTGCCGCAGCGGAGCATCGGGATGCTGTGGGCGCGTTTGAAGGTGCCAACTATGAAGCTATCGGTTACTACCGTTCGGAGCAGAATTGCATCATGTTCACCCGGATCAGCGACTTCTGCCGGGTCTGCCAGGGAGCGATCTCGCAGGTCATAGACGAATACTCCCTGGCGAACGATTAGCAGGGCCTAGCTTCGGAGCTTGTACCCGGACTTGAATATCCACCAGACCGTAATCAGGCATAGCAATAAGAAGCCGAGTACCATACCGAGACTAAGAGCTATCGCCACATCGGAATTCTCGTAGAAGCTCCAGCGGAAGCCGCTAATCAGGTAGACGACAGGGTTGAAGAGGCTGATAGTCTGCCAGGCCGGCGGCAGCATGCTGATCGAGTAAAACGTACCACCAAGGAACGTCAGCGGCATGATGACGAGAATCGGAACAATCGTCAGTTTCTCCCAACCATCTGCCCAGACACCGAGGATGAAGCCGAACAGGCTGAACGATACGGAAATCAGCACCAGGAATAGAAGCATCAGCGCTGGATGAGCGATGTCGATGGTCACGAAAAAGCTGGCCGTACCGAGGATGATCAAGCCGATGATGACCGACTTGGTGGCTGCGGCACCAACGTATCCCAACAGCACCTCAACAAACGATATGGGCGCCGACAATAATTCAAAAATCGTGCCCGTGAATTTTGGAAAGTAGATCGCGAAGGAAGAGTTCGAGATGCTCTCCGTCATGATGGACAACATTATCAGGCCCGGCACGATGAACGCACCATAACTGATGCCATCGATCTCGGTGATGCGTGATCCGATCGCGGCGCCGAATATCACGAAGTACAGCGACGTCGATAGCACTGGCGCAACAATACTCTGCACGACCGTACGCATCATGCGCGTCATCTCAGTGCGGTAAATCGCTCTAATCGCGTGATAGTTCATGATTTTTGCTTCACAAGACCAACAAAAATTTCCTCGAGAGAACTTTGCGACGTGTTCAGGTCATTAAACTTTATGCCCGCTGTATGCAGCGCAGCAAGCAATGCCGTTATCCCGGTGTGATCTTGTTTGGTGTCGTAGTGATAAGTGAGTTCGCAACCGGACTCACTGAGTTCAAGGTGGTAATTGTCGAGCTCCGGTGGAACTGCCGCCAGACATTCGGATAAATGCAGCACAAGCTGTTTTTTTCCCAACTCCCGCATCAGGCGGTTTTTCTCTTCGACAAGAATAATCTTGCCGTGGTTAATTACGCCCACACGATCGGCCAGTTGCTCTGCTTCTTCAATATAGTGTGTAGTGAGGATTACGGTCACGCCGGATTCGCGCAAAGACTGCACGACGTTCCACATATCCTGCCGCAATTCAACATCGACGCCCGCAGTTGGCTCGTCGAGAAACAGAATCTCCGGCTCATGTGCCAAAGCCTTGGCAATAAGTACCCGGCGCTTCATGCCGCCCGACAACATCATGATCTTCTCGTCTTTCCTCTCCCACAGCGACAGCGACTTGAGCACCTTCTCAATATGGCCCGGGTTTTCCGGCTTGCCAAACAGGCCGCGGCTGAAGCGGGCGACGTTCCAGGGTGTCTCGAAAGTTTCGGTGGGCAATTCCTGTGGCACGAGGCCTATGCGCGATCGTGTTTGCCGGTAGTCGTCAACTATGTCGAAATCATCAACCATCACCGAACCGGCGGTCTTGGTGACGATGCCGCAGACAATATTGATCAAAGTGGTCTTACCTGCGCCATTTGGACCCAACAGGCCGAAGATCTCGCCCCGATTGATATCGAGACTGACCTCTTTAAGTGCCTGAAACCCTCCGTCGTAGGTCTTTGTCAGGTCTTTTATGCTGATGACTGGCCGCATGTCGTCGGATCATACAGCGACTCGTTGTAATATCCACGCGTCGGCCAGGGTCTTGGTTAGCAGAGTCTTCTGGCGCATGGGATATAGATTGCATTGCTGGTTCTTATCGCGCTATTGGCGGGCGGTTTTGCATTGCTCAACCGCCCGCATTTTGTGCCCATACGGGAAGATATCCCTGCAGATTTTCCGGCGGAGGGCTTCAGCCACACCTATTTTGAAACTTTGCTGCAGACTTACGTTGATAGGGATGGCAACGTCGACTACGGCGCCTGGCTCGATTCCGAGGAAGCCGTGGCGTTAAAAGCGTACTCGACAACTGGCCCATCAGCAGCGTGACCGATGTGAAGGCGCCCGTGGAGGGTGTCAAAGGCATGGGCTTCTTTTATCGGCTGCGGTTTGAATTCGGCCGCAAGAGATACAGCCTGTTGTCCGTGGAAAACGACGTCATACGCAAAAAGTACAAGGACGCGCGCATCCACTTTGTCCTGAACTGTGCCAACTGACGCGCTAGTGTCCGTTTGCCAGTTCAATGATCTTGGAGACCGTGCGCCAGTTTCTTCCCGTCGCTGCAACACCCAGGTGCCTCTCTACTTTCGCGGCAAGTTTGGATCGGCCTATTCCATCGGGCGCGTACAGGTAAAACGCATCGTCCTGAAGCGAAAAACGCTCGGATTCCACCTTTAGATCATCCAGGGCGTCGAGATTTGGCGCGGCAGGCTTTTCCGTCAAAAACGAAACGTGCAGGCATTTGGGGTTCGACTCTGCATCAGTAAACGGATTGGCCGCCGCAATTGCCACGAACCGGTCGACGGTCAACAACAACACTTGTGGCGCAAAACCGAATCGTTCTTCGATTGCCTGCGTAATGTTTGCCGCTAGCTCATCAGCGGCAACCGCAGACGCAAAGACCGCATTACCGCTCTGGATATAGGTCTGTATATCTTCACAGCCGCATGCCGCAAGTATCTCGCGCAGCGCCTGCATCGGCAGGCTGTGTTTGCCGCCAACATTAATGCCGCGAAATAACGCAACCAAACGGCTCATGGCTGTAGCCGATGCAAATAAGGGCAAAAAACGGCCAATTCACCAGTATGTAGAAACACCATTATATTGCCTGTCTGTGACGCAATTTGTGGCGCGGCTATGGTTGCCCCGCTAGTGTGAGCATACTTTTTCAGCTCTTCGGGAGCCATCATGCCTATCCACCGCACTATACGGCTGCCAATAACGGCGGCAATACTGACGATTGCCGCTACCTTCGCTTTCGCTCAGGACGACGAAACCTATGAGCTCAGTGCCGAAGAGCAACAGGAAATTCAGTATTACCAGGCCATCCTGGAGTCGCTGAATCCGCAAACCGGGGACATCAAACTGAGCGGCAATCTCGCGACGTTGCACGTGCCGGACAATTTCTATTTCCTCGACAGCGATGATGCGGAAAAGGTACTCGTCGATATCTGGGGCAATCCACCGGGGCAGGACGTGCTCGGTATGCTGTTTCCTCAGGAGTATTCTCCTCTCGACTACGAATCCTGGGCTGTAACCGTTGATTACGTTGCCGATGGTTGGGTGTCGGATGAAGATGCGACCGATATCGACTATGACGAATTGCTCGAAGACATGCAGGACGACATTCGCGACGCAAACCCGGATCGAATTGCGGAAGGTTACGGCGGCATAGAGTTGCTCGGCTGGGCGGAGGCCCCGCACTACGATGCAAGCAACAAGAAATTGTATTGGGCCAAAGAGCTACGCTTCGATGGCAACGAAGATACGACGCTGAACTACGAAATCCGGGCCTTGGGTCGTCGCGGAATATTGACGATGACATTCATTGCAAACGGTAGCCAACTTGACGAGATCAACATGCGCCGTGAATCAGTACTGGCAATGGCCGAATTCAACGACGGTAATCGCTACCTGGACTTCGACCCAAGCGTCGACGAAGTCGCCGCGTACGGACTCGGCGCACTGGTCGCAGGGAAGATTGCAGCGAAAACCGGTGTGTTAACGGCCGCATTAATTCTGCTCAAGAAATTCGGCGTATTCCTGCTTATTGGCCTCGCCGCGTTTGGCCGCAAGTTCAAAGGCATGTTCACAACCGACAAGCTGGAACCCAAGTAAACACTACGAGCGCGAATTACTCCGCGATACAGCTAGTGTCATTCAGGACGTAGCGTGAGCCATCACGCTGATCGATGAGAATACAGGCCGACTGGTTAAGCACCAGTCGAAACTGGATCGGTCTGCCCATATTCCTGCCGAGCGGATTCGGATCTTGAATCTTGGCTGGCGGGTTGAGTTCTACGGTGAGAACGCTGCTCTTCGTCAAGGCATCGTCCGCGAGCATCACGCTCGAGTGCAGTGCAGTGTTGATTGTTTCCTGCAGCGCCGCCCGGCTTGCGTCAGTCGCCTCACTAATGAGCGCGGGTTGATCCTGGTCAGCGTTCATCGTCTGACATGCCGTTAGCGCCAGCACCGTTACCATTGTCGTCGCTTTAATACTCATCGCTGCGGCTGCCGCATGATGCGATTGGAATCGAACGGTGACCGGTAAACCACGCCATCCGTCGGCCTCAGTGCTCCCGATGTCTTGCTTAGCCCTGGCGTCGGGCCAAGGCCGCTTGCTGCCGGGCACGCCTGGCCATCGCGATACGCCAATGCTGCCGCGAGCCGCCCCTCAGTAGCGACACCCAATGGGTTCGTAAAGTCATCGGCAACCGAACAACCGGGAACCACGGTACCGACGTTGGCCGCAGTATTTGCGGGCGAGAAGCCATCCGTGTAGTCACCAAAATTTTTCTGGTTTACACCGCGGAACTGTATCGTGAAATACGTCGTGCCACAGTTATCCACCGGGTAGAAACCGTACGGCTTGCCGCAGGTGGTCGAGCCTATTTGAATGACTTCAATGTCAACTCCACGCAGCCCATTCATTATCGCCTCACTCGCGGAACAGGTTCCCGAGCCGGTTAGTACGAACACGCGGGATAGGTTCAGCGTCGGCAGCGGATTGCCGGCCGGTAATGCATCGAATCCCTGTGTCTCGACATGAAACAGCACAGGTTCAAGGTCCGCGCCGGTAAAAGGATCAGTCACCGGATGCTTATCATTAAATTGCAGCAATTCAAATGTCTGGCCAGCCGTTTGTGTGGGCCCGGCGATCATGAAAGCAAGCTCGCTGGCGATATCCAGAAAACCGCCGCCGTTGTAGCGAATGTCCAGGACGAGGTCGTCGATTCCTGGCGCGGTGTTCAATAACTCAATAGCATCTACCAGGGCCTCCTCGGCGGGCGCCCTGTGATAGTTAAATGTCATGTAGCCGACACGCCCGGTCGGTGTATCCAGAACGCTAACGTTTTGCACCATTGCGTTGGTTATTGTCTCCAACGTCATGACGACAGGCCGAGTATTCTGAGCGCCAACGTCTAAGACAGTGAATGTGAACGTTCTCCCAATCTCGGACGGGAAAAACGCGGCATTTAGCGTGTCGATGCCGTCCGGAGAATTCGTGTCGATATCGAATCCGTCGACTGCCAGGACTTCCGCACCACGAGTCAGTCCGGAATCGGTTGCTGGCGAATTTGGCTCGGTATAGGCAACTCGAATTTCGCGCGGTATGTCTAACGATATAAACGCCCATTCGGCCCCGAATCCTGGCGACACACCGCCTTGTGACAGCTGGAAGTACTCTTCAGTGTCAAACGTGAAGTGGAATTTATCTTTGGCCGCGCCGGACGGTGTCGTTGCCGTTGTTTTTAGCAGGTCGAAATAGGTGAGCGGGTCGTTGTAAAGACTCGGGTCTCTGTCAACGACTTCGCTATACCAAAGATAGATATCGTTGTTGAAGGAGCGAAGAAAATTATTTTCGTCCAGAATGGTACCTGCAACGTCCGGATAGGCTGAGCCCGTCGCCGGGTTGATACCAGCGCGCGGAGCAGCGCACTCGGCAAAATACGTATCGGCATCGAGAAAAACACCGGCCTGCCAATCGGTGCCCCCGCCCGGTGGAGGTGGTGGTACCCGCCCTAAGCCGCCTCCACCGCTTCCGCCGCCACATGCCGCGAGGCTTGCAAATATTGAGCTCAGGATAAGCGCTCGGAACTGTCTGCTAGTTATGTTCACAACGAACCCTCAATTTGTGCCGTGCTCAACAAGACGGAGTTACCTCTCACGTCTCATCTTAAACGTCTGTAACTCAAATCGGTATACTTCTTCATTCTACCAAATCAGGCAATACTGAATGGCTAAGTGGCGATTAACGCGATTCGCATTCTGCTTACCTGCAGTCCTGATGGCTAATTTCGCGTTCGCGGCCGATTTGCATGGCTATCTGGTGCTCACCAGCGACTACGTTTATCGCGGTGTCACGCAGAGTGATGGCCATGCCGCCGGGCAAATCGGTCTTGACCTGTCGTTCGATTCTGGCCTGTATGCGGGTCTCTGGATGTCAACAGTCGATATCGATAATGGTCCCGATCGACATCGTGATCTGCAGACCAATTATTATTTTGGATACGGCTTCGACTTGTCGAATCATTGGCGAGTAAATACCAATGTTGTCGCCTATGCCTTTCCCGGCACTGAGGGCAATATCGATTACGACTACACCGAGTACTCGGTCGGTGTGAATTACGATGATCGAATCTGGTTCGAGTATGCGTATTCTCCGGATATCTACAACACCGGCCTGCACACGCAGAATATTGAGGTATATACCGAATGGCAGTTTGCGACTAACTGGTCGCTGGGAACCGGTGCCGGATACTACGATGTCTCAAGCCTGGCCGGACGATCATATGGCCACTGGCAGCTTGGTATTTCGCGGCCTGTAGGCAGATTCGATTTTGATCTTCGATACCACGACAGCAATCGGTCGGTGCCAATTTTTAGTACTCCGGATCGTGCTGATGCACGGCTCGTGCTAAGCATAACTCTGCCGTTTTAGAAATCGGCGTCTTCTAGTCGCATGTGCGGCTACGGTCGTCAATCTGTAACGCGAGACAGGCGTTAATCGATACCGTGTCCGCGTGATTGGCCTGTTGTGACTCGTGCAGCATTTCCTGGACTCTGGCGAACGGCAGCTCCGGCGAAACGGACAGCAACAATGCCACGACACCGCTGACATGTGCCGCAGCCAAAGAGCTCCCGGAGCGAAAATCGTACGCGTTGTCCGGTATGGCGACGAGAATCTGTTGCCCCGGTGCGTAGAGCTCATCGGAAACGTCCGACGCTGTCATAGCGCCCATCGCGGGCATGCAGCTTTCTACACCGATCACTTCATCGATACTTGCCGGAAAATGGTTCGATTCGTCCGGGGCCGTTGTGCTTGCGGCGACGAGCACAACGCCAGCATCGGATGCTTTGATCAGTAGTCGCCGAATGAGCGGATCGGCAGGGCCTGTCAGACTCAAATTCAATACATGTGGCGGATCATCGAGTAAGGCATCGAGCGCTTTTGCCAGCGTGAAGCTGGTGCACACAGCTTGACGATTTCCCGACTCTTCCCAGCAAGAGACGAAAACGTCCATTGAAGCTTCGGGTGCAACTCCGACAATACCGAGCGCATTGTTGGCATTCGCGCCAATTATGCTGGCGACCGCTGTTCCATGTTCCATGTTCAGGTCTTTCTGCTTTTCTGAGAAAACCTCGATCTTGCGAACGCGACCGCGAAGATCTTCATGATCGTCATCAGCATAGCTATCGATTATCGCAACTCTTATACCCCGACCTGTTGCATAGCGGTGTGCCGCAGTGATGTTTAGCAGATTCAAACTATGTTGCAAATTCGCATAGGTATCATCGTATTCTTCCTGTGCGCTTATTTCGGTGCCGAATTCGTTCAACGGCTGAGCCGATTCGACGCGCACGTCCGACTCGAGCTGGCGCAATACCGTATTTCGATCTGCGTCGTCAGGAATTCGATACACGAAACAATAGACTGACAGTGACTTGATCGGCCAATGGTCGACCTCAACGAACGAATACTCGGTAGCTACTGCCCGTGCATCGCGGTGAGCTTGCGGACTGATCGTGTAACGTTTTCGATACCGGTACGCCGCGGCACCGCCACCACTGAGTGGCCCCGCGCCGCTGTTATCAAACGTTACGAGAATATCCCGGCTTGTGTCTGTCGACTGATCGGCGGCGTGCACAATCGGCACCAGGACGATCAGCAGTAACAGAAGTGGCAGTCGATGGGGCACGTGATTTACCTCATGGGTACTTGCAGTGCCAGAATACGAACCGAACGAATATCAGCATGAGATTCCATGTCGTTCGTGACGCGCTCAAGATCTTCTAATGAAGATACGGGCAACCGTATCATAATGCGGTAAGTGTCAGGCTTACTCTCCGCCACAAATTCTGCCACATCGTACGCCTCGAAAGCCTGGAGGCGATTAATGGCCGTCGTGCCCGGCTTGAATTCAACAGCCATAACATAGTCCATTAGCCCCACCGCGTCCGCGTCAGAGGTTGCAGTCTCAAATCGGACCTCAGGATCAGGTGCCAGCGCCGGGTTATAAACAATTTGCGTCGCCACCAACAATATCGCCGCGACCGAGGCCGCGAGCGCGACAGCTGGCCACCAATTTCTCGGCGTCTGACGCGGCTCGTCCATTGCTATCGCCGACATCAGATCATTCATTCGCGGCGACGGTACGATCGGAACAGCAGCATCCGTCTGTGCAGCGCTCTGCATTCTTTGCAGCAACGCAACACTGTCCTGACAGGCCATGCATGAGTCCAAATGGAGTTGCACGCGCTGCCTTTGCGCGCCGGCCAACGTGTCATTCACGAACCACGGCAATAGTAAGTCTACTTCGTCGTGATCGAGCTGAGTGATTTGCTCGTGCATATCAATCCTCATCCGAATTAGCGTCAGGAGTTGCTGACTCTTCGAGCAACTTTTTTAACTTCTTTCGTGCGTGGAACATTCGTGTCTTAACGGTGTTGATGGGACAGTCGGTGACCTGTGCCGTTTCCTCATAAGACAAGCCCAGGTAAAAGACCAGAACCACCGTCAGCTGCTGTGCCTCAGACAGTGCATGCAAGCCACTCTGAATCCAGTCTTGCTGCTCCAGGCTTGCGCCGTCTTTGGCGGCGATGTTTTCCGCATCGGTGAATGGTGCCAGGACGATCCGTTTCTTCGAAACACGACGCATCGTCTGGCGATAAGCGATGCCGAATATCCAGGTTGAAACTTTCGAGTCCCCGCGGAAACTCGATGCTTTCTGCCAAACGACGAGCATGATGTCGTTTACCAGCT
>Ga0224497_10001970_pt1 | contig 12501 bp, 11 predicted proteins | sample SF_Jul11_sed_USG_4_FD_167970 | JGI IMG/M metagenome (GOLD analysis project Ga0224497, IMG submission 167970) | Sediment microbial communities from San Francisco Bay, California, United States - SF_Jul11_sed_USGS_13 | ecosystem: Environmental > Aquatic > Marine > Sediment | place: USA... | reverse complement strand
TTCGCAGGACGCGGAATTATTCCTGCGGAAGATCATTTACGAACGGCTTGGCGCGAAGGAAGTCTACCTCGGGCACGGGTTTGCATTTGGTAGAAACCGCGGCGGGAATATCGAACTCCTCAAACGGATGAGCAAAGAACTTGGTTTTGTTGCCGAAGAGGTCGACGAGGTGCGATTGCGGGGCCGCCGGATCTCCTCTTCGCGGATTAGGCAGATGCTTGCGGACGGCCGTGTTAATCTCGTCAGAGGAATGCTCGGGCGGCCTTATGGAATCGAAGGCGCGGTTATCCGCGGGGACCGCCGCGGACACACCATCGGATTTCCGACTGCGAATCTCAAGCCTCAGAATCGTGTTGTTCCGAAATACGGCGTGTACGCCACGGCGACGCTCATCGACGGCGTGTGGCGGAAAGGAGTGACCAATATCGGGGTGCGTCCCACCTTTGAGGACGAAACCGAACCATCGATCGAGACGTATGTTTTTGATTTTGAAGGCGATCTTTATGGCAAGGTCCTGCGCGTCAGGTTTCTGCACAGGATCCGAAACGAGCGAAAATTCTCGGGTATTGAAGAACTCAAGTCGCAGATTGCACGGGACGTATCGACGGCGAAACGTTACTTTTCATTCAAAGGGGTCGAGAATAAGCTAAAGGTGGTTTAAGGGTTCGCAACTGGCAAGCCAGGTACGCGCTTTCAGCGCTCTGTCGCACTATTACGCACTAGAAGCTTGCGAACTGCGCGCAAACCGCTGACAGTTTGTCACCTGTCAACCAATTTATTTATGTCCAAAGAATTTGAAGAGCTTGTAAAAGTAATGGCCCGCCTGAGAGCACCCGGCGGCTGCCCGTGGGACCGCGAGCAGACCTATGAGTCGCTGGGTGAATATCTCCTCGAGGAGTGTTACGAGGCTTATGATGCGATCCAGGAAACCGCGGAGACGGGAGACACCCAAAATCTAAGAGAAGAACTCGGTGATGTGTTGCTCCAGGTAGTGTTTCATTCGACAATCGCCGCCGAAAAGGGAGATTTTACGATCGACGATGTCGCCGAGAGTGTCCGGACAAAACTCATATTACGTCATCCGCATGTGTTTAAGGATAAGAAACTGGAAACCGCGGACGATGTCTTGGACAACTGGGACGAGCTAAAGAAGGACGAACGCAAGATGCGGGGTTCGGGTCCCAAGGGCGGAGATTCTATACTCGACGAAGTGCCGGTCGCGTTTCCCGCATTGATAGAGGGAAACAAAATAAGCAAGAAGGCCGCCAAGACCGGTTTTGATTGGGAAAACACCGCACAGATTTTCGATAAGCTTGATGAGGAAGTCTCGGAACTAAAAGAAGCGATTGAAGGTGATTCGTCGGAGCGTCAGCGCGAGGAGATTGGCGACCTCCTTTTCGTCGTTGTAAACCTCGCCAGAAAACTGGGGATCGAACCAGAAGACGCACTGAAAAAAACAAACCGGAAGTTTCGCAGTCGATTCAGGTATGTCGAAGAAAGCCTGAAAAGGAAAGGGAAGACTCTTGAGGATGCCGACCTTTCTGAAATGGACGGCCTTTGGGAAAAAGCAAAGTCCGAAGCAAACATATCGGGCGCCTGATCAAGGCTGAAAGCCTGGATTCCGCTGGATAATGAACTCTTTTTTGAAGCCCTTGATGTCCCGCAGACGGATCGTTTTATCCTCAAGCCCCGAGTTGCGGAAAATCTCCTCAACCTGGTGTTTGCGGTACATCGTGTAGACTTTGAGGCCCTTCTTGTCGAGATCTTCGAACAGCTCGGCGAATACCTCACAGGCACTGACATCAAAGTAGTTGACGCTCCCAAAACTGATTACGACGTGCTCCAGTTGAGGCCCTTTCATGGCAACTAGATCGAGTATCTGGTCCCGGATCCCATAGACGTTTCCAAAGTAGATCGACATATCTACCTGCAGCATAAGAAGATTCGGGAAGTCCCGGGGTCCGCCGTACATTTCAATTTTTTCAAATCGCTCATTCTGAAAATCAAAGTAAATCGGCACCACCTTAACGGCGATCGTCTTTCTCAGAAACAGGATCAGAGAAGTCGCGATGCCTATGAAGATCGCGGTATCCGGTTTTGAAAGAAACGCAATTACAAAAGTCGTCGTGATGACGATACCGTCGGTCCCGGACAGGTTGAAGGTCTGTCGAAACTTGCTGAACTCGATTAGGTCGACAAGCGCCGCAATAACGATCGCGCTCAGAATCGTCTTCGGCAGATAATAAAGATACTGCGTAAACAAAAGGATCGTGAGCAATACGAAAATCGACGCGAATACCGACGAAAGACCGGTCACCGCTCCGGCCGCATAATTCACGGCGGTCCTTGAAAACGAACCGGCAATCGGATAGCCCCTGAAGAGGCTCGAAGCAATGTTGCCTATTCCCTGTCCGATCAGTTCCTGATTAACGGCGATCTTTTGTTTCGATTTCTCGCTGATCGACTTCGAGATCGCAAATCCCTCTAGGAATCCTATGACGGCGATGATCAGTGCGTTAGGAATCAATGCCAGGAACTGCGCCGATGATACATACGGAACTGATGGCATGCTTAAAGCGGCGTCGATGCTTCCTATTACAGCGACACCATCAGCTTCCAACCCGAGTGTGTAGGAAAGCACTATTCCGCCCGCCATTACGATCAACCCGCTCGGAAACGCCTTTGAAATGAAACGTTTCGACACGATAATTATCGCCACCGAAACGAGGCCGATCGCGGCCGAAAGCAAATGCGTCGAGGGAAGCGAGCGGACGATCTCGAAAAAATTCTGAAGAACAATCTCGTGTTGTTCGATCGAAAAACCAAACAGCGCGGGGATCTGGGTAGCGGCAATTATGATCGCGGCCGCGGTTGTAAATCCGCCGATCACGCTATGCGAGACAAAGTTCATCAGGAACCCGAGCCTGAAGACTCCCATCAAAATCTGAAAAATGCCCACCATCAAAGCGAGTATTATCGCGAGGGTGACAAATTCCGCGCTCTCGGGCTTGGCCAGAGGGATAAGTGCGGTCAGGACCAGAAACGAGACAACCGCCGCGGGACCGGTGGAAAGATGCCGGCTGCTTCCCCATAAAGCCGCCGCCGCGGTACCCAAAAAGGCCGCGTAGAGTCCGTGTACGGGTGGCATACCGGCAAGCGACGCGTAAGCCATGACTTGCGGGATGAGGACAATTACAACGGTAAGCCCGGCCAGAAAGTCTTTGCTCAGGTCTTTTGTCGAATAGCCCTTCAGCCAAGCCAGGAATGGGAAAATGGTTTCTATCCGGCGTTTGCTCATATAGTCGGAATGAGGATATGGAGGCGCTATTGAATGTTGATGTTCTTCTGAATAATGAACTGCTTCTTAAAGCCCTTGATGTCTTTGAGCATTGTCAGCTTGTCTTCGAGACCGGATTTCTTCATTATCTCGCGAACCTGTTCTTTCCGGTACATCGTAAAGATCCGAATATTTTTGGCATCGAGTTCATCAAACAGTTCGCCAAGCACTTCACACGCGCTGACATCCACGTAGTTAACGCCGGAAAAATTGATGCAGACCGATTCCAGAGCCGGGCCTTTTTCATTAACGAGAGTTTCGATCTGTTCCACTATATTGTGAGCGTTCGCAAAAAACACGGACATATCGATTCTGAGAAGCAGGAGATTTGGAAAGTCTTTTATCTTATTCGTGTCATTCAGACGCCTGAATCTTTCCTCTTCGAAGTAAAAGACGAGCGCGTATACCTTGGCCGCGATCGTTTTTCTCAAGAAGAGTATCAGGGATACTAAAATACCGATGAAAATCGCATAGTCGGGCTGCGAGATAAACGCAAAGATGAATGTGATCGTGATCACGATCCCGTCCGTGCCAGAAAGTCTGAAGGTCTCCCGGAACTTGCTGAATTCGATGAGATCGACGAGCGCGGCGATTACGATCGCGCTGAGAATTGCGCGCGGCAGATAGTACAGCATCGGGGTAAAGAAAAGAATCGTTATGAGCACTATCAAGGATACAAAGACAGATGAGATCTCGGTTGCCGCACCTGCCGTAAAATTTACGGCGGTCCGCGAAAACGAACCGGCAATCGGATAGCCGCGGAAAAAACTCGAGACGAGATTTCCAAGTCCCTGCCCGATGAGCTCCTGGTTTACATCGGTTTTCTCTTTCGTTTTCGCCGAGATCGATTTCGAAATCGCATAGGCCTCAAGAAAACCCACGATTGAAATTATCAAAGCGCTTGGAAAGAGCGCGATCAAATGTCCGGCTTGGACACTAGGTAAGCTTGGAAGGCTAAGGCTTGCGTTGATATCGCCGATCAACTTAACGCCCTGTTGCTCGAAATCAAGAAAATACGCGATTGTGACTCCCAGGCTCATAACGATAAGCGCCGCGGGAAACGCCTTCGAAATATACCTCTTGGCGAGGATGATCGACGCCACACTGATCAGGCCGATCGACAAGGTCAGGAAGTGTGTTTCCGGAATCGCATACAGAATCTCATAGATGTCGAGTATTACGATCTCATGTTTTGTGACCGAAAAACCAAATAGCCCGGGCACCTGGGTGGTTGCGATGATCACCGCAGCGGCGGTCGTAAAACCCGCGATCACGCTGTGGGAGATGAAGTTCATGATAAAACCGAGCTTGAACACTCCCATCGCGAGTTGGATGATCCCGATCAGCAGTGCAAGCGCAACTGCCAGGAAGACATACTCCGGGCTTTCAGGTTTTGCGAGCGGTACAAGGGCTGTCAGGACAAGAAAGGAAACCAGCGCTACGGGACCCGTCGAGAGCTGGCTGTTGCTGCCCCAAAGGGCTGCGACCGCGGTCCCCAGGAATGCGGCGTAGAGGCCATGAACGGGTGGCAGGCCCGCCAATATTGCGTACGCCATCACCTGAGGTATCAATACGACCGAAACCGTGAGGCCCGCCGCAAAGTCCTTTGACAAGGTAGCGAAGCTATAGTTCTTCAGCCTGTGAATAAACGGAAAGAAGGTCGCCAGGCGATTGTTTTGGTTGAGATCCATTATTTGTGAGCAGGAGACGAAAGCCCACGAACAGAATATTCAATCAAAAACCAATGTCAATAAGTGACAGGTTGCTTCGTATATTTCAGGGTCGGCGGAAGCGCGCGGACCGGCAACATTGATTACATTGACCGTGTTGCGTTCGATCCAGCTCTTCAGAATTCTACTCGCGGTCTCAAAATCATTCGCGAGAAGATCGAGATGCAGGCACGGGCATTCTGCCGCAAAGGCGATTCTCTTTGTGAGCAATGAACCTCCCGAGAGTTCGCCATGAGAAATTATCAGCGTGGCATCCGAATCTTCGACGTTCTTTCGTGTTCTTTCGGGATATGCGGAGGTTATAGTCTCGCGAAGTTTTGAGTATCGGAGCGGTATCGGCCCGTCTTCTGCTCGCCTTCCCTTTGGAATCCACCCGCCATATTCAATACCATGTGCGATCGCGAAATCGAGGGCAGCGCGATCGGCGCCTGTTTGTCCGCCGGAGACTATTTTCATCTGTCAGTTATCACCGGTCAATCATCAAATAAATTATCCTAGATCAATCTGCGATCCTAACCTGGATCTGCTTGGATGAAGCAAACAATCTTATTGGTAGTTGGTAATTGGTGATTAGCGTCGATCAATTGGATAGGTTCGATGCGGCGTCAATCTCAATCTTTTCTTCCGGCACCTCGACCAGGATCCGCGCCTTCCTGTTTTTGACCGAATCAACGATCTTGCCGGCCGAACCTAGTTCGATCCGCGATGACAAAACCCGCGAGACGCGCTGCGGGAGGATCTTTGGTGCTAAGTTGGCAATTGAAGATGCAAGGGGAATGATATCGCCGCCGCCCTTCCAGTGTTCGCGAACGATCTCTTCATCCGTGTAATTGAGCAGACGCAAAAGGGTAAGAGAAATCAAATAAAGATCGTCGATCTGTCCGATAAAAGGAAAAATATCGGGAATCAGGTCAAGTGGCGAAATAGCGTAAACGATCGCGGCCGCAAAAAGGGCTTTCTCTGTGACCGGAACACGCGCATCCATCAACAGTCCTCCGCAAAGCCTGACCATATTCGGAAGAAACATCATAAAGTTCTTCATACGGCCTTTCGCCGCCTTCTTCTCTCTTCTTTTCTTAACAATCTGTTTTTTCATTTGTTGTTTTTCATTTATGATCTAGTCGCAATACCATTTATCTCGACGGCGCCCTTTTGATGCGACTTTCCGGATTCGGGTTCTTTCAATTCGGCCTTCGAACATATGATGCCTGATGGAAAAGCACAGCGTTGTTTGCGCGTTGGTAAATGATAAATGATAACCGGCAAATGTAAAGACATATGATTCTCCAAAACATAAGGGAACGGGCGGCGATCTACAAAAAACACATTGTGCTGCCCGAGGGTGAAGATCCACGCAGTATCGAAGCGGCCGGTATCTGTGCGGCCGAAAAGATCGCGAGGATCACGCTGCTGGGGCGCGATGAACTCATAAAGAAGACCGCATCCGAAATGGGTTTCAATCTGAACGGCGTCGATATCGTCAACCACAGGAGGTCGCATGACTTTCCGCAATTCGTGCGGCTGTATCACCAGCTGCGAAAAGCAAAAGGCGTCACGCTTGAAGAGGCCGAGCGAATTGTCAGAGACGATTCGCTGTATTACGGAGCGTTAATGGTAAATCTGGGCCTTGCTGACGGCTCGGTAGCTGGTGCCGATAAACCAACGGCGACAGTCGCCAGGGCGGCGCTTCACTGTGTCGGGGCCCGGGAGGGATTCAAGACCGTTTCATCTTTTTTTCTAATGGTCGTTCCGGACAAGAGCTTCGGTTATGAAGGTACGATGATCTATGCGGATTGCGGCGTTGTAATTGACCCAACCGTTTCGCAGCTCGCTGAAATCGCGATAGAGTCGGCAGAATCCTTTAAAACGTTGGTTGGCGAGGAGCCGCGCGTCGCAATGCTTTCTCTATCCACAAAGGGCAGCGCGAAGCATGCGATCGTTGAAAAGGTCATCGAGGCAACTGAGACGATAAAGGTCAGAAGGCCGGATCTCGTAGTTGACGGCGAACTTCAGGCGGATGCAGCACTCGTTCCGGCGGTAGCCGAGTCCAAGGCACCGGACTCGAGCGTTGCGGGCAAAGCGAACGTCCTGATCTTTCCCGATTTGAACGCCGGAAACATCGCCTACAAATTGACCGAGAGGTTGACCGGCGGAACCGCGATCGGTCCGATCTTGCAAGGCCTCGCGAAACCCTGCAACGATTTGTCGAGGGGCTGCAAGGCGGAGGATATTGTAGATGCCGTGGCGATCACAGCCGTCCAGGCCGCGGCATGCGAATGAGGTGTTATCTGAAATGTTTTTGAGATTTTTTTGTTTTTGCCTGTTCCTGCCTCTTTCAAATGTCCTTTACGCACAGGACAAACCCGCAGAAACCAAACCTCCGGAAAAAATCAATAAAAGGCCATTGGCTGATCCGGCACCCTCTCCCGAACCCTTCGACAATAGTACTGTCAACGAATTGACCAAATGTGTGGTTCTACAGACGGCAAAAGGCGATATTGAGATCGAGATGTTCCCGTTCATAGCGCCAAATACCGTCAGAAATTTCCTAAACCTCTCGGCGATCGGTGCGTTCGAAAATACGACCTTTAGCCGTGTCGTGCCCGATTTCGTGATCCAGGGCGGGAACCTGTATACGAACAAGAACATCACCTACGAAATGTCGGTCCGTGCGCACAAGAAGCTTTCCGACGAACCCAATCAGATCAAACACGAGCGAGGGATCGTTTCGATGGCGAAGGGCGACGAGCCCAATTCCGCCTCGACCAGTTTCTTTATTCTCTTACGGACCGCGAGTTCCCTCGACAATAATTTTGCGGCATTTGGAAAGGTCGTAAAGGGCATGGATGTTGTCGATCTGATCAATAAAATGCCGGTTGATGATGAAACGCCGAAAGAACCGGTTGTCATTTCGAAAGTGTTGATCAGGACGTGTGACAAAATTCCGCCCGAAGAATTAGCAAAGGAGAACACTCCGGCGGCGGCTGTCAAGGTAAACAATCTGCCGAGATTCGGTCTGCGGGGCCGGGTGAAGAGCGTTCGGGAGTCGACGTTTGAATTAAAGGGAAAAAAGAAAGACTGGCGCGAAGAGGATCGAGTCCTCAAGAGCACGATTCATACGGAGTTTGGGGACATTGGTGATTTCCTCAAAAGTACGTATTTCAACCCGGATGGTTCGGTCGATCTTGTAAACGTCAATGAGCCATCGACGTTGGGGTCAGCAGTTGGTTCGACGGCCAAGGATATTATGAAAGACCGGGAGGGCAATATAGTCTCTCAGGCGGAGCTCACCAGAACCGCTGAAGATACCTTTACTTATGAGTTTGCTGATCGGCAAATCAAACCTAAGGTTCGCGGCACTATTAAGACGAATGAATTTGGCAGACCTCTTGAAGATACCAGACAAGAATTTGACGAGAGTGGCAAACTCACATTAACTCTAACCACCACAACTACTTACGATGCTTATGGATTCATGACAAGCCGTATCCAGGTCGACGGGAGCGGCAAAAAGGTCTTTTACAATCGATACGAGTATCCGGAGCTGGATGACCGTGCGAATTGGACCGTACGGCTTGTATTCGATGCGGAGGATTCGGAAAAGCCGGTCCAGATTGTGAAGCGGGTTTTTGAGTATTACGAAGAGAAGTAGCTGAGCGGAACACGGGTTAAGAGTCGACCTTATTTCTATGGGGCCGTTTGAAATGTCGATTTAAATTGCCCCAAGCTTTAGCTCGGGGATACGAATGCCCTAAACCTCAAAAGGGGCTTAAGCCCCCCCCCCACTTTTTGTTGACTCTAAGCCACCGCGCTTAAGCGCGGTGCAATTTAAATGAGGACGAACGTCCTTCCGTCAAACCACTTGCTTATTTTCTAAGGGTCGCCATTTGGCAATATGGTCTGTACCATAGAGTCTAATTTTGAGTTTCCAACTCCCGTGGGAACAAACACACATCCCGGCCTTTCGCCAAAAACATTCCCAGTCACATTCCGTTCGTTATCGAGTCCCCCAACGGTCCACCAACTACCGTTCCATTTAAACATGCCACGGTGATCCATCGTCGCAACTGGCTTGTCTTCGTAGGCGACCCATTTGTCCTTGTTGAAGTCCCATCCAAAAACATGTTTTTTTGCGACTGCGGGAGTACCGTCATAACCGATGCCATCGTAGTTGTAGGCTGTCGGGGTGCCGCCCATAAAGAGCACCAAGTTACGCTCGGCGTCGCCGGCGCCGGCCATGCGGTAATGCCCGCGGCCCGGCAGTTGCGGAAGGCGTTTGTACTCGATCTGCGTGGGGTCAAGCGGATCGATCGTCCCCATCCAACCCTCATTGACCGTGTCGAAGATGCGTTTTCCTTCTTTCCGCGCCACAACCGCGACGCCGTCAGCAATAACAAAACGATTTCCAACGATGCCGCCGGCATGACCAAAGACCTTTGTCCCCGGATACTCGGTTGCCTCAAACCACCGATTCTTTTCTGTATCAAATACCTGGACGAGGCTCACATTGCCATCGTCGTGCCAGCCGGAGACGAGGTAAATGTATCGGTTCTTGTAGACAAATGTAACCATATCGTCAACGGGCGTCGGCATATCCTTCATTCGTTTGTATTTCATCCTTTTCGGATCGAATCGAAATACCTCCGGAGTCGATTTTTCGCTGCCGTCCTCCGCAACCGTATAACCTCCAAAGATATAGACTTTGCCGTTCACTCCCTCAGCCGATGCGGCCAGACGCCCTTCCTCAACCGGCACATCCGGCAAGATCTTCCATTTCCGATCGCCTTCGACAAACATATATGCATTGCGAGATGTATTATTCCATCTTTTACCCTTTTTAAGCCCCGAAAAAGAGAAGATCCGAATGTTGCCCTTTACAGTGATCGAGGCAACCGCGTTGTTTGCGTGCGGGACCGGGAGAGGGGGAAAGCAATCGGCCCGGCCGCCGGCAGTCAGCAACAAACCGGCCGTAATAAGAACCGCCATTCGTTTGTATATCTTCATAACAAACAAAGAAAAAGGATATCTGATTCAGAAGCCTTCTGTTTCGCGACAGAGTTCTCGTCGTCAAATATCCGTTTTAGCCTGGGGTTGATAGCCCCGGAGAATTTGCGGGCTATGCCGTGGCTTCGTCAGCCTGCCCGCCTTCTTCGGTCATGCTCGCAAGCCAGTCCTGCATCTTCTTCAATCTTTCAGCACCGTTGGGTGCGTCCATGATGACCTTCTCAAGATGTTTATACATGTCCGGGCTTTCATATTGTTCACGCAAGTCAGCCAGAAACGGTTCTATCTTGGCAAAGAACAGGATGTGCTCGCCATTGCAATCGTTGAACATTTCAGCATCGATCGCACCATGATTAACAAATGAAGCGACCATATCCCAGTAAGATCCAACCATCCGCAGATAGGCCCCGACTTCAGGATCCATCATTGTCTGGCCGATGTTTTCAGCACTCGTAGGATTGAATGTAAAGATCCAGTTGCGTGCGGTACGCATTACTGCTTCTCGTCGCAGATCATAAAGTTTAATCAAAAGATCTGCGGATTTCGCCTTGCTCATAAAGAACCTCCAGAAATTTAAGTGTTGTCGAATCCTATGCCTGCCCGGCTCTCATGTCAATATTATTGGGCTCACAATCAACATACGGTTTTCGTTTAGGCGCCGTCCACGAGCAATAAGCGGACTTTTTTGCCTTCATGCACAATTGGGATGTGGCGGTGCCCGGGGACGTCTTTTTCAACAACAAAGACGTCACCTTTTTGAAGGGCTTTTTGGACTCCATCAATATCAAGAATGAACTCTCCCTCGAGAACAAATCCAGCGTGACCCGTCAAACACCAATCGGGGTGATCAATATCACCCGTTAACTCGAGCATTCTGATCGCTTTCGCTCCGATTACAATTTTCTTTTCGCGAACGCCGATAGCAGGGTCGTCCCATTCAATGTTCGCGAAGGAGGCCACTAGATTCGCCATAGATTGAGCAGTATTACATATGGCCATCCATATGTACAAGCCTTTCTTGAGGTCAAAAACCGTTCGTAATCTTTCGGTGTTTGAGCCGGGAACCCAGAATCGCATATGTAACATCCCGCAGAGGGTCTTTCGCCGTTCCCGAAATTATGTCGGCAATATTACTTTTAGCCGGAAAAAGCCTTCGAAGCGTTGCGTCGTACGTCATTTCCTGCGAACTGAGCAACGGCAGATCCCGACCGCGGGCAAATATCCAGATCCCAGAATTCAGGCTTCCTATGCGAATTCCGGAGGAAGATATCTCTTCTTTCGATTGCTTTGAAAACGCAAGCGGAAGCCCCCGACTCGCAAAGAGCACCTTCGCGTTATCGCCGACAAACTTGTTTGCGGCTTCATCGACAAAATGAAGTACCCGAGAGGTAACTCCTGGAAACCCCAATGCTGAAACCAAGGCCATGCCAGGATTTGAGTCGGCAAGATTAAAAGCTTTTTCCCACCATGAGCTCTTTCGATGCTTTACGATTTCTACCTTTAGCGAACCCGCACCGCCCGGTAGTTCGACGTATTTGTTACCAAACACCTTTCGGAAATCCGATCGGTAATCCCTCGGCTCCGCGCGGATTCCTCGTGTATTCCAAAGGTTGAGACCTGATGTAATTGCCCAGTAGAGGTTTTCACCCATTTCGCGTGAGCGATCTGTATTCTGGTCAGAACCAAAAGTGATTCGCACAGTCGCGCGCGTTTCTTCACCGACTTTTTCATCGGATCCAAGCTGGAAACTCAAGAGCCGCGTATCGAGGACGACGTCCGGATACTCCGGCGAGGTTTCGAGGGCAGGCTCGATTTCCTGAGGGGATCGCACAAAAAACCGTTCGTTTTCAGTAGGGACCAGCTGAAACACGAGGAATTGATCGCGTAAACTATCTGGAACCAAGATCTTTGGAGACGCGTAACTCGCCATAATTCCCGCTTCGTCCAGATTTTCATTCCCGAATCTGCCAAAATACACGGTTGGTTCTGCACCGGATTTTCCATATGCGACCCTGGCGCCCCGCGAACCTAAAAGCAGGCCTGCCGCGGCGGCCCCGCTTTTTTTAAAAAGTTCCCTTCTATCCATAAGCATCTCCAGTAATCCATCAGATGCTTCGACTTGGCCAAACGATATGCCCACACCGCGGATTCCCGTGTGAACCCAATGACTCGCAAGCTTCCGTGTCCCCATTGAACCGCGTTTCGACGCCGTTGGTGTGAAAGAGAATGAGTCCCGGTTGCGGTTGGAGATTGCATTTACATTCAAGCTGAACTCCGAAGGGCTTTCATGAGGGACCCGGGTTCGATCGATGGCCATGGCCCGTTGAGAGTTGAATAAAGTATTGTCTAATTCGATCCTTTGTAAGAAGATAACGGCAAATCAAGCAAGGGAGAAAAGTCATGCTGAAGATTCTCGCCGTTATTTTTGTC
>Ga0224497_10001964_pt1 | contig 12526 bp, 7 predicted proteins | sample SF_Jul11_sed_USG_4_FD_167970 | JGI IMG/M metagenome (GOLD analysis project Ga0224497, IMG submission 167970) | Sediment microbial communities from San Francisco Bay, California, United States - SF_Jul11_sed_USGS_13 | ecosystem: Environmental > Aquatic > Marine > Sediment | place: USA: California... | reverse complement strand
GGGGTGCCGTGCCAGTACGGGGCGCGCCACCGGCACCAGTCTTCGTGCGCCCGGTAGGAGTCGAAGATGAACCAGCTGCCCTTCATCTCGGTCACGCCCAAGGTGGAGGAGCCGGTGCTCGCCATCTGGTCCGGGGCCAGGGGCAGGTTCATGTGCTCGGCGGCGTTGCCGTTCAGGTCGAAGACCCCGAGGCCGCTGCGACAGGCGGGGAAGGCGCCCGCGGGGTAGGTGTTCGAGCCGCAGGCCTTCCAGTTGCCGCCATCACAGCCGGGGGACTTGCTGCTTGCCGCCGCGCAGACGCCGGCCTGGTAGGCGGGGCCGTAGCTCCAGGACTTGCCCGTCGCGTGCTTCGCGTTGTGCGCGGAGCGCATGGCGGCGACCGCGTCGTTGGCGCTGCGCCCGGCGGCGAGATCGAAGCGGTAGTCCGGTGGCGTGAGCGCGCCGGCGCAGGCGCCTTCCCACTCGTGCGCGTCGCAGAGCCGCTTGTCCATCGCCGCGCAGATTCGGGCGGCCTCGGCGGTGCGCACCCAGACGACCGGATAGGTGCAGGGCACGTCCGGGAACTCGTACTGATCGATGCAGGCCGTCGCCTCCTGCGCGGTCTCTCGCGCCGGGTCGTAGAGGGGCGCCATGTAGGGCGCGCCGCAGATCGCGTCGAAACCAGGCGTGCGATCGGGCAGGCCTGCTTCGGCGCGGCGCGCGCGACACTCGGCGGGCGTGATCGGGTGACGAGTGATCTCGCGGTTGCCCTGGCTGAGCACCGCGGACTCTTCGAAGATCGCCTCGACGGCCGCCAGCTGCTCTGCGCTCAGCCCGTGCTCGTCGCGGAGCAGCTCGAGGATCGAGGTCCGCTGCTCGGCGACGGTGCCGAGCTCCTGGCCGGGGAGCGCGATGCCGGCAAGGGCGGTGAGGAGCCCGAAGCCCAGCAGGCTCATCGTCGTCCTCCGGGAAGGAAGTCTCATCGTTTCCTCCGCGAAATGTAGAAGAAGTCGCGGTTGTCCGGATACGCGAGGAACCGGGGCACGACGGCGCCCTGGTAGGTGAGGTCGAGCACGCTCATTCCGCGGTCGAGGTGATGCACTTCGCGCTCGCCGTTCGCCTTCTGGTAGACGGCCAGATACGTGTGCTCGAGGGCGTTCATGTCGAGGAGCATGGCATAGCTGCAGCCGTACGCCTGGAAGACGCGGGCCATCGCCGAGGTGGTGACGCTCGAGAAGTAGCCGTACACGAGAAAGCGGCCGGCGGCGCCGTCCTGGAGGCAGAGCCCGGCCCGCAGGGTGCGGAACTTCCGCTCCTGCGAGCCGGACCAGTTGCCTTCGCCCCACTTCGTGACGAGCGCTCCCGGGCGGCCGGCGCCCGTGTCGGGGTCGGGCTCGAGGATCGGCACGCCGTTCTGGCGCGCGTGGCGCACCTCGCCGAGCCGGTGGTCGTCCTCCTCGCTCCAGGTCGCGAGCTCCACCGTGCCGTCGCGCCATACCAGCACGGTCGCCAGGCCGGGCTGCAGGCTGCTCAGGATGACGCCTTCCTCGACGAAGCCGTAGTGGCTGCCGCGGTGGATCTGCGCGAGCCGCCCCGTCTTGAAGGCTCCGTGGCTGCGCTTGAAGCCGCCGATGAAGGTCGCGATCACGCCGGCGGCGCGGTGAGGCGCGACCCGTCCGGTGCGGGCCAGCGGCGCCACGGTGTCGAAGCCGTCCGGCCCCGGCAGCCGGTCGTCGCGAACGCCGGGCTGGGCGCGCTCCGACCAGTCGACTCGCGGGTGGTCGGTGCCGAGCGCGAAGTCGAGGTCGAAGCGGTCGAGGTCGAACGCGACGAGGTAGGTGAGAGCCTTCGCCTCCACCTCGTCGAGAGGGCTCACCGCGGCGCCTTGCTCGCGGACCACGTCCCGGGAGACGTGGCTGGGCGAGAGACCGCCCACGTAGATCCCCGGCTCCTCCTCGATGCCGTACCAGCGGCCGACGAGGAGGCGGCCCTCCGCGTCGTCGCTCTTCACCTTCAGGCCGAGGTCCGTGGGCACGAAGAGGCTGGCCTGGGCCTCGGGGGCGAGGCGCGGCGGCGCGGGCGCCCCCGGCGGCCGATCGTGCTCGGCCGCGGCCTCGGCGTCGCGCTCCACCTCCGCGGTGCGCAGGAAGGCGTCCTGCATCAGCTCCTCTTTGACGAAGTTGACGACCTGATCGCCGGCGGGAACGCGATCGCGCAGGAAGTCCGTCACCCATTCCTTCGAGGTGCGGTGGCCGCTCACGGTGTTGCGCACGTAGAGCGCGCCGTTGCAGAGCCGCGAGTAGGCCGACTCGTCTTCCGCGGCCGCGGCCAGCGGGCTGGAATCGGCGCCCCAGAGCGCGCACGCGGTCCGGCGGCCGTCGGCGTCGAGGACGACGCCTTCCTGGGACAGCTCGAGGCGCGTGCCGCGGTCCCGCGGCTGGAGATGGAACTCGGCGCGCGGCAGGCCGAGCGCCGCGTGCGTGCCGTCCTCGATGCGCAGCAGATGCCAGGCGCCGAGGCGCGGCGCCAGATCGATCAGGCTGACCCGGACGCGATGCCCGTCGGCGGCCGGGACGACCGCCGTCCGCGTCACGGCCGCCGTCTGGAGGGCCAGGACGCTGCGCGGCGCGGTCGCCAGCGGCGCGGGGACGAAGTCCGGCGGCGGGGGCTCGGGCTCCGGGATCGGAGGCGCCGCCAACTTCTCGTCCGCGTCGCCAGCCGTGGAGGGAGCAGCGGCCGGGACCGGGCTCGACAGGGCCGGAAGTTCGGCAGCTTCGCCGTCCTGGCCGGCCGTCCCGAGGGTCGGGCGCGAGCAGGCGGGGAGAAGCAGGCAAGTTGTCAGCGCGAGCCGAGCGAGGCTCGGGACCGGGGCGATCAGGGGAAGCCGTTGGACGAAGCTCACGATGGCAGTCTAGCGTGAGCTGCTGCCCGACCGCGGGAAGGCCGTGGCCGGGCAGCCGTCCGGATTGGCCGGTCAGAACCGATGGCCAATGCCGGCGAGCGTCATCGGGAATCGACCTCGAACTGGAAGCCGCGACTCGCGGCGTCGCCCGGGTCGATCCCGGTGTCGCCCAGGCGGGGCCGTTCTCAGAAGGACCAGAACCAGGGAATCAGACCGGTCGCCAGGATCCAGAGCAACAGGTTGAGCGGCAGTCCGAAACGGGTGTAGTCGAGGAACTTGTAGCCGCCCGGACCATAGACCATGAGGTTGGTCTGGTAGCCCATCGGCGTGACGAAGGCAGCCGAGGCGGCGAAGCAGACGGCGATCACGAAAGGTCGCGGGCTGACGGCGAGGGCCGACCCGAGACTCAAGGCCACCGGCACCAGGATCACGGCGGCCGCGCTGTTGGACAGCACCTCGGTCAAGAGCGACGTCGCGAGGTAGAGGAGGCCGAGGACGACGTAGGGGGTGGCCTCCGGCGGCAGGAGGGCGCCCGCCGAGATGAGACCCGAGGCCAGGAGGTCGGCGACGCCGGTCGCCACGAGGGCGTGGCCGACCGGAATGAAGGCCGCGATGAGGAACAGGACAGTCCAGTTGATGGAGCGATAGGCCTGTTGGGGCGTCAGGACCCGGAAAATCAGCAAGCTGATGGCCGCGATGGGAGCCCCCACGCCGATCGCCACCAGGTCCGCGGCCGCGAGGGCGATCACCAGGGGAAGGAGCACGAAGACCAGCCACCAGAAGCGGTCGCGTCGCAAGGTGGCGTCGACCTCCGAGACGATGATGAGGTCGTCCGAGCGTCGCAGCTCCTCGAGGCGCTCTTCGGGCACGAGCATCAGGAGCGAGTCGGAGGCATGCAACTGGATGCGACCGATCTTCGAGTGCAGGCTGGAGCCCAACCGCCGGATGGCGAGCACGAAGCCGCCGAACTGGTGGCGGAAGTCGGTCTGCTGCAGGGATCGGCCGACCATCGCGCTCTTGGGAGCGACGATGCCCTCCACCATGGTCAGGCCGCCGGCATTGAGCTCCTTGTCGGTCAGCTTGATGTCCGGCAGCAGGGCCAGACCCTGCTCACGCCTCAGGCGCATGAGGTCTTCGACGCCGCCTTCGAGCAGCAGGTGGTCCGACGCTCGGAGCTCCATCTTCTCGATGCCTTCGACGTGGCGCTCGCCGTCGCGCAAGAGCTCGAAGATCAGGATGCCGTATCGCTCATTGACCCTTGTCTGCTGCAAAGTCTTGCCGACCAGCTTCGATGCGGCGTCGACGCGGACCTCGGTCAGGTACGGGCCGACGCCGTACTTGCGGGTCAGCGAAGAGGAGGTTCCGGTGTCGGGCAGCCGCCGGGACGAGAAGAAGAGCACGTAGGCGAGTCCGGCGACGAGAAAGACCGCGCCTGGTCTGGTGAGCTCGAACATTCCGAGCGGGGGCTGGCCGGCCTCGACGAGGAGGGAGCCGACGAGGACGTTGGTCGAGGTTCCAATCAGCGTCAGGGTGCCGCCGAGGATGGCCGCGTAGGACAGCGGCAGAAGCACCTTGCTCGGGCTCAACCCCAGGCGACGGCAAAGCGTCACGGCCACGGGAATGAACATCGCGACCACGGCGGTGTTGTTGAGGAAGCCCGAAGTCAGGCTCGCGACGACGAGGAGGCCGGCGACGGCGAGTCCCTTGCGCGTCGCGAGTCCCCGGCCGAGCGAGTCCGAGACCAGCTCCAGAAGGCCCGTGCGGGTCAGCGCCTCGGCGAGGACGAACAGGGCGCCGATGGTGATGACGGCGGCGCTGCTGAACCCGGTGAAGGCGTCCTCCGGGGGCACCAGGCCGACCGTGACCAGGGCCGCGAGGAGGCCCAGCGCCGTGACCTCGATGGGGAAGGTCTCGCGGAAGAACGCGACGAAGGCGGCGACGAGAAGCGCCAGCAGCATCCCGGCTTCGAAGGTCATTCGGGGGCCTCGCGAGGAGTCTACGCCAGGCTCGACTCCGGGCGACCGCGCTGACCGCTAGCGACCGATCAGCCCGCCGTAGCGCAGCTTCTCGCCCGTCTCCCAGGGCCGGTAGTCGTTGCAGAAGTCGATGCGCTCACCCAGCGGCGGGTGGGAAGCGCGCCAGAGCTTGTAGAGGGGACCGGGGCGCGGGTTGCCGAGGTTCTCTTGCTGGAGGCGGACGAAGGCTCCGGCCGCGGCGCGGTTGTCCTGCTGGAGCTCCAGGCCGAAGCGGTCGGCCTCGTGCTCCTGGTGACGGCTGAAGAGAAGCGCCGCCGGCGTGAGCAGGAAGATGTAGAGCCCGAGCAACAGCACCGCCAGCGGCAGCGAGGCGAAGTCGTGGAGCTCGCGGAAGCCGAAGCGGTGGCCCCAGCGGCTCACGAACCACTGGGCGGTGCGATAGATCAGGTAGAGCGCGGCGAGAATCATCAGGGAGACGAACGCGATGCTCTTGGCGACGTGGCCCAGCACGTAGTGCCCCATCTCGTGCCCCATGACGAAGAGCAGCTGCTCCCGGTCCAGCTTGGCGATGATCGTGTCCCACAGCACGATGCGCTTCGTGTCGGCGAAGCCCGTGACGTAGGCGTTGACCGCGTTGGTGTCGACGCTCTTGTCGACCTCGAACACTCTGCTGTTCTCGATTCCCACGCGCTCGGCCGTCGCGAGGATCGACGCCTCCAGCTGCTTGTCCTTCATGGGCCCGAAGTCGTTGAAGAGGGGGGCGATCCAGATCGGCGCGATCAGCATGCCCAGCACGATGAACGGGACGAGCGCAAGCCCGGTGTAGAGCCACCAGCGGCGCGGGCTCTTCTCGACGAGCAGGTAGGGGATCCAGAGGAAGAGGATGCTGCCGAGGATCCCCAGGCCGAGGCCCTTCAGCGAGTCGCCGAGCCACTTGCCGAAGCTCTGGTTCGAAAGCTCGTAGGCGTGCTGGCGCACGAACCCGGCGTAGTAGGCGAGCGGCAGGTTGACGAGGTAGTCGGCGAGCGTGTAGAGCACGATGAAGATCGCGAGGATGAAGAACCAGCGGCGGCCCCATCTCGTGGCCAGGTCGCGCAACCGGGATGCGAAGCCGGTGAACAGGAACAGCGCGGGCACCAGGAAGCCGGCAAGCGTCTGCGCCCACCAGAGCACGGTTCCGCTCCGGTAGTAGCGCATCGCCTGCTCGGTCGGCTCGGGGACGGGGACGCGGTCGCCCCGGGCGGCGGCCGCCGGCGCGGCTTCCTGGCCCGCGCTCGCGGCGGCCGGCTGCGCGCGCGTCGCGCTGGACACGAAGGCCAACAGCAGCAGGATGCCCAGTGCTCCTCGGATCGTCATGGCGGCGCCTCGGGACCGGCGGCCGGCGAAGAGACACCCCGGCACCCGCTGGCCTCGCCCGACCATACCCCAGCGGGTGCCGGGGTGTCTCTTCGCCTCGTGGGGTGGGCGGGGGGGAGAATCGCCGGCGGGCGGTCGGAGCGGACGGCGGGCTCGGCTAGTCGAGCAGGCCGTTGGCCCGCAGCCAGGCCTCGTTGATCTTCGACAGGTAGCGCTCGCCGGAGTCCGGGAAGAGGGTGACGACGAATTGGTCCGCGCCCAGCGCCGCCGCGACCTGCCGGGCGCCGGCCGCGGCCGCGCCGCCGGAGGAGCCGGTGAAGATCGCCTCCGTCCGGGCGAGCTCGCGCACGGCGTCGTAGGCCGTCCGGTCGTCGACCGTGATGACCTCGTCGATGTACTCGAACCAGATGCTCTCCGGCATCAGGTCCTCGCCGATGCCGTCGATCAGGTACTGGTGGATCTCGTCCTCGGGCGGCAGCTCGCCGTGCTGCTTGTAGTAGGCGTAGACGCTGCCGACGGGGTCGACCCCGATCACCCGGACCTCGGGGTTGCGGTCCTTGAGGTACTTGCCCGCGCCGCTGATCGTGCCGCCGGTGCCGATTCCCGCCACCCAGTGGGTGACTCGGCCGTCGGTCTGGCGCCAGATCTCCGGTCCCGTGGTGTCGTAATGGGCCTGGGGATTGGCCTGGTTGTAGTACTGGTAGGGCAGGAAGGCGCCCTCCTCGTCGCGGATCCGCTCGGCCGTCTTGTAGTACGAGCGGGGGTCGTCGGCCGGCACTCCCGTGGGGCAGACGTGGACCTTGGCGCCGTAGGCCTCGAGCAGCGCGACCTTCTCGGGCGGGATCTTGTCGGCGGCGGTGCAGACCAGCTTGTAGCCCTTGAGGATGGCCGCGATCGCCAGCCCGACGCCGGTGTTGCCGGACGTCGGCTCGACGATCGTCATGCCGGGTTTGAGCTCGCCGGAGCGCTCGCCGGCCTCGATCATCGCGATGCCGATGCGGTCCTTGACGCTCGAGCCCGGATTGAAGGACTCCAGCTTGACGGCGAGGGGGGCGCCGGTCGGCGAGTAGCGGCCGAGGCGGACGAGGGGCGTGTTGCCCAGGGTCTCGAGGAGGTTGTCGTAGAGTTCCATCGCGGCCTGGAGGATGTCGTGAGCGCCCGCCGGCCGGCGGGCAGCCAGAATCTAGCATAGCGGCGGGGAGGCCCCGGACGTCCCCGCGGCGGGGGACGGATGCGATTCGCGGGTCATCTCAGAACGGTGGGGGAGCTCGTCAGGCGCCAGCTGCTGGCCCCTCCGGCGCCGCCCTCGCGGGAGTGGAACGGCCCCGTGCGCGACCCCCTGGCCGGCGACGTCCGGCTCAGCGGCCGCCTTTCGGGGCGCCTCCCCGGGGAGTGCGGCGGCCCCCTCGTGCTGGCGGTCCACGGCCTCGGAGGGTCCGCCGACAGCCGCTATCTATGGGAGCTGGCGGCGGCGGCCGGCCGGCGCGACTGGGCGATCCTGCGCCTCAACCTGCGGGGCGCGGACCGCCGCGGCGGGGACTTCCATCACGGCGGCCTGACGGCCGATCTCCATGCCGCCCTCGCGAGTCCGGCGCTCGCCGGTTACGGCCCGATCGCCGCCGTGGGGTTCTCGCTCGGCGGTCACACGGTGCTGCGCCTGGCCTGCGAGGGGGCGGATTCCCGCCTGCGGGCGGTCGCCGCCGTCTGCCCGCCCCTCGACCTGGCGGCCGGCCAGCAGGCCATCGATCGCCCGGGCGCCTGGATCTACCGCCGTTACGTCCTGCGCCACCTCAAGCAGATCTACCGCGCGGTGGCGGCCCGCCCCGCCGTGCCGCTGCCGCTGCCCGTGACCGCGGCCGAGCGCATCGCGACGCTGTGGGACTGGGACGAGGCGGTGGTCGCGCCGCGGTACGGCTTCGCGGGGGCGGCGGATTACTACGCCCGGGCCAGCGTGGCGCCGCGGCTGGCCGCGCTGCGGGTGCCGGCTCTCGTCGTGGCCACCCAGGGCGATCCGATGGTCCCCGCCGCCACCCTGCGGCCGTGGCTCGAGCTGGCGCCGGACGCCATGACCGTGCGCTGGGTCGAGCGCGGTGGGCACGTCGCGTTCCCCCGCCGCCTGAGCCTCGGCTACGGGCCCGAGCGGGGCCTCGCGGGGCAGCTCCTGGCGTGGTGCGGGGCCGCGATCGGGTAGAATGGCGATCCGTAAAGATCCCATGGCGATTCCGAACAACGAGTCCTGGCGCTACGCGGCGCCCAACGCGGTGACCGCCGCCAACATCGCGGCCGGCTTCGGGTCGATCTGCGCCGCCGCCAACGGGCGTTTCGAGGCGGCCGTCTACCTGCTCGTGCTGGCGGTGCTGCTGGACATGGCCGACGGGCGCGTGGCGCGGCGCTTCAACGCCACGAGCGAGCTCGGCCAGCAGCTCGACAGCTTCAGCGACGCCATCAGCTTCTGCGCCGCCCCGGCCTTTCTCGTCCAGCGGGCGCTCCTGACGGAGCTCGAGGGCATCGGCGTGGCCGTCAGCATCACCTACGTCCTGGCCGGCGTCTTCCGCCTGGCCCGCTTCAACCTCGAGAGCGACGCCCACGGCAAGGCCGCGAAGACCTGCGGCGTGCCGACCCCCATCGCCGCGGGCTACCTGATGGCCCTGGCGCTCATGCGCACGCAGATCTCACCGCAGGCCGCGGCGCTGGTCGTGCTGTTCTTCGCCGGGCTCATGATCTCGCGGATCCCGCTGCCCGAGACCAACGCCCGCGGCGTCCTGGGCTTCGCGTTCTTCATCGGCTTCTGGAACTACATGGCGGTCGTCTTCCGGCCGAACTGGTACACCGTCGGCTGGTGGAACGTCTGGAACGTCGTCATCCTCCTCATCGCCCGCGCCCAGGAGCGCAAGCTGCGCGCCGAAGTCGAGGCCTGATCCCGCGCCGTCACGTCGAAGACGTGCGGCGCAATAGGCCACCGGGCAAAGGCAAAAAGACTTCTGGGTAAAGAAACAGACTGGATCTGTCGCCCCGCCGAACACGCCCAAGAGGCGCGGGGCAAGGGAGTCTGGGCGAGCGAGGGACCTCGGGTACGCATCCGGAGTTCGGCTTGCCGCGCCCGGGAGCCGCTTCCGCGGCGATGGTGCCTGCGACGGCGAGGCCGGGAGAAGCCGGGCCTCCCGTTTCCAGGGACACCCTTGGGAGCCTCCCTCCCTACCTGAAGTCCTTTGTCTTTTGTTGCTCGAACGTTGATTCTGCCCGCCGCCGCGCTCGTGCCGGGCTCGCGATCGAGGATCGGCTCGCGAAGGCGGGTACACTGCCCCTCATGTCGAGCGCCTCCCACGATCATCCGCCCAACCGTCTGGCGGGCGAGAGCAGCCCGTACCTCCTCTTGCATCGCCACAACCCGGTGGACTGGTATCCCTGGGGTCCGGAGGCTCTGGAGCGGGCGAAGGCCGAGGATCGGCCGATCTTCCTCTCGGTCGGCTATTCGACCTGCTACTGGTGCCACGTGATGGAGCGGGAGTCGTTCTCGGATCCGGAGACGGCGGCGTTGATGAACGAGAGCTTCGTCAACATCAAGGTCGATCGGGAGGAGCGTCCCGACCTCGACGAGATCTACATGACGGCGACCCAGGTGCTCGCCGGGCAGGGGGGGTGGCCCAACTCGGTGTTCCTCACCCCGGATCTCGCCCCCTACTTCGCCGGGACCTACTTCCCGCCCGCCGACGCCCACGGCCGCCCCGGGTTCCGGACGGTCCTGCGGACGATGCGGGACGCCTGGCACGAGCGCCGGGCGGACGTGGCGGAGCAGGCCGCAAGCGTCGTCGGCGCCATCCGCCACTACCTCGAGGAGCGCTCGGGCTCCGCCGCGGCGCCGCCGGGGCCGGAAGCGGCGGCGAGGACCCTGCGCGACCTCGGGCAGCGCTTCGACGCCCGCTGGGGCGGCTTCGGCGGCGCGCCGAAGTTCCCGTCCCCGTCCAACCTCCTGCTGCTGCTCGAGCTGGCCGACGACCACCCGCCGGCCGCCGACATGCTGGCGACGACCCTCGACCGCATGGCTCGCGGCGGCATCTACGACCAGCTCGGCGGCGGCTTCCACCGCTACGCCACGGACCGCGAGTGGAAGGTGCCCCACTTCGAGAAGATGCTCTACGACAACGCCTGGCTGCTCGAGGTGTACGCCCGCCAGGCGGGGCGCACGGGAGATCCGCAGGCCGCTCGCGTCGTGCGCGAGACGGCGGAGTTCGTCCGCCGCGAGCTCAGCGGGCCGGAGGGCGAGCTGTGGAGCGCGCTCGACGCCGAGACCGACGGCCGCGAGGGCAGCTTCTACGTCTGGACCCGGGAGGAGCTGACGGCGGCGCTGGGCGAGGAGGACGCGACCTTCCTCGCGCCGCTCTACGGCTTCGACGCCGCGCCCTCTTTCGAGGGCAGCCACTACGTCCTCCACCTGCCGGCGACGCTCGAGGACCAGGCCGTGCGCCGCCGGACGACGGCCGCCGGGCTCCTCGAGCAGATGGCGCCGCTGCGCGCGCGGCTCCTGGCGGCCCGCGCCGAGCGCCCGCCCCTGGCCACCGACGACAAGGTGCTGGCCGACTGGAACGGCATGGCGATCGGCGGCCTGGCCGTCGCCGGCCGGATCCTCGGCGACCCGGCGCTCGTGGAGAGAGCCGCCGCCGCGGCCCGTTTCGTGCTCGCCAGGATGCGGGCGCCGGACGGGACCCTGCTGCACGCCTGGCGGGCCGGCCGCGGAACGGTAGCCGCTCTCCTGGGCGACTACGCCTGCCTGGCCCGCGGCCTTCTCGCCCTCCACGAGGCGACGGCGGACCGCTCGTGGCTCGACGCCGCGATCGTCCTCACGGAAGAGCAGATCGCGCGCCTCGCGGATGGCGCGGGCGGCGGCTTCTGGGTGGCGGCGGAGAGCCCGGACGTCCTCGTGCGCAGCAAGGAGGTCTTCGACGGCGCCGTCCCCGGGGCGAACTCCCTGGCGCTCCTCAATCTCATCCGGCTCGCCGAGCTCACCGGCGAGGCACGCTGGCACGACCTCGCCGCCGCCGGGCTGAGGGCCTTCGGCGCCATCGCCGAGAAGAGCCCCAGCGCCGCCCCGACCCTCGCCGTCGCCGCCACGAGGTTCCACCGGCTCGCGGGCGGCACGAGCGGCGCCGGCGGCGAGAAGGGCGACCCGGAGCAGGTCGTCCTGGCGACCCTCCAGGCCGACCTCGACGACGCGGGCGACGGCGAGGTCACCGTGCGGCTCGACGTCGCCGCGGGTTGGCACGTCTACGCCGCCGAGCCGGGAGACGAGAGCCTGATTGGCACCCGGGTCGAGGCGACGGGAGTCGACCGGATGGAGCTCGACATGCCGCCCGGCACGGCCTGGCAGCCCGATCCCCGGCAGCCGCCGATCCGCGTCTACCAGGGAACGCTCGAGCTGCCGGGCCGGGTCTTCGCCGCTCGCGAGGATGCGAGCGTCGAGATCCACTTCCAAGCCTGCGACGACAGGCGCTGCCTGGCGCCGGCGACGATCCGGCTGGCGTTGCGGTAGATCTAGCCACCGGCCGCAGCGCAGTCAGAGGCCGGTGCGTGGGCCGGACAGGGCTCTTGCACGCGTGGCGGGAGGAGCGGAGACGAGGTATAGTCGTCGTCTGGAGCAGAGGTTCATAAAGTGCCTGAGACAAAGACTTTTTCGATCCGTTCGCTGGCCCTCTTCGGGCTGCTGGCGGTAGCCGGCGGCGCGGTGGCGGTCGTGGGGCAGGAAGAAGGCGCCGGCGAGCAGGAAGCGGCAGCTTCGTCCGCGGCGCGGAGCGGGCCGGTCTACCGCATCGTCGTCGATTCGATCATCCACAAGGGCACCGCGGAGTTCGTCGGCGAGGCGCTGCGTCAGGCCGACGAGGCCGAGGCCGCGGCCTTCGTGCTCGAGCTCTCGACGCCGGGCGGCATGCTCGATCAGACGCGCGAGATCTCGACCGAGATGTTGAACGCCGAGACCCCGGTCATCGTCTACGTGTCGCCCAAGGGCGCCCAGGCGGCTTCGGCCGGCTTCTTCCTGCTGATGTCGGCCGACGTCGCGGCGATGGCGCCGGGCACGAACACGGGGGCGGCCCACCCGGTGAGCGGCTCCGGCGGCGACATCGAGGGCACGATGGGCGAGAAGGTCGAGCAGGACGCCGCGGCGCAGATCCGCTCGCTCGCCAAGCGCAACGGTCGCAACGTCGAGCTGGCCGAGGCGGCGGTCCTCGAGAGCCGGTCGTTCACCGCCGAGGAGGCGCTGGAGGCGGAGCTGATCGACGTCATCGCCGAGAGCGTCGAGGACCTGCTGGATCAGGTCGAC